>ERZ772892.3235-NODE-3235-length-12222-cov-13.006329_pt1 | contig 12222 bp, 10 predicted proteins | sample MGYA00512126_ERZ772892 | MGnify/ENA primary metagenome ERZ772892 (study PRJEB29015, sample SAMEA2737697) | human gut metagenome | biome: human gut; feature: human-associated habitat; material: faeces | place: China | collected 2012 ... | reverse complement strand
GGGGCCACGATTGAGCGTGAGCGAAAGCGGGGAGCGAACAATGTACGCCGCGCGCTTCGTACAACCGCACGAGCGGTTTTGCGAAGCAAAATGGAGGCTTTACGGGCTGACAAGCGGACCAGACTGAATTCTTAACGCGCCCACTGATGGTGCACCAAAGAATGCCTTACACAAAAGTGTAGGGCGTTTTTTTGTTGCTCTATTTCAAGAAGGCACGATCTGGTGCAGCGTCGGAGATACTCGAACAGGGCGGCGTTCCTTAGCCCGCGGGCACTTTACTTTTTACGCACCGTTTGCTATGGAATAACGGTTCATGGTCTGCCAACTATTTTTATATACTACAAATTACTCCTCTGCCAACTCCACCACCAATTTGGCTTCGGTGGCGGCGATGGCAAGCTGGAGTTTATTCTCCAGGTTCGTCTTTTGCAGCATATTGATGACGTGGTACTTCACGGTGGATGGCTCGATGCCGAGTTCTTTTGCAATCTCGTTATAGGACAGCCCGCGCACAAGACAGCGCAGGACCTTCATCTCTCCTTTGGTGAACTCGGCGCTCATGGCAGTGCCGATCTCCACGCTGGGCGGTGCATCGGGGAAGATATGCTCCCCCGCCATCGTGCGGCGCACGACCTGCATCAGGGTCCCTTCATCGCCGTCCTTATACCACAGGCTGTCCGCGCCCACGGCTTTTGCGCGTGCCAAGACCTGTGTGTCAATAAGCGAGGTCGCCACCACGATCTTGATTTCCGGGTGCGCTTCTCGTATCTTTTTGGCGGCGGCCAGGCCGTTTTCGCGGTGTTCTGTCTGCACATCCATCAGCACAAGGTCAATGTCCTCGGTATCGCACAGGATGGGAGCCTCTGCAGCGCCGGGGATAGACACAGCAAGTTGATACCCGTCCTCGTTCTGAATATAGCTTTCAAGCAGGCTCCGTACCAGCTTTTGGTCCTCAACGATCATAACGCGTATCATTAGTGCTCTCCTTATCGGGCAGGGTGACTTCCAGAACAAATACAGGCAGGGAATGTACGGTTACTGTACCCCCTGCTTTTTCAATACGGCGGCGGAGCGAGGAAAGCCCGCCGCCTTCCTTTATCTTCGCCCTAGGCGGTGCGCCGTTGTTCGTGATGCAAAGGTGCCATGCCTGTGGCCGATGCTCGGAATCGGCGTACAATTCCGTGGCGCCCGCATGCCGCACACCGTTGGAGGTACACTCCCGCAGGATCAGTGCGTAGAGCTCGCGGGTGGCGCGTGCCGCAGGGTACGCACCGCGCAGCTGTACGGCTGCACCCAGAACAGCCGCCCGCCTTTGCATATAGCTCAGCGGGTCCTCTGCAGCATTCTCCTGCCGGGCGCGGCATAGCAGGGAGATGGAGCTTTCCCACTTCGCAGCTTCGCTCCTGAGCCGGGCGAGGTCATGCTCATGCCGCAGTGCGCGCCGTGCGGCAAGCAGGGTATGGCCGATGTCGTCATGCACCCGCATCTTCATTTTCAGGATTTCTTCCTCCCGCACAATGTCGGGCATATTGTCATATAAGCGCTTTGCGCGGCGGTTCGCATCGGCAAGGCGCTCGTTTTCCTGCTGCAGTGCAGCATGCAATGTAGCCAGCTGGGTGACATCGGTGGCCATCACCTCGGTGTACGGTATACCGTATTTGTCCTGAACAGGGCGCACCGTGAAATGATATACCGTTCCGTCCGGGAATTCGTAGATGCGGGCGGCCTCATCGCGTAGCCGCACACCACCGCCGGGACTGCGCAGCGCCTGCTCCAGATCCGTAAGGGTCTGCAGATCCCGGCCACAGAGGACTGAGGCGATTTCCTGCATCCTGTGATTGATCAGACGCAGCAGACCATTGCGGTCAAAGTAGCAGATGGCCGCCGGCAGCGTGTCAAAGCCTTCCTTGACGGCGTTGCGGGAGATTCGGGGAATCATAGGCCGCCTCCTTCTGCCGGAAACATCGTGAAATACAAAAGCCCATCATCATCCCGTTCAAGCTGCATCTGCGGCAGGCCGGGCAGCGCAGCGGGCGCGTCGGTGCATTGAACGCTGCAGCGCAGCCCCCAGCCCTGCGCCGTATGCTCGGCACAGAAAAGGATCTCCTGCAATCCCGGCAGGGTCGCTTCTATGATGGCTTCAAAGGCGTCATAGATCGCCACGGCGGATGCAGGGGAAATCTTTGCTGTGTCGGCAATCTGTACGGCGCAGCGTATATCACTCAGGCGCAGGCTCTCGGCTGATTCAAACAGGCTCAGCCGCAGCTCCGTGGTGTCGATGTCCTCCGCCTTGTCGCAGACAAAAACAAGGTTGCTGCGCCGCTTGATATAGGTTCCCAAAATGACGATGTGCTTCAGCAGCCGCCGGGCAGTATCGACATCGTCCGTGGCCTTGAGCGCGATCAGATATTCCTGTATCCGTGCCAGCTGGCGGGCTGTGACGGTCTCGATTTTGTCATACAGCCGGTTCTGCTCGCTCAGCTTCAGCCATTGTGCCTTCTGGGCTGTTTCCGCCTGTATGATGTCCCCGATGTCATGCAATTCCTCCTGCGTGAGACGCAGCTCCTCCAGCAGAGCCACCAGTTCGGTGATGTCCTCCTGCCAGAAGATATACCCTTTTCGGATCGGGTGGCCGTGAAGCTGGGTCGTTGCATCCAACTGGACACTGCCGGTGAGCGCCTGACGCAGCTGCTCCTCATGGAGCGGCGCTGCCTGCATGGAGCATTGCACAGGCACAAACGCCCGGTCCGTGATCAGACCCTTGGCCATAGATACCTCAAACAGCGTGGCATACCCCATGTTGGATTGGATAAGCCCGCACCGGATGCACGCCTCAAAGGACGCTGTAAAGGTCAGGCATTGCACCACGGTCATGTCACCGGCGATCGCATGCATCCACGGCACATTTAAAATATGCTTGTACAGTAAAGCATAGAGGGTGGCAAAAAAAATCGGCACAAGCGGCAGCCAGAGGATGCGCTTTGTATGCGGAATACGGCAGCGCCGTACAAGGTACACCACCGTGAACACGGCACAGGAAAATATCCACAGCAGACAGAGGTAATATACGAACCGATAAGTGTAATCGGGGCTGCCCAGTACCTCCTGCCCGGGCGGGAACGCAAACGCAAGCTGATGGCAGTCGTTTGTCAGCACGAGGCTGAACAGCACCACAGGGAATACAAAGATCAGATGCCGATACTTGTACAGCGGGGCGGACTGCCCCCGATCCAAAAAGAAAAGCGTATAAAGTGCAAGGGTCGGGATTAGCAGCATCGGGATATAGTACGCATACCACAATCGCCGCAGCATCTCCGGCGTCTGGGCAAAGTCATAGCGGATCAGGCGGATATCCAGCCAGAACAGCATCAGGGCGGCAGCACCCAGCAGGCAGCGGCGGGTCTGCGCGTGCAGGATACGCCACCAGACCGATACCGCCCAGGAAAAGATCAGAATATTATACAGCACCGTGCGCCAAAAGCCGGAATACGGCATATAAAACGCCCGCATCAGGACAGCGCAGAGAATCACCCCTGCAACCGCAGCGGCTAAACACAGGTTGCCAAGCCGTACCTTTGTCATAGTGCCTGTCCTTTCCAAAGGGGAGATCATCCGTCTGTTTCTTTCCAGTATCATTATGACGCAATCTGCACTTTTTTGCAATAGTACGGAAAAAGCAGAAAAAAGTCCAAAAAACTATCCAAATGGTGGGGGCAGAAATCGTCCGATTCCTGTATGATGAAATTGACAAATCGTATTCCTTGCAGGGAAGGAGGGCTGCGCCGTGCGGAGGATCGTTTTGGACGCGCAATACTCTGTGATGACGAGCGCATTGACAATGGCACTGAAACAGGGCAGGCCGGACTTCCAGGTGCAAAACGCCGGCCCTAAGACAAAGGATATTGTAAAGCTATGCCGTTCATGCAGGGCGGATGTCCTGCTGCTGGAGGTATGCCCACATCCGCCGCGCACCCTGCAGGACAGACTGCTGCTGGCAAACGACCTGCGGGATGTATGCCCGCACTGCAAAACGGTACTGCTTGTGGATGAGGCCGAATATCCCGAACTGGCCACCGCCGTGTGCCTGGCAAAAAAGGATCACATTGTCGATGATTTCGTCTACGCTTCCGTCTCGCCTGCCTATCTGAGCGCTATGATGGACACTTTATGACCAAAAGGAGGACAGCTATGAAAAAAGTACAACGAACGCTCGCTGCCGCATTGGCAGCCATGATGCTTATGGCTTTGGCCGGTTGCTCCAAGGGGGATGTAACCAAAGAGGTCAATTCCGGCTTATCCGACCTGAAAGCGCAGGCCGCCGAACCGGCTGTTGAACCCCAGACGGAGACCCCGGCAGAGCCCAAGACCGACGCGGCATCCGAGCCTGCATCCGAACCTGCATCCGAGCCTGCTGCAGAGCCGGAGCCGGAAGCCACCGCCGAACCGACCCCTGCTTCCGCGCCCGCGGACAATCCCGATTATCCATCGGCTGCCGGCCTGAATACCCAGACCCTGGAGGCATTCGGCACAGACTTTACGCTGGTACTCAACGTGACCTGCCCCGATCAGGGCTGGTACAAGCCTGCCACGAACAGCTTTGGGGATTTTAAGCTGTTCCCGACCGATGACCCCAGCAATATCTTCTCCGGAGACCCGCGCATATTATTTGAGCTGCAAAGAGATCTGGACAGGATCAACTACTATTACGACAGCTTTGAAAACGTGGAGGAGCTTGCCCCGCGCACCATCGGCGGCGTGGAGCTGGCCGGACGCACCTACAAAAATGTGGGTATGTGGTGGACGGAATACTACGGCGAGATGCCCACCGGCGGCTGGCTGAGCATCAGAATTTCCGGTGTGGACATTGACCCCGGCACCGAGGGCGACACCATTCTGAACAGCGTTACCTTTGGCTAAGGCAATCGCTGACACACACTACCCGCAACGAAAAGGCAGGTGAACCGACCATGAAAAAACTGCTATCCCTGACGGCGGCGGCCCTGCTGCTGATCACAACGGGCTGCGGGCGCAGCAATGCCCCGCCTGCCTCGGCATCTTCCGGCACCCCGTCGGTTTCCGCCCCGATAACGGAACCGACAGTCGAGTCGTCCGACGATACGACCCCGACCGTTCAAAAGGACGAAGCCGCTGTCAAGCCGCAAAGCAGCCGGAGGCTGGATGATTCCCGCATTATCCCGCTGTACAGCGAGCGCTTTACCTACACCGACCCCAACGGCATCGAGGACACCTATTTTTATGAAGTACCGCAGATCGATGATGACACCGAGGACGCCAAGCACATCAACGAGATGATCAACTACCGATACGGCTATCTGGTAGAGCGTGCCCAGGATGCCCGTTCCCGCAATGATTTCATCGACACCGGCTTCATCATCTGGGTCAGCAACTGGAACGGCCCCGTGCTGAGCCTGCAGGTGACCAGTTCCGACACGTTGTTCAACCACGATGTGGGCAGCTACCATTACAACTTTGCCACAGGGCAGGAGCTTACCAATCTGGATTTGCTCGAATACATGGGCTACACCGACAGCGCAAAGACCCTGAACGCGCTGCAGCGCGCCACAGCACAGCATTTCGATGTCCATTTCGGCGGCTATGACCCCAAATATACCGCCATGCTGTACGAGATGCGCGCGCAAAGCCTGAGCGAGCTTGACAGTGTATTTACCTACTACTCCATATTTCCCCATTTTTCAAACGGTTTTGTCGTGACCGTACCGATGTACACCCCCGCCGGGTCGGGAATGTACTGGACAGATGTTCAGGTTGACCCCAACAAGCGGCAGGCCAGCGGCCAGGTGCTGCACGGCCAGGACGAATGGTTTACCTGCGATGTGACCGCCACCGGCAAGGTAACGGTGCGCGCCCTGACCGACTATGTAAGCTCCGACGGCGCAGTTACCTACCAAGACATGAAGGAATGGTACGAGCTGGGCGACCAAACCGAGTTTACGGTAAACGGCTGCTACGGCAACTATGTAAAGATGCTCATGACCAGTGTCGGCCAGGATTATGCCCCCTATGTGTTCCTGCTGACCGAGGACGGCAATGTCGAGTACATCGACGTCATCAGCGGCGCACAGTGCGGCACCATGGCCAACGGCGGCCCGCTGTACGGCGTCAACGAGATCGTCAAGTTTGAGATCGGCACCGCTTACGATGCGGATTTCGAGGCCGAGTATACAACGGTGTACGCTGTCTCCCGCAATAATGAAAAATTCAACCTGGTCGAGGCCATGCACAATGCCGACCCGATGGAACTTTCCAGCCTGATCGGCTCGTATGTAAGTGACTACACCGGTACCTGGTTTGAAATTTGCGAGGATCAGCCGAACTTCTACATCGGCGAATACCGAAACGAAAACCGAGAGCCCGCCACATGGGACAGCGGCATCACCTACCTTGGTATGGATCACCGCGGCTGGATCTGCAGCATTTCGCTGTACCGCATGGATCTAGGGCGCGCACAGCGCGAAACCGTGGCCATGATGCCCACCGATTACGGCGGCTTTTACGTAAGGCATATCGGCGGGGAATCCCTGCTGAACCTGCCAAAGGACGAATCCGTTTGGTTTGAAATGACAAACGAATAAAAAAATCTGAAACGATTATCTTGTAAAGGAGGCAGACACTATGGCAACCTGTACGCAATGTGGTGCCGAGTTAAAGCCCGGTACTAAATTCTGCGAGAATTGCGGTGCAAAAGTATCCGTACCGCAGCCCGCCTCACAGCCCGCAGCTGTGCCCCCGCCCCCGGTTCAGCCGACCCAGGCTGCACCGCCGCCCCCACAGCCTGTACAGACGCCCCCGCAGCCGCAGGCAAGCGGCGGCAATCCCTATGCAGGCAGCGCACCTGCCGCCCCGCAGCCCCGGACGAACGCAGCGAATCCTTACGCAGGCAATGCGCCCGGCACACCGCCGCAGACCGGCGCAGGCGCACCGCTTTACGCCGGGAAAACGCCCCCGTCCGCGTCCGCACCGCCTGTCACGCCGCCGCCACCCGGCGGCACGGGCGGCAACCCTTACGGCAATGTGGCCCCCGGCGGCAAGCCCAAACGCCCCCGCGCACCAATGTCCCCCAAGCGGATGATCCTGATCGCCATCCCGGTGATATTCCTGCTTATGATCATCGTAACAATGATTAGCGGCTCTATCCGCACCGGCAAGCCGAACGCCGGTGACCCGAATCAGGGCACCTGGGAAGCAGCCTACGCCGAGATCGGCGGCTCCGTGACGCAGGTCGAGGATGCCTTCGGCAGCGGGTTCCTGATGGACCTGAATGATAAGGGCAAGTGCGTTGTAACGGTGGACGGCACCAAGTCCTACGGCAAGTGGACGCTGAACGGCGGGGTTTTCCAGCTGGATTGCGGCGGCCTGAGCTGCACCGGCACCCTGCAAGACGAAATCCTGACCCTGAACGATGTGCAGGGACAGGGCGTGACGATCTACTTCGTCAAGTCCGGCAGCACCATGCAGCAGCCTCTGGACGGTGACAGCATGACCCAGGGCACCACCGCAGGCAGCGATACCGATGTGGGCATCTATGTGCTGGAATCCGCCTCCGACAGCGAGTACACCCTCTCCAAGGAGGAGCTTGCCCTCGTCGATATGGAGGACTTCTACATTGAGCTGCGCGCGGACGGCACCGGCGAAACCTACATGGAGGATTTTGTCACCTTCCAATGGAAGGACGGCAGCTTCTACGCGCTGACCGACCCCGATACCCCGGCCATGACCTACACCCGCGAGGGTGACCTGCTGACCATTGAGTTTGACGGTATGACCATGGTCTTTAAGCGCAGCGATACCAAGCCTGAAATCGACCCCGCTTTGCTGGAAGGCGGCGAGGACGAATATGACGGCGACGGCTGGATCGACGGCCCGGATGAGCCTGACCCGCCCTACACCTACGACGACGGCAACACCTACGATGATTTGGGCAACACCAACTGGTACGGCTGGTTCCGGATGGAAAACTACAAGAATGTACCGAACCGTGATTACTTTGACACCGACACCTACGATTGCTGGGGCTACATCGGTGAGAGCGATGACGGCAGCCACTACTTTGAGGTTTACCGTGACGGTATGCCCGATGACCCGGTCATCACGATGTGGGTCAATGTCTATGATGACCATATCGAGCCTATCCTGGATGGCTACGACTGGGTGCTTGACCAGAACATAACCGAGAGCGATGCGTATAAGTTCAACCTGTACCCGTATGACGACAGCATCTCGCTGTTCATGTATGACTACGAGGGCGACGACGGTACGGCCTGTGCGGTCAGCTTCTACATGAGGCTGGACGGCACCGAGTGGAACGAGGAGCTCGAAGAGCTGCCGCCCCGCTATGAGGAGTACAAGGCCGCCTTGGCCAACAAATAGCGAACTGATTTATCTGTACAAAATGGGGCGGGCCCTGCCCGCCCCTGATATAGGAGGATCATTATGGGACTTATCAGAGCTGCAATGGGCGCTGCTGGCGGCGTTATGGCCGACCAGTGGAAGGAATACTTTTATTGTGAAGCCATGCCAGCTGACCTGTTGGCTACCCGCGGCTGGAAACGCCAGAGCGGACGCAGCGCCAACACCAAAGGCAATGACAACATTATCTCCAACGGCTCCATCGTGGCCGTTGCCGACGGCCAGTGTGCCATGATCGTGGAGCAGGGCAAGGTCGTGGATATGTGCGCCGAGCCGGGTGAGTACACCTACGATACCGGCAGTGCGCCGACGCTGTTCAGCGGCGATTTGTCCGAGTCGATCGGCGCAGTGTTCCAGAACATCGGCAAGCGCTTTACCTTCGGCGGCGAGGCCCCGATGGATCAGCGCATCTATTACTTCAATACCAAGGAGCTGGTGGGCAACAAATACGGTACGCCCAGCCCGGTGCCCTTCCGCGTGGTGGATCAGCGCGCCGGCATCGACATCGACATTGCCATCCGCTGCTTCGGCGAGTACAGCTACCGCATCACCAACCCCATTTTGTTCTACACCAATGTCTGCGGCAATGTGGAGGAAGGCTACACCCGCGATGAGATCGACGGGCAGCTGAAATCCGAGCTGATGACCGCCCTGCAGCCCGCCTTTGCCAAAATCAGCGATATGGGCATCCGCTATTCCGCACTGCCTGGCCACACGATGGAGCTTGCCGAGGCCCTCAACGATGTGCTGAGCGCCAAGTGGGGCAAGCTGCGCGGCATCGAGATCGTATCCTTCGGCGTTTCCAGCGTGAAGGCCAGCGAGGAAGACGAGCAGATGCTCAAGGAAATGCAGCGCAACGCAGCCTTTATGGACCCGACCCGCGCCGCTGCGCATCTTGTCGGCGCACAGGCCAGTGCCATGCAGACCGCGGCCGGTAATCAGGGCGCAGGCCCCGCCATGGCCTTTATGGGCATGAATATGGCCGGTGCGGCGGGCGGTATGAACGCCCAGAACCTGTACCAGATGGGTGCCCAGCAGCAGGCCGCCGCACAGCCCGCCCCGGCCTCTGCCCCCGCAGGCTGGACCTGCAGCTGCGGCCAGACCGGCAACACCGGCAAATTCTGCGCAAACTGCGGCAGCCCCAAGCCTGCCCCGGCACCCGCAGCCGCCAGCTGGGTATGCAGCTGCGGCACTACCAACACCGGCAAGTTCTGCTGCAACTGCGGCAGCCCCAAGCCCGCCCCGGCTCCCGCCAAGTGCAGCCAGTGCGGCTGGACCCCGGATGACCCGGCCCATCCGCCCAAGTTCTGCCCGGAGTGCGGTAAGCCGTTTGGCCAGTGATGCACAAAAAAATCGCTGCGGTGCTTTGCGCCGCAGCCGCTTTTCTGACAATGTCCGGCTGTAAAAAAGCGCCGCCCGGTACACTGACCGGTATCAGCATCAGTTATTCTGGTATGTGCTATGACGACACCTATGGGTTCAGCATAAGAAATGACCCGGTTGACGGCTGCCTTTTCAGCTGCAATTACAAGGATGATGAATGGGTGGAGCTGGAAAACATCCCTGTTGAGGACACCCATTGGCAAGAAGCCCTGGCTCTGGCAGAAAAGCTGGGGCTAGAAAGCCTGCCAGACGAAAAGAAAAATTCTCCCGGCTTATTCATCACCGATGAAACGTTAGATAGCGTTTGCCTGATTTACAAGGCCCCGGATGGCGAGATCATCTACCGTTATCTGGATGCCGATGGCAATACGCGCAGCGCCCTGCGTGATTTTTTTGAAGATCTGGCAGGGCAGCTGCAAACCGAAGGAAAGAGAGGTGACGCATAATGGCAACGCAGCTTACCAACTACCAATGCCCTGCCTGTACCGGTCCGCTTCACTTTGATGGTGCCAGCGGAAAGCTGGTGTGTGACTTTTGCGGCAGCAGCTACGATACTGCTGAGATCGAAGCGCTCTATGCTGAAAAAGAAGCCGCTGCCGAAACCGCGGCACAGAATAAACAAGCACCGCCGCCAGACTCCGTCTGGAGCGAAAACGAGGCCGCCGGACTGCGCAGCTATTCCTGCCCGTCCTGCGGCGCAGAGCTGATCTGTGACGAGACGACCGCCGCGACAAGCTGCCCGTATTGCGGCAATCCAACGGTCATCGCGGGGCAGTTCAGCGGCATGCAGCGGCCTGAGCTTGTCCTGCCGTTTGTGCTGGATAAGAACGCCGCCAAGGCCGCACTGAAAAAATACTATCGCGGGAAGAGATTTCTGCCCAATGCCTTCTCTTCGCAGAATCATATCGAGGAGATCAAGGGCGTGTATGTCCCGTTCTGGCTGTTCGATGCCAACGCCTCCGGTTCGGGCCAATATGAAGCCACGACCAGCTCCAGCCACCGCAGCGGCGATTATGTCATCACCACGACCAGGCACTATGATGTCCGCCGCGCGGGTACTACGCAGTTTATGGGTGTGCCGGTGGACGGCTCGACCAAGATGCCCAACGGGCATATGGACGCCATTGAGCCTTATGACTACCGCGCCTTCCAGCCCTTCTCGACCGCGTACCTGCCGGGCTATATGGCAGACAAATACGACGAGGACGCCGACACCTGCCAGGCCCGCGCCCACAGCCGGATGCGGAATTCGGTCAGCAGCGAGCTTTCGGCCAGCATTACCGGCTACAACAGCGTAAGCACCCTGAGCGAGAACATCCATATTGATTACACCGCCAAGCACTACGCGCTGCTGCCGGTCTGGATGCTGCACACCAAATGGCAGGGCAAGGATTATCTGTTCGCTATGAATGGGCAGACCGGCAAGCTGGTGGGCGATCTGCCGGTTGATAAGCGAAAGGTGGCCGCCTGGTTTGCAGGCATCAGTGTTCCGCTGATGATCCTGCTTGCCATCCTGCTTTGAAAGGGGGAAACAGAGTATGAAAAAGAAACTGTTTTCTCTGCTTACGGCACTGGTGCTGTGCTTGCTCTGTGCCGTACCGGCGTTTGCCGAAATGCCGTTGGTGATGGACACCTACGAGCTGTTCAAACCCGAAGCGACCGCTGAATTGGAACAAAAGGCGCAGGACGCCAGTGCCGGACACGGTGTCAACGTCTACCTGCTGACGGTGTCTGACATCGGCGGGCAGAACGTGCGCGAGTTTGCCAAGGATTGGTACCGCGACTATGACCTTGGCTACGGCGAGGGCAAAAGCGGTATCCTGTTCCTGATTGCGCTGGATTCCCGCGATTATGTTACCATCACCTACGGCGGCGGTGTCACGGCCTTTACCGACTACCGCATCGCGCAGATCGAAGATAAGATCGTGCCGATGCTCTCGGACGGAACGTATTACAAGGCCTCCGAAACCTACATAGAAATGTGCGCTGACACGCTTGATTTCTATGCCGAAAAGGGTGCACCGCTGGACAGCGACAACGACCCCGCCAAGGGGTGGATCAAGTGGGTGTTTGTGTTTGTCATTCCGCTGGCTGTAGCGTGTATTGTCTGCGGCATCTTCTACGCGCAGATGAAAACTGCCAACGAGCAGACCCATGCCAACGCCTACATGCCCGCCGAAGGCTTGGCTCTGTCCGTGGTGGAGGACACCTACACCCACACCACCGAGACCGAAAAATACGACCCCGTCAAGAACGACAGCTCGAGCAGCTCGAGCGGCTCGAGTACCGACAGCGACGGCTTCGGCGGCAGTTCCGGCGGAAAATTCTAAGGCAACACCGCATAATTCTAAGTGCCGATACGGCGAGCGAGGTGCGGCAGATGCCAAGCCA
>ERZ772892.3230-NODE-3230-length-12235-cov-2.629721_pt1 | contig 12235 bp, 5 predicted proteins | sample MGYA00512126_ERZ772892 | MGnify/ENA primary metagenome ERZ772892 (study PRJEB29015, sample SAMEA2737697) | human gut metagenome | biome: human gut; feature: human-associated habitat; material: faeces | place: China | collected 2012 ... | reverse complement strand
GGATTATACCGCCTCCATCATGGCGACCGCCTTAGACGCTAACACCTTGGAGATCTGGACGGACGTGGATGGTTTCATGACCGCCGATCCCCGTGTGATCAGCTCCGCCTACGTAATCGACCGGCTTACTTTCACGGAGGCGATGGAGTTGTGTAACTTCGGGGCGAAAGTAATCTATCCGCCGACGATCTATCCGGTTTATCATAAGAATATCCCGATCCGTATCTTGAATCCCTTCAACCCGACCGCTCCCGGAACCTATATCTCGAAAGAGCGGGTGAAAGAGGAAGGCAAGGCCATCATCAAGGGTATTTCCTCCATCAACGATACCTGCTTGATCACGGTACAAGGTTTAGGTATGGTGGGCGTGATCGGCGTGAACTACCGGATCTTTAAGACGCTTGCCAAGAATGGCATCAGCGTATTTATGGTATCGCAAGCCAGCTCCGAGAACAACACGACTTTCGCCGTACGTAACGCCGACGCTGATTTGGCCGTACAAGTATTGAACGACGAGTTCGCCTTGGAGCGTGCGCAGGGTGATATGAACGATACCGTAGCGGAGAAGGATCTGGCTACCGTCGCTATCGTAGGCGAGAACATGAAACGTACCCCGGGTATCGCCGGTAAGCTGTTCGGTACGCTGGGACGTGCGGGCATCAGCGTGATCGCTTGCGCCCAAGGCGCTTCCGAGACGAATATCTCTTTCGTTATCAAGCATAAATACCTTCGCAAGGCGTTGAACTCCATTCATGACTCTTTTTTCCTATCCGAATATAAGGTATTGAACCTTTTCATCGCCGGTGTAGGAACCGTAGGCGGCAATTTATTGGAGCAGATACGCATCCAGCAACCGAAACTGATGCGGCAAAACGGTTTGAAGCTGAATGTCGTAGGTATCTCAAACTCCAAGAAAGCCCTTTTATGCCGGGAAGGGATCAACCTCGACAATTATCTGGAGGAGCTGAAGGAGAACGGGGAAGAGAGCAACCCGGAGCATCTGTGCGAAGAGATCGTAAAGATGAATATCTTCAACTCCGTATTCGTGGACTGTACGGCAAGCCCGGACGTGGCGGCTCTTTACGAGACGTTGATGAACAATAACGTATCCGTCGTGGCGGCTAATAAAGAAGCGGCCTCCTCCTCCTACGATAATTATACCAAGCTCAAGGAGACCGCCCGCCACCGCGACATCAAGTTCTTGTTCGAGACGAACGTAGGTGCCGGCCTCCCGATCATCAATACGATGAACGACTTGATCAATAGCGGCGACCATATATTGAAACTGGAGGCCGTACTTTCCGGTACGCTGAATTATATCTTTAATACGATCAGCGCCGATATCCCTTTCAGCGAGGCGATCCATATGGCAAAGGAAGCCGGATACGCCGAGCCGGACCCACGTATCGACCTTAGCGGCAAAGACGTAATCCGTAAGCTGGTTATCTTGGCCCGTGAGGCCGGTTATCCGGTGGAGCAAGCCGACGTAAAACGGAACTTGTTCATCCCGGAAAAGTACTTCGAGGGTTCCCTTGAGGACTTCTGGAAGAATATCAAGGATACAGATGCCGGTTTCGAGGAGAAACGCCAGCTACTGGAAGCGGAAGGCAAACGCTTCCGTTTCGTGGCGAAGATGGAGAACGGTGCTTGCGAGGTAGGCCTACAAGCCGTAGACAGCCACCATCCGTTCTATGAACTGGAGGGCAGCAACAATATCATCATGATCTCCACCGAGAGATATCATGAATATCCAATGATCATCAAGGGATATGGTGCCGGGGCCGACGTGACGGCCGCAGGCGTATTCGCCGACATCATATCCATCGCAAATATTCGATAGGTATGAAGCACATTATCATTTTAGGCGATGGAATGGCCGACGAGCCGATAGAGGCTCTGGGAGGCAAGACCCCGATGCAATACGCCAAGACTCCTTATATGGATAAATTGGCGGAACTGGGAGTAACCGGGCAGATGAAAACCGTAGCGGATGGTTTCCATCCCGGTAGCGAGGTCGCGAACATGGCGGTATTAGGCTATGACCTGCCCTCCGTATACGAGGGACGGGGTGTATTGGAAGCCGCCAGTATAGGCGTCGCCCTGCAACCCGGCGAGATGGCGATGCGTTGTAACTTAATCTGCGTAGAAGGCGACATCTTGAAGAATCACTCTTCCGGCCATATCTCCACGGAGGAAGCGGACGAGTTGATCCAATGCCTGAACGAGCGATTAGGTTCCGACCGTGTTAAGTTCTATACAGGTGTCTCCTACCGCCACCTATTGGTAATCAAAGGAGGCGATAAGCGTCTGGATTGCACGCCACCACACGACGTACCCCTCCATCCTTTCCGGCCTTTAATGATAAAACCGGAAGTTCCGGAAGCACGAGAGACCGCCGATTTATTAAACGAATTAATCCTCAAGTCCCAAGAGATCTTAAAGGATCACCCGGTGAACCTCAAACGTATGGCAGCGGGGAAAGATCCGGCGAACAGTATCTGGCCTTGGTCTCCGGGCTACCGTCCGGCCATGCGAACGATGCGGGAGATGTACGGCTTCGGGAAAGGCTCCGTGATCTCCGCCGTCGATCTCATCCGGGGAATCGGCGTTTACGCCGGCCTCGAGGTGCTTCACGTAGAGGGAGCTACCGGATTATACGACACGAACTACGAGGGAAAAGCGCACGCCGCCCTTGAGGCCCTCAAGACAAACGACTTCGTCTACCTGCATATCGAAGCAAGCGACGAGGCCGGGCATGAAGGAGACGTAGACCTAAAGATCAAGACGATAGAGTATCTGGACAACCGTGCCGTACGTATCATCTACGAGGAAACGCAAAAATGGGACGAGCCGGTAGCGATCGCTATCCTTCCGGACCACCCCACTCCTTGCTCCATACGTACGCATACGAATACCCCGGTTCCATTCCTGATTTACAAGCCGGGCGAGCAACCCGACTCCGTTACCACATTTGATGAGTTCTCCGTATCAAACGGCAAATATGGCATACTGGAAAAAGATCAATTTATAAAAGAATTTCTAAACGATTAGAGCATGAAATATTACAGCACAAACAAACAAGCCCCTGTAGCCAGCCTAGAAGAGGCCGTCGTAAAAGGTCTGGCCGGCGATAAGGGATTATATATGCCCGAGTATATCGACTCCTTGGACGAGGAGGTGATAGCCAACATGAAGAACCAGTCCTTCCACGAGATCGCCTGCACAGTAGCTCAGATGTTCTTCGGGGAAGACATCGAGCCGGAGGTATTGGACGGTATCGTAAAAGATACGCTCTCCTTCGAGACCCCGGTGGTACCCGTAAAGGATAATATCTATAGCTTGGAGTTATTTCACGGGCCTACATTGGCCTTTAAGGATGTAGGAGGGCGCTTCATGGCTCGTCTGCTCGGTTATTTCATAAAGAAAGAGGGATTGAAGCAAGTAAACGTATTGGTAGCTACTTCCGGCGATACGGGAAGCGCCGTCGCCAACGGATTCCTAGGTGTCCCGGGCATTCACGTGTATGTGCTTTATCCCAAGGGAAAGGTCAGCCCGATCCAAGAATGCCAGTTCACGACATTAGGACAGAACATCACGGCATTGGAGATAGACGGCACGTTCGACGATTGCCAAGCGCTGGTTAAATCCGCCTTTATGGACGAGGAATTAAACCGTCATATGAAACTGACCTCGGCGAACTCCATCAACGTAGCCCGTTTCTTGCCCCAATCGTTCTACTATTTCAACGCTTACGCTCAGCTGGACAAGCTGGGAAAAGCGGACGAGCTGGTTGTTTGCGTGCCGAGCGGTAATTTCGGAAACATCACCGCCGGATTGTTCGCCTATTGGATGGGGCTCCCTATTAAACGTTTCGTAGCGGCAAACAACCGTAACGACGTATTCTTGGAATACCTGAATACAGGAACTTATACACCCCGCCCATCAGTCGCCACCCTAGCGAACGCCATGGATGTAGGCGATCCGAGTAATTTCGCCCGTATCATCGACCTATTCGGCGCATTCAATGATCCTCATAAAGAAATATGCGCACTGATCTCCGGACATCGCTATATGGACGAGGAAATCGCCTCTACGATGCGAGCCGTCTATAAAGAGACGGGATATATCCTCGACCCGCACGGAGCCTGTGGCTACCAAGGATTACTAGACAGCGACCTAAGCGAGACCGAGACGGGTCTATTCCTCGAGACCGCCCATCCCGCCAAATTCAAAGGAACGGTCGATAAGATATTGGAGGCAGATATCGAGATCCCGGCGAAACTGAAAGCCTTCATGGAAGGAACCAAGCAAAGCATCGAGCTGGCAAAAGACTTCGAGGGATTCAAATCTTTCTTGATGAGCCGGTAAAAAGAAGAATAGTTTTCGTAATTGATATAAAATGGAAGGTGTAGCAAATTGATATTATCGATATTTGCCACACCTTCCATTTTTATCACCTAAGACATACAAAAACAGGCGAGAATTTCAAAAAGAAATTCCGTAAGCAAGCTTTTCTTCCGAAAAGTCATGTTATTAAATTCGATTAATTATAAGCCAAATGTATAATTATTGGAGAAATAGAGTTTTTATAGGATCAGTCGATAATTGGTGGGGATATCGACTCCGTAGGAAATAGAGGGGGAGTGCCCTCAGGGTGAAGGGGTTAAACTCCACAATTAATCTTTTCGACCTTTCTCCGAAAAGACTGGAATGAGGTTGTCTGCGAAGATTTCATCGCTAAAATCCATGTCTATCCCACGGATTTTTTACTGAATCTAAGAAGCTGTTTTAAATTTATTCCGAGACAGAGGCTCAATATGGCCGGAACATACCTGCTTGCAATGATAATATTATTTCTCAATAAATTTAAAACAACTTCTTAATTATCAAAGGTTTATTTTCTTTTTGCGGTTACGGTGAGTCCACCGTTTTTTATAAGTGATAAGCTGTCTGAAAATTTTTTCGAGTCCTAATATCTCGGAGTGGTTGAGCATGTCGTGAGACAGCGGTTCCATGAAAGAGACGGGTGTCGGTTCTGCTGTGCCGAATTGTTCGGGATAGAGGACTATTAGATTGTTGTTGGCGAAATATTTGGAGAGGAAAGAAGGAATATTGTCGGCTTCGGAATTGAACGAAACCGATGTGGGGCGCGCACTGACAACGATAAATAGGTCGTCGTCGAGTACAACATTAGCAAGAAGCAGAATATCGTCCCAGCTTTCCAAAATTTCAAATTCGTTTCTGATGTTGTATCTTCCGGCTCGTAGTCGGGCTTTCAAATAGGGAATGGTTTCGGCGTAAGCATAGAATATAGCACGGCAACCTATTTGTTTCGCCATGTTCGCCACTCGGTCTATCCATCGGGCGAATCCTGTTTCGTATTCGGCCTTGCGGGGAACGGCTATGACGATACGGGTAACCGTGTTTATGGGATTGACACATTTCGAAATGAGTATCATTTTATTCGTGCTTTTCAAGAGCGATTCTATTTTTGCGCCGAAAAACGTGTCAACGATATTTGCTTTGTGATGTAATCCGAGTACGACCTCCGTTATATTTTTTTCTTTCATGGTGTGGATAATCCCGCTGGTTATGTTCATGTCGTATCGGGCGATCGGGATTAATTTCGTATCGGCGGAAGATGCTACTTTCCCCGCATATTCGAGAACGGCTTGTGAGAGGAAGTTGCTTTTTTTATCGTCGTCGGTTACATGCAAAGCGTAAAGTGCAGATTTCTTTTGCGGAGATTTTAACAAGAGGGCCAGATTGATCAGGTTCTCGATTGTGTCGGGATTAGCCACAGGAATTAATATCTGCTCGTTCTGTATGGGTGACTTGTAACTGGCGGGTTCGTTATTTTGTATTTCGATAACTATGCGCCGGGCGGCCTTTTCGGTAACCAATGTACTGATAATGCAGGTCACTAAAATCATGACGATAGTGCCGTTGAGTATTTCTTCGTTGAAAAGTCCTATGTCGTGACCGATGATGACGGCCGCGAGCGTGGCGGCGGCCTGAGCGTTGCTCAGTCCGAAGATGAGTTGCCGGTCGGATTTCGTCATGTGGCAGGTTTTTTGAGTGAGCCATGCTGCCAACCACTTGCAGATGGTTGCCACTACCGACATGTTTACGGCGACGATGATCGTTTCGGTGCTTTTGAAAATTACTCTCAAATCGATGAGCATGCCTACACCTATGAGAAAATAGGGTATGAACAGGGCGTTGCCTACAAATTCGAGGCGGTTCATCAAGGGGGAAACGTTGGGGATAAAACGGTTCAGAACAATGCCTGCGAAAAATGCTCCCAAGATGGCTTCCAGCCCGATAACTTGCGCCATATAAGATGCCAGGAAGACAAGGGCCAAGATAAATATGAATTGCGTGACATTATCATTGTAGGTCTTGAAAAACCATCGGGTGAGCCGGGGATAAATGTATAGTATGGCTATGCTGTAAATCGTTATGTTCACCGATAGTCTGAGCCAGAAAAATTCGGTCAAGTCGCCTCGTACCATACCAGAAATTACAGCTAAAATAATCAAGGCTCCCAAGACTGTGAAAATGGTTCCGGCGATAGTGATAGGGACGGCTCGGCTACGGGATATTCCATATCTGCTGATAATGGGGTAGGCTATCAGCGTATGCGAGGCGTACATGCTTGCCAACAGTATGGAAGTCATTAGGTTGAGATGGAGGGTGTAGTAACTGATCGCGGTTCCTAAAATCATGGGTATGAGAAACGTGTATAGCCCGAATATGATCCCGTCTTTTTTGCTTTTCTTGAAATCATACATGTCGATTTCGAGTCCTGCCAAAAACATGAGGTAAAGGATTCCTACGTTTCCGAAAATTTCAAAACTACTGTCGCGAGCCAATAGATTCAGACCGTTGGGGCCGATGATTACACCTGCTATGATCAGACCGATGATGTGGGGAACACGTATGCGGTTGAGTAATATCGGGGCAAACAAAATAATGACCAGCACGATGAAAAATATCAGCACCGGATTTTCGATAGGTAGAGTCGCGATACCGCTCATAACCCCTGTAATTTAAATGCGAAACTTATAAATGGTGACAAAAATAGAGTGACCCGAGTGCGAAAGCAAATTGATTTGTTTCTGCCAAAGTGGAATCTATTTTCGCTTTGTGGCAAAATTAATGATAAAAGTTATTTCTTGCAAGGATTTTCGACCTTCTGTTCAAAATGTGTTACTGATGGCTAAAATACAGCGAGAATGATATAATAATGAGCGTTTTGTTATAGAATTTCATAAATAATTGTATATTTGCGCCAATTTTTAGTATTCTGGAATAATAAGGATTCCTAAGTAGTAATTATAAAAGAAAGAAAATGAAAGTCGCTATTGTGGGCGCCAGTGGCGCTGTCGGACAAGAGTTCCTAAAAGTTTTGGACGAGCGGAATTTCCCGATTGACGAGCTGTTGTTGTTCGGGTCCTCTCGCAGTGCGGGTCGTGAGTACACCTTCCGAGGTAAACAAATTACGGTCAAGGAATTGAAACACAATGACGATTTCAAAGGTGTGGATATAGCTTTCACATCGGCAGGTGCAGGAATTTCTAAGGAATTTGCCGAAACGATTACCCGATACGGTGCTATCATGATCGATAATTCGAGTGCATTCCGCATGGACGAAGATGTTCCTTTGGTTGTTCCAGAAGTGAACGGCGACGATGCATTCGTGCGTCCTCGTGGGATTATCGCAAATCCTAATTGTACTACCATACAAATGGTGGTTGCCCTGAATGCCATAGAGTCACTTTCTCATATCAAGAGAGTGCATGTCGCAACTTATCAGGCGGCGAGCGGAGCCGGTGCATCAGCGATGGCCGAGTTGAGAAAACAATATGAACAGATCGTTGCGGGTGAAACTCCTACGGTAGAGAAATTTTTCTTTCAGTTGGCCTATAATCTGATTCCTCAGGTCGATGTTTTCACCGACAATTTATACACGAAGGAGGAAATGAAAATGTTTCACGAAACCCGTAAGATCATGCATTCCGATATAGCCGTGAGCGCTACTTGTGTGCGAGTGCCGGTGATGAGGGCTCATTCGGAGGCTATCTGGATAGAAACAGAACGACCTGTTTCTGTGTCAGAAGCTCGTGAAGCATTCGCTCATGCGAAAGGTGTAGTCTTGGAAGACGATCCGGAGAACAGGGTGTATCCCATGCCATTGAATAAGGCAGGTAACGATCCTGTGTATGTGGGGCGTGTCCGGTCTGATATTTCTAATCCGAATGGCTTGTCTTTCTGGACTGTGAGCGATCAGATTAAGAAAGGCGCCGCCTTGAATGCCGTTCAGATCGCCGAGTATTTATTGGAGCATTCGAAGTAACAAAGTAGAGAATAGAGACTTCCGTGAGTTTTCGGTTATGGGCTCTATTCGTACGTACTATTTTTTGTTTGTGAACGTGGTTTGTGTTTCGGTATAAAACGGAGCAAACTTATTTCTACTTTCGTTTACTATTGTGATTGGTATATAATGAAGAAGGCTGTATAATTTATACAGCCTTCTTCATTTCTGTTTTTTATCGATTAATCGTTCTTGTAGTCTGTGGTGTGGCTTTCTTTCCCAAGATAGAAAAGTTTTGCTTTGACAACTGTGGCACTGCAATCGACAGGAGCTTCCCAAAGCGTGGAGGTTGCGGTCGGTTCGCTTCCGTCGGTGGTGTATCTTATTTCAGCCTGCGGAATGGGAGAGTTGGCATATAGTTTTCCTTCGACAATTTTAATTCCGGGCTGTGCCACGCGGAAATTAAAACCGTCGGCAGCCAGACGGGGCAGTTCGATTTCGGCTATCTTGGCGTTGTAAATGGCCCGAGCCTTTTCATATAGAGCCTGTTTATCGTCGTTCGGGACAGGGGACCACTCGGGATAGGCATTCCAGCCGCGTTCTACCAGACCGAAAATTTTGGGGAATACATAGTATTGTACCATATCGAAACTGCCGATGGTCTCGGAGAAAAGTTGCGCCTGTACGCCTTTGATGCGTGGACGCGATTGTTCTGTGAGCTGTATCTTCCCTTTTCCGGCTGTTTTGAGATTGTTCTTTTCTCCTGCCGTATTTTCTCTTGCCGAGCAGTAAATGTTGTAGGGTAATATGTTGAACGATGTAAACTCATTGACGTAACCTCCCCATGTGAGTCCCGGTTCGTCTTTGTGCGGATTATAGGCCAAATCGATGTAAAGGTTGTTGACATTGCAAAGTATTACGTCGTATCCTTCGTTGGCTACGGTGTAAGGAACAACATCGCGTTTGCCGATCGTGCTCCAACAATATACACCGGCGAAGCGGGGAGCTATGCGGGCGTTCATTTCGGGAGAGTGGTGTAGAGCGACTTCTTGCCAGCCCGAAGTTTTCACTCCTTTTTTCGACAGCATTTCCGTGATGTTTTCCAAGAAGTATTCCGATAGCTCGTGGGTATCTTTCATGCCTTTTTCCTCCATGAATTTGTGGCAGAGCGGGGAACCTGTCCAAGACCCTTTGGGTACTTCGTCTCCTCCGATGTGAATTGTTTCCGAGGGGAAAAGGTTACATACTTCGTCTAAAACATCTTTTATAAATTGTATGACTTTGGGATCGGCGACGTTATAAGCATGGTATTGTACTCCGAAGCGTGTAGGAACCTTGATAGATTGTTTTTCTGTTCCTAACTGGGGATAAGCTGCAATAGCCGCAGAAGCATGCCCCGGCATTTCGATTTCGGGAACGATAGTTATTTGTCGCTTGGCTGCATAGTCTATTATTTCTTTGATTTCTTCTTGTGTATAAAATCCCTCGTGTACTTTTCCATCGTAAATGTTACTGTTCCAATTCCCTATTTGGGTAGAATCTCGTTTCCCTCCGATTTTGGTCAGTAACGGATATTTTTTTATCTCGATTCGCCACCCTTGATCGTCGGTCAAATGCCAATGAAACGTATTCATTTTGAGACGAGCCATTTCGTCCAATAGCTTTTTAACTTCTTCTTTTCCTTTGAAATAACGGCCTTCGTCCAGCATGAGAGCCCGCCAGAGAAATTTAGGGCTATCGGCTATTTCGACGAACGGAATAACAAGCGTATTGTTTTGAGATGTTATTAGTTGTCTGAATGTCTGTAATCCATAGAATAGACCTTTTGTATCGGAGGCCGTAATTTTTGTTCCATAGTCGTTGGATACGAGCCGATAGCCTTCTAGGCCGATTGTATCGGGTTCTATGTCGAACGTTAAATCGGCTATCCATTTAAAATTAGTAAACTTACATTTGACACCGGTATCGGACAAGAGGTCTTCGATATAATCTTTGTCCATTCCACTTTCGGGAGATAGGTAAATCGATAAGTTTTTCCCTATCGGCCTATATTGAGTTCCGATGGCGATTTGGTTGGGGTAGGGGATTATGTGGACTGTTCCTGTAAAGGGCTGTTGTTGGCAAGACGAGAATAATAAAATGATAATCAGTAGATTGAAATTTGATAAATTTTTCATGGTACTATTGTTTTTTATTTATACGGATAATTTTTTGAACGTACGTAATCGGTTATTTTCTTTTTTGAATCGAGAACAAAAATATATTTATCTTTGTACTCTTAAAAAAGGATTGTTTATGTTGCGGTTACATACACTTTTTGTTTTTCTCTTTTTTGTATTTATTTCGGCTTATGGAGCTCAAACGTATTCTGTAAAAGGAGTGGTGACGTCTCATGCAACGGGTGAGGGATTGCCCTTTGTCAGTGTGGGTATTTGGAATACTCCGATGGGGACGATGACCGATTCTTTGGGTAATTATTTCATTGGAAATTTATCTCCGGGAATGTACCGCATACAGGTTTCTTCTGTCGGATATAAAACTTATGTCTCTCCTGAGTTTCGTATATCGTCTTATGATTATACGCTCGATATAGCGTTGGAAGAATCGCAGGTGGCTTTAAGCGAGGTAAGTGTTGTGGCCGCTCCGTTTAGAAGTTCGATAGAGAGTCCTATCGCTATGAGGGTTATCGGTGTGCAGGAGATAGAAAAAAGTCCGGGCGCAAACCGGGATATTTCGAAAGTCGTAAATTCTTTTCCCGGTGTGGCTTCGGCTGTGGGAAACGGGTACAGGAATGATTTGATGATAAGGGGTGGAGGTCCTTCGGAAAATAAGTTTTTCTTAGACGGGGTAGAGATACCTAATATCAACCATTTCAGCACACAAGGTGCATCGGGGGGGCCAGTTGGGATTATCGATGCCGATCTTATCCGTGAGGTCAATTTCTATACGGGGGCTTTTCCTGTAAGTCGAGGAAATGCTTTAAGTTCTGTATTCGATTTTAAACTTCTCGACGGTACTCCCGATAAATATACTTTTAAAGGAACCGTCGGAGCTTCGGAGTTGGCTTTGACCTCGAAAGGACATATTGGGAATAAGACGACTTATATCGTTTCAGTAAGGCAGTCTTATTTGCAACTACTGTTTTCCTTGCTCGATATGCCGTTTTTGCCCCGTTATACCGACGCTCAGTTCAAGGTAAAGACCCGTTTTTCACAGGAACATGAGCTTACGGTTTTGGGATTGGGCGCGATAGACGATATGAAGTTGAACACGGAAACGGATCCCGAAGATGAATCGAAACAATATCTGTTGAACTATTTGCCTACCATTAAACAGAATACCTATACTCTGGGTGCAGTCTATAAGCATTATTCGGGCAATCATACACAGACGGTCGTGTTGAGCCGTAGTTTTATGAATAACAGTAATATTAAGTATAGGGATAATGATGAATCTTCTACCGATAATCTGACTTTGAGGCTTAAATCGGACGAGATTGAAAATCATTTGAGGTTCGAGAACAGGTCATTGGTGGGGCTGTTTGATTTGACCGCTGGATTTAATGTCGATTATGCTGTTTATAGGAATAATACGTTTCAACGTGCATTTACCGATATCCCTAAGGAAATAAGATATAAAACGGATTTGGGTCTGTTTAAATGGGGTATCTTCGTAACTTCTGGATATAAGTCGGCCGACGATCGTTTTTCGGCTTCATTTGGATTTCGTCTCGATGCTTGTAATTATTCTTCTTTGACGGATAATCCTTTCAAGCAATTTTCTCCCCGATTGTCGCTTTCGTATAATGTGATAGGGAATTTCTTTTTGAATGGTAGCATAGGCCGGTTTTATCAGCTACCGGCATATACGACAATGGGGTATCAAGAGGATAATGTTTTGATAAATAAATCGAGATTG
>ERZ772892.3220-NODE-3220-length-12281-cov-3.467037_pt1 | contig 12281 bp, 10 predicted proteins | sample MGYA00512126_ERZ772892 | MGnify/ENA primary metagenome ERZ772892 (study PRJEB29015, sample SAMEA2737697) | human gut metagenome | biome: human gut; feature: human-associated habitat; material: faeces | place: China | collected 2012 ... | reverse complement strand
GGTTGACCATCGCAGCGGTCAGTCTGCGCTTAACACGGCAACCGATCGCCGCTATTGCCTGGCAGTTAAGCTATGACTCGCCGCAGACCTTTTCCCGGGAGTTTAAGAAGCGCTTTTCGCTCTCGCCACGTGAATACCGTTGCGCGGCGCACTGGGACACGGCAAAGCTGTTGAAAAAGTTTCACCCGGACGGAGAGAGCCTACCTCTGGCTCGTTTTTTTTCTCTTCCGGAACAGGTCTATTACGGCTATCCGATGAAGTATGAACTGCGCCTGTCGGATTTGGTGTTGCAAAGCACCGCTAAGACGAGCATCAGACAAAAGGTTGACCGTTTTTTCACCGCTGGCGGAGGCTCGCTTTCCGTACTTTCCGACTACGCCGAGGCGAGTAAAAATGAGCTTAACGTCGAGGTTAACGCTTTTGTCGGCTGTCATGAGGCGGGAAAGCTGCCCCCCGCGCTGGCCATGAAAAGCTCGCTGACCACCCGGTCAGGGCTTTATGTCGGGGTTGAATTCTACGGCAGCTGGTCACGTTATGCTCGTTTATCCAGCGATCTGTATATGGAGCTGCTGCCATCCCTGGGGGTAAGTCGTCGGGACGGCTATGACATTGAATGTTTTATAACCCGCCATGCGGAAGGCGAAGAGGCAGGGGACAGGCGCTATCGCGTACGCTATTTTATCCCGGTGACGCTGTCGGCAGCGGGTCTGCGGTCTGACAGCGGTAGTGGGTCAGGGCCTGCGCCGGGGCGAAGTTAAGGTGGCCGGAGCCACCCAGGTTAACATCAAAGCGCAAACCACAGCAGCCAGGTGATGAGAAAGCCCGTCACCCCCATGATGGTTGTCAAGACGGTCCAGGTTTTGAGTCCATCCGGCACCGAGAGTCCGAGATAGCGCGTGACGACCCAGAATCCGGCGTCGTTGACGTGCGACAGCCCGAGCGAGCCGAAGCAGGTCGCCAGCGTCACCAGCACCAGTTGCAGCGGCTCCAGACCGACAACCGCCTGCGACAGCAGACCGGAGGTGGTGAGGATCGCCACGGTGGCCGAACCCTGCGAGGCTCTGAGCACCAGCGATAGCAGAAAAGCGGCGGGCATCAGCGGCAGATGTATTGTCTCCAGCGCCTCGGCTAAGGCATTACCGATGCCGGAAGCGACCAGTACGCCGCCAAAGGCGCCGCCGGCGCCGGCGACGAGGATCACGTCCGCCGACGAGGGGATCGCGCTGCCGGTGACTTCGCCCAGCTTTTTCAGGCTCATCCGCCGACGGATGCCCAGCGTCCAGCTGGCCAGGCCCAGGGAGATCAGCAGGGCGACCGGCGGGGTACCAATGACGGTCATCAGCTGGCGAACCGCGTTTTCCGGCAGCAGAAGCGCCTGACACAGCGTCCCGGAAACAATCAGCATGATGGGCACCACGATCAGCCCACCGATAACCAGCGCATTCGGCGGCGGCAGACGGGTCTGCTGCGCGTTAACCGAGAGATCCGGTACTTCCGCCGTTTGTTGCTGCTCCAGCACGTTAATCGACAGATGATAATGGCGCCGATTGATAAACCGGGCGACAAAATAGCCCACGATACCGACGACCACCGACACCCCAATCCCCGCCAGCATCAGCCAACCGACATCGCTATGCAGAATGCCTGCCGCAGCCGCTGCGCCAGGATGGGTGGGCAGCGCCACGTGGACGGTTAACATCACGCCGGCCATCGGCAGGCCAAACTTCAGCGGCGATACGTGGGCGACTTTGCTGAAGCCGTAGATTAACGGAATGATGATGATAAAGCCGACTTCAAAAAAGACCGGGGTGCCGAGAATAAAAGCCACGATGGTTAAGGCGGCAATGGTTCGTTTTGCACCCAGTACGCCGGTCAACGTTTTCGCCAGCGATTCGGCGCCGCCGGACATTTCAATCAGTACCCCCAGCATTGAGCCCAGAATAATAATGCTGGCGATGTGGCCAAGCAGGCCGCCCATGCCTTTTTCAATGGTGGTTATAATTTTATCTGCCGGAATGCCGGTGGCGAATGCCACCAGCAGACTAACGATCAGGAGCGCCACAAAAGGATGTGCTTTCGCTTTGATCACTAACAGGAGCAACAGCACTACGCTGGCTAACGCAATAAGTAACAGCGCCGATGTCGACATAGGTTTGCCTCGGGTATTAACAGGTGTACAGAGAGTTATTTTTTTAGAAAACGGCGTTTATTTTTTCCGGTAGGGCGAGAACCACCCCAGCCCGGAAAGCGTGTCTGTCCGGGGGATATATTCGCAGCCGATCCAGCCGTCATAACCGGTTTTATCCAGTAGCGCATAGAGCCACGGATAGTTTATTTCGCCCTCATCCGGTTCATGACGGTCGGGCAGGGAGGCAATCTGAATATGGCGATACTGGCCGGCATATTCGGTAATAAGATGGCTTAAATTGCCGTCCACCTTCTGCGCGTGAAACAGATCTAACTGCACCGCCAGGTTCGGCCTGTCGACCCGTTTCACCATCGCCAGCGTCTGATATTGACTGTGGTAGAGATAGCCCGGTTTGGTCTGCGGATTCAGTGCTTCGATGAGTATCCGCTTGTCGTGGCGGGCAAAGCACTCCGCGGCGTAGCGCAGATTATCGATAAGCACGGCCTCGCAGTCTGCGCGATCCGCTCCCGGCGGCACCACGCCGGCCATGATATGCACCTGCGGGCAACTGAGCTGGCAGGCATACTCCAGCGCCAGCTCAATATCGCGTCGGGCCTCCGCGCTTCTCCCGGGAATGGCGGCGAGCCCCCATTCTCCGGCGTTGACGTCGCCGGGTGGGGTATTGAACAGCACCAGCTGCAGCTGGTTCTCCTGCAGGCGCTGTCTGATTTCCCCGGCGGCATACTCATAGGGAAACAGAAACTCAACGGCTTCAAATCCCGCCCGGGCAGCGGCGGCAAAGCGTTCCAGGAACGGCAGTTCGGTAAATAGCATGGATAAATTTGCAGCGAATTTTGGCATGGTTTTATCTCAGTTCTTTCACTTCGTCAGCGGTCAGGTAGCGGATCTCGCGGTTGCCGAGGGTAAATATCAGCCGTGCGGTCTCTTCCAGTTCCTCGGTATTGTTGGTGGCTTCGCGCAGCGATGAGCCAGTAACCACCGGTCCGTGGTTGGCCAGTAAAAAGGCGTTATAGCGGGGCGCCAGCCCGGCCAGCGCCTGGGCAATACGGTCATCGCCCGGCCGGTAGTAGGGAACCACCGGGACGTCGCCGACGCGCATCACCACATAGGGGGTAAAGGGGCGGATACAGTTGTGCGGATCGAGCCCCTGCAGGCAGGAGAGCGCGGTCAGATAGTGGCTGTGCAAGTGGACGATCGCCTTGCAGGCCGGGTTGTGCAAATAGACTGCCCGGTGAAAAGTGACCTCTTTCGACGGTTTGTCGCCGGAGATCCATTCTCCTTGCAGCGTCACCACCGACAACCGCTGAGCCTGCAGTTCGCCGAGGCAGGCGCCGGTCGGCGTCGCCAGCAGGTTGCCGTCCGGTAGCAGCAGCGACAGATTGCCAGCGGAGCCGGTGGCATAGCCGCGGCTAAATAACGAGGCGCCAATCTGCACCATTTCCTCTCGCAGTTGTTGCTCAGTCATGACGAAACTCCTGCTGGGCACGGGCAAAGAACTGGATATCGCCGAAGTTACCTGACTTCAGCGCCAGGGAGAGCGGCTGGCGGGTGTCACGCACCCAGGGCACGCCAGGGGAGATGGTCGGCCCAATATGGAACGCCTCAACCCCCAGGGTCTGCGCCACAATGCTCGACGTTTCCCCTCCGGCCACAATAAAGCGGGTAAATCCTTTCGCCTTCAGGGCGGCGGCAAGAGCGGCAAACAGCTGTTCCACCCGTTCGCTGCTGGCCTTGTCGCCATACTGCGCCTGGATCCGCTGCAGCGTTTGCGGCTCGGTGGTGGCATAGAGCATCGGCGCCAGCGGCGCATCGCGCTGCGCGTCCACCCAGTCAGTCAGCGTCCTGACGTAGCTCTCCAGATCGGTAAAGCAGGCGCTTAAGTCGACGGCGCGGGCGGGGGCCTGTTGACGATAGGCCGCCACCTGGCTGTTGGTCATCACCGAGCAGGAGCCCGAGAGCACCACCGCCGGACCGGCCAGCGGCATGCCGGCCTGAGCGCTTTCACCCCGGGCGCCATGGCGCTGCGCCCAGTCGCGGGCGAGGCCGATGGCGAGGCCGGAACCGCCGGAGACCAGCTTCATCTCCCGCAGCGCCACGCCCTGGGTGAGCAGATCCTGTTCGCTGAGGGCGTCGAGCACCACATAGCGCACCGCCGGATCGTTGACTGCCGCCAGCGCGGCGGCGACCGCCTCCGGCCCCCGGGCGACAATCGGCCAGGCAATCAGCGCGGCTTTTCCGCGCCCCTGGCGCTCAATTAAGCGGCCCAGGTGCGCATCCTCCATCGGCGTCACCGGATGGTGGCGCATCCCGGACTCATTCAGCAGTTGCTCGCCGACGAACAGATATCCCTGATAGACCGTGCGGCCGTTAACCGGCAGCGCCGGGGAAATCACCGTCCGCGTCTCACCCAGCTCGGCCAGCAGGGCATCCAGCACCGGGCCAATGTTGCCCTGCGCGGTGCTGTCGAAAGTGGAACAGTACTTGAAATAAAACTGCTGACAGCCCTGGGCCTGCAGCCAGCGCAGGGCCGCCAGCGACTGGCTGACGGCCATTTCCGCCGGGCAGGAGCGAGTTTTCAGGCTGATGACCACCGCCTCGCTGGTCAGCGGAAGATCGCGGGTCGGCACGCCATTCAGTTGCACCGTCGGCATGCCGTTGCGCACGAGGAAGCTGGCAATATCCGTGGCGCCGGTGAAGTCATCGGCAATGACACCAAGCTGCATGTTGTCTCTCCTCACTGTTTATGGCCCGGCAGGGTGATGCCGTTGAAAATCTTGATCACCGCGCTGTCATCTTCCCGACCGAATCCGGCATTACTGGCGGAGGTGAACATATTCAGCGCGGTGGTAGCGAGCGGCAGCGGGAAGGTCAGCGCCCGGGCAGTGTCATTCACCAGCCCGAGATCTTTGACAAAAATATCGACAGCGGATTTTGGCGAGTAATCGCCATCCAGGACGTGCTGCATGCGATTCTCAAACATCCAGGAATTACCCGCCGCGTGGGTGACCACGTCATACATCGTTTCCAGTGGGATCCCGGCGCGGGCGGCAAGCGCCATCGCTTCGGCGGCAACGGCGATGTGCACCCCGGCCAGCAGCTGATGGATAATTTTTACCGTCGATCCAAGACCAATGTCGCTCCCGATGCGGTAGACTTTGCCGGCCACGGCGTCCAGCACCGGCGCGAGTCGGGCAAAGGCGGCATCGCTCCCGGAGGCCATCACCGTCATGTCGCCGGCGGCCGCTTTCACGGCGCCGCCCGATACCGGCGCGTCGAGCATCAATAGCTGGTACTCCGCCAGCGCCTCGGCAATGGCCTGAGCATCGGCGGAGGCGATGGTGGACGACACCATCACGACGGTGCCCGGCTTCAGATGGGCGGCGAGGCCGCTCTCGCCGAACAGGATCCCCCGCACCTGGGCGGCATTGACCACCAGCAGCACAACTGCATCCAGTTCCGCGGCGAACGGCACCGCGCTGGGGCCCGCGCCTTTGGCGCCCGCCGCCAGCAGTGCGCGACAGTTGTCGGGATTGATGTCAACGCCCCAGGTGTTCAGGCCCGCCTGCAGGCAGGCGCGGGCGGCGCCCATGCCCATTGAACCCAGTCCAATCACGCAGACGTTAGTGTGTGCAGCCATGCTGGTCTCCTTGTGAACATTAGTTAATTAATGTGATTTAATGATAGAATAAAGCGTTATCATGTGAATTTATGTGAGAGTTATCACGAATAACCCACATGAATATAAAAAATTCACAGGCGGAAAGAGGCTGCACAGCGGCGATTCTTGCCCTAAAATAGCGTAAAAAACAGCGGCAAAGCGCGATAACAACACCGGGTGTCGCCAGGGCCGTAGCCTGGGTGGTGACGCCTGGTGTGAAAAAATGGTAAGGGGAGAGCGGTGATTCCAATAGAACGACATCAGCGTATTTTAGCCCTGGTGGAGCAGCGTGGGGCGGTAAGCATTAATGAGCTGACGGAGATCCTCGGCGTGTCCCATATGACCATCCGTCGGGACGTCAGTAAACTGGAGGAGCAGGGGCTGCTGGTCAGCGTCTCGGGCGGCGTACGCGCCGTCAGCCGGCTGGCTGCGGAACCCAGTCATCTGGTGAAAAGCACGCTGCAGAGTGAGGAGAAACAGGCGATCGGCGCGCTGGCGGCGAGTCATATCGCCAAAAACAGTTGCATCTATCTGGATGCCGGGACTACCACCCTGGCGCTGGCGCGGGCGATCCTCGACCGGAACGATCTCCAGGTGGTGACCAATGATTTTGAGATAACCCAGCTGCTGATCGATGCCAGTCAGTGCGGCGTGATCCACACCGGCGGCACACTGTGCCGGGAGAACCGCTCCTGCGTGGGCGAATCGGCGGCGCGTACGTTACGCCACCTGGCTATCGATACGGCCTTTATCTCCGCCAGCGGCTGGGACAGTCGCGGGATATTCACCCCTGATGAGAACAAGGTTACCGTCAAGGAGACCGTCAGCCAGGTCAGCGCGAGAAGCATCCTGCTGTGCGACAGTTCGAAATACAATCAGGTGGCCACGTTTATGGCGTTACCTTTGACCCGGTTCACCACCATCATTACCGACAGGCATCTCTCCGATGCCGCCGCCAGTCAAATCGCCCGGCACGCCTGCGAGGTGCTGCGGGCCGGATAACGCGCCCGGCCACCGCCGGGTTAGCGTTGCCAGTGTTCGATCAGCGCCGCGCCGATCCCGGCGATTTGCTGATTTCGCTCGGCCATGCTCGCCGGCGTATCCCGCAGATAAATCACCACAATGCGCTCTGCTTTGTTATTCGGGCCAAGCAGGGCGACAATGCCGCGCGCACCCCGCTCGCCAGCTCCGGTCTTATCGGCGATAAACCAGCCCGCCGGCAGCACGGAGCGGATCAACGGTCCGGCGACCCGATCGTCCACCATCCACTGCAGCAGCTGCCGTTGCGAACGGGCGCTCAGACGCTGGCTGGTCAGCAGCTTGCGCAGGGTCGCGGCCATGCTGGCCGGGGTAGTGGTGTCGCGGGCGTCGCCGGGAAGCGCCTCATTCAGTTCCGTTTCCCAGCGGTCAAGGCGGGTGACGTTGTCGCCGATCTGGCGCAAAAAGGCAGTCAATCCTGCGGGGCCGCCGAAGGTGGCCAGCAGCAGATTGGCGGCGCTGTTATCGCTCATGGTAATGGCGGCGGCGCAGAGTTCGCCGACCGTCATACCGTCGGCAAGGTGTTTTTCGCTGACCGGCGAGTAGTCCACCAGATCCTGCTGGCGATAGTGGATCTTTCGCTCCAGCTGTTCGTCACCGGCATCCACCCGCGCCAGCACTGCGCCGCAGAGCACTACTTTAAAGGTGCTCATCATGGGAAAGCGTTCATCGGCGCGCCAGGCGGTCAGCGTGCGGCCGCTGGCCAGATCCATTTCTATCATGCCTACGCGGCCCGACAGCTGGCTTTCGCTTAGTTTAATTTGCTCAAGCGGCTGCGGGCTGGCGTGTACCGCCAGCGGCAGGGTGGCTAACAGGGAGATAATACACAGGCGAATATAACGCATAACCACAATACATCCTTGAGTGAGGGCCGATAAAGGCGAGTAAAGAAGCGACAAATAAGAATAACCCGGCGTTTTGCTGATTCACAATTCCTCTTTTTTCCTTCATCATTTGTCATCTTTTATTTCGAATAATCAATATCTAGCCCTGCCTAAGCACGCTATTTTTTGACTCAAGGCCGTGATGAACTATAAGAAAGTACTAAATACCGCACTCTGTCGGGCGTCGCTGTTTGCCGATCACCACGCCCGCCGGCCCCTGCGGTTCGCCAACGCTATATGCCATCCCGGGAGGAACTGGTGCACCCGATAATTAAGGTCATGCTGGTGGGCGGTAAGGCGGACGGGCTGTTGGTCAGCGTCGCCGATGACGCGACCGAGGTCTCGGTGACGCCTGCGCAGTACGGTGCGCTATCCGGGCAACCGTTGAGCTACCGAATTGTTAGCCAAACCATTGACGATGAACGCTATTTTTTTGGCGTTTTCAGCGACGCCCATCAGGATAGCGATAAGCTGACGCGGGTCGCCCTGACCCGTGGAATGAAAAAAATGTTCTGTTAAACCCTGCCCGAAAGGGGGCGTAAGAGGGTGTGCCGGGCGCCGCTGTGCTACTGTGGCAGCCTTCTATTTCCAGGGCCGGACGCATAATGATTCAGTACATTCGTATTCAAAATTTTCGCTCAGTGAAGGATATCGCGCTGGAGCTCGGGCCGCTGAACATTGTCTTCGGCCCTAACGGCTGCGGTAAATCCAATATTTATAACGCCATCCACCTGCTGACCGCTGCCGCTGAGGGCAGGCTTTCGGGGTTTATCAGCGAAGAGGGCGGTCTGGAGAATATGATGTGGTCCGGGGAGCGTTCGCCCCTCGATCGTCACCCCCGCCGGCTGCAAATTGCCTGCCGGACCGACAGCTTCGATTATGAGCTGCAGATAGGCTTCCCTGAAAAATTGCCCTATCCGACGCAATTCATGCTCGATCCTATCGTTAAAGAAGAGAATATCTGGCTGGCCGGCTACTCCCGCCGGCCTTCCTCCCGCGTACTGCAGCGCAAGAATCAGGCGGCGTTTCTCGTCGATGTCACCGGGGAGAAAAGTACTTTCACCGAGAGTATTTATGAAAATGAGTCGGTGTTCGGTCAGCTTGGCGAGCCGCACCGTTTCCCCGAAGTATCGCGAGTGCGGGAGACCTTGCGCCGTTGGCGGTTTTATCATGAATTCGCGATTGGCCGTCATTCGCCGCTGCGTCAGCCGGCCGTGGGTTACCGTTCGCCAGTCCTCGACAGCGATGGCCAGAATCTCGCCGCCGCCTTTCAGACCATTGTCGAGATCGGCGCGGAGGAGATTTTGCATGAAATCCTTGCCGACGCCTTTCCCGGCTGCCAGTTTTATTGTGAAAACGAGCACTCGCGTTTCGCTCTGAAAATGCGTCGCGAAGGGATCCGCCGCCCGCTGCTGGCGGCGGAGATGTCCGACGGTACGCTGCGCTTTTTGTGCCTCGCCGTCGCGCTGCTCAGGCCACGCCCGCCGGCGTTTCTGGCGATCAATGAACCGGAGAACAGCCTGCATCGCGACATGTTGCCCGCGCTGGCCCGGCTGATTATCGAGGCCTCGCGCTACAGCCAGATCTGGCTGACCAGCCACTCGGCGGAGCTGGCGGAGCTTATCGCCGCCGGGGCGCCTTGTCAGCGCTATGCGCTGGAGAATCGCGGCGGGGAGACGCGGATTGTCGAGTGAAGCCCGTCATCCCTGACGGGGGCGCTGGAGTCAGGCGGGGCTCTGCGTCTCTGCGGTCGGCAGCAGACGGTTGCCGCCGCGTAGGGTGACGAACGAGAGCAGGGTGAAGCTCAGGGTTATGCAGCCGAGGATCAGATAGGCCTGATGGAAGCCGACGGTGTCGTACATCCGGCCCACCCAGGCGGAAAGCACCACCCCGGACAGCTGTTTTGACAGATTAAAACCGATCAGGAACAGGGTGGCCGAGAGGCGCGGGTTAAAGGCGGAAGAGATATATTTAAAAGTTCCCACCAGCAGGAAGGGGATCTCAAACATATGCAGCATCTTGAGGATCACCACCTCGACTGCCGATGAGGCGAAGGACGACCCGAGAATACGCACCGACATGATCATCCCCGCGGTCAGCAGGGCGTTTTTGGCGCCGATGCGGTTAACGATGGCCGGCGCGCAGAACATGATCAGCGCGTTGAGCAACTCGCCGCCGGTGGTGACGAAGCCAAACACTTCGGTACCGCGCTGCGGACTGGCGAAAAAGCTTTTGAAAAAGTTGGCGAACTGCTGGTCAAACACGTCGTAGACGCTGGCGACACCCACCACATAGACGATAAAGCCCCAGAAGCGCGGCATACGCAGCAGCTCTGCCGCCGTACGCAGCGAAAAGGCCTGGCGATTGGCGCCCAGCGCCTCGATAACCTGGGCGCTGTTGCTGCTTTCCGGCCGCGACAGCCAGAGCAGCAGACCGAGCACCAGCGCAAAGCCGGAGGCGATCCAGAAGGTGATATTGGGATCGATGCCGAACAGCACGCCGGTTATCGAGGCGCATAGCGCCCAGCCGACGCAGCCTGCGACCCGCACTTTGCCATATTCAAAGCGGTTGGCCCGGCTGACGCGTTCGATATAAGCTTCCACCGCCCCGGAGCCGCTGGAGAAAACAATCCCCAGGTAGATCCCGCCTACCAGCGAACCAGCGATAATATTCATCTGCAGCAGCGGAGAGAAAACGAAAATAAAGAATGGCGCGAACAGAATTAACAATACCGTAATGGTCCACAGCAGATGTTTGCGCAGGCCGAGCTTATCCGACATCAGGCCGAACACCGGCTGAAAAATAATGGCGAATAACGAGATAGACGAGAAAACGATCCCGGTTTCCGTTTTAGTTAAATGGTTAACGTCCGCCAGCCACACCGGAAAAAACGGGAAGTAGGCCGACATAATGAAATAGTAAAAGAAAAAGAACAGCAGGAAATAGACGAAATTATGCCGTTCTCGTGGCGCCAGTTCTGAGAATTTCATCACCATGATCCCTTGTTATTCTGTTTGTGGGGTGGGGGCTGTCGCCCCCACGGATTAAAAGCAACGCAATGAGACCTCGTACTGCCAGCGCGTTTGGCTCAGGAGCCACTGCGGCAGCACGCTGGGGGTCCAGGAGTCATCGCCTCCCACCCCCATATGCAGGCCGTCGAGGGTGATCCACACGCCGTCTTCGGCCTGCATCTTGTGCCAGTGGTCGGTCTCCATCAGCTGACGGGTGCTCCATGGCTGAACGGAGAAGTGGAAATGACCGCTGATGTGCCAGCGCCCCCAGTCCAGCGCCTGGGTATCACAGCGCAGGCCGTTTTCCGTCGGGAAGATATAGGGGGTGGTCATCGCCGCCAGCGGCTGCTCCCAGCGGGCGAAGCAGGCGCTGCTCCGCCGGTCGGGGTAGTTCTCATGCGGCCCCAGACCCAGCCAGCTCACCGGCGCCTGCTGATCCGCCACCTGGAAGTGCAGCCCGACCCGCGGCAGCGGCGGCAGGGTTTCCGCCCGTTCGCCGTCCACCGCCAACCGCAGGGTTCCGTCAGCAGTGAAGTGCATGCGCCAGTGGCTGACAATCACTACCTCTTCGCCGCGCAGGTAGTGCCAGCGGCAGTCGACGAGGGTTTCATTTGCCAGGCGCTGCGCATCGCACTGGACGCAGTGCGCCTCAAGATCGTACAGGCCGGCGCTTTTCCAGCGCTCCACCCAGGCGTTGGGGTCGATACGCTCTACTTCGCTGACCCCGATGTCGTTGTCGAGCGGCGCGCGAATAAACTGGTCACGCAGGGGGGTCAACAGCTGCTCCTGACCGCCAACCGACCAGCGGCTCAGCAGACCCGTCCGGCGATCGATGGTCCAGCATTGCGAACCGGCGCGGATCTGCCAGACCTCATCGCTGACGATAAGATCCGGAGCGCCGGCAGACACGGTGGGCGCCGGCAGCGCCAGCGGGGCGGGCAGGGGAAACTGTTGCCAGGCGACGCGGTGCTCCGCTTCTGACCAGGCGGTCGCCTGGGGCTGGGTCACCTCCAGCGTCAGCCACACCGCGCGGGCGCCTTCAGGCAGGATCAGGCTATCGAGCAGCGTTATCTCGTCGCTGCCCTCAGGGGGCAGCGCCAGGGTCAGGTCGCCGTGATACAGGGGTTCACCGGCCGCCTGCACCTGCCAGCGCAGCACTTCGTTATCGGTTGGGCGGAACAGGTATTCGCTGATGATGCGCACCCGCAGCGGCGAGGTCGACAGCAGCGTGAACTGAAAATACTGCTGGGCGTGCTTCGCCTCCACCAGCGACGGATGCGGCGTGCGATCGGGAAACACCAGACCGTTCATACAGAACTGGCGATCGTTAGGCTTATCACCAAAGTCGCCGCCATAGGCCCAGCCGACGCTGCCGTCGGCAAAGGTTTTGCGGATCGCCTGGTCGGCCCAGTCCCAGATAAACCCGCCCTGCAGCCGCGGATACTCGCGAAAGGCCTGCCAGTAATCGGCGAAGTTGCCGAGGCTGTACGGGCCATGTCCGGAGCACCGGATGAGCTTTCTCACCAAGTGGAAGGAGCGGC
>ERZ772892.3214-NODE-3214-length-12292-cov-18.108605_pt1 | contig 12292 bp, 7 predicted proteins | sample MGYA00512126_ERZ772892 | MGnify/ENA primary metagenome ERZ772892 (study PRJEB29015, sample SAMEA2737697) | human gut metagenome | biome: human gut; feature: human-associated habitat; material: faeces | place: China | collected 2012 ... | reverse complement strand
TCTGCACGTCGCTCATCGGGCGTCCGATGCGCTCGATGCCCTTCTCGATCATGCGTGCGATGGGCGTGTCGGTCTTCTTGCAGAGGTTCACGGCCGTCGAGATCTTGCCGTCGGAGATGTAGTCGCGGATGCGGTTCATAAAGTTCATGTCCAGCACCGAAGCCTTGCGGATGGCCATGAAACGCTCCACGAAGATAAAGATCGTCACGCCCCCCAGCGCCAGCAGCGGCCACATCAGCCAGCCGCCTTTGGTAAACAGGGTCCACAAGCCCATACGGGTCTCCTCACTTACGGCCACCGCCTCGGCAGCCTGCAAAAATGTTGTCATAATGGTTTAGAAATATTTAAGTTTACAAATTTTATCCTTCCAATTTCGTTTCCGAGCGCCGGTTTTGCAGTCTGCGCCCGCGGGGGCGCACGCGCCCCGGCCCCTCCGCCCGCGCTTTTAGTCGGGTCGTTGTCTCACGGCTCCGGCATCAAGTCGGATTCAATCACCGCAGGGACACCTTTCACTTTTCAAGCAGTCTCTGCTCTCGCTTAACCGCAAAGTTCACCTTCTATTCATCCTCTTCCTCTTTAACGTATCCGAACGGCGAAAGCGTATCCGCCGGTTCGCGCAGACGGCTCCGGTCCGCATCTTCGGCCGCCTTTTCGGCCGCGCGGGCCGTACGGCGGGCGATGCGCCGCGCCTTGCGCTTCTTGTTCGTAAAACGCTCCTTGATCCGCTGCCGCAGGTCGCGCAGGTTGTCGAAATCCTCCTTGAAGTAGACGCCGATGCCGGTCTCCTGCAAACCCTGGTTCTCGTCGAAGCGGTCGATGGTCTGCGTGAAGGCTTTCAGCTTGAGCGTCCCGGCCCGGTCGATCAGGTAGGTGATGTAGGCCTCGCCCATGAAGTTGGACATCGAACTGTTCACGGCCTGCTTGTTGTCGATCAGGTAGTTGCCCTCGACCTCGACGAACAGCCGGTTGTTGATCAGGCTCTTCGACAGCCCGAAATCGACCTCGTCGCTCGTCAGTTCCGATTTGGGCCGGTAGCGGATCACCACGTTGTAGTCGGACGACGAAAGCCAGTTGCTGACCATGTTCGACACGAACTCCAGTCCCGTGGCCGCCGACACCGAGCTGCCGATGTTCGACGAGGCCTGCGACGAGTTCTCGGACATGAAGCTGTTGAACAGCAGCAGGTAGAGGAACTGCGTGTCGACCGTCTCGGGGGTCGAGAGAGCATTGGCGATCAGGCTCTGCGTCTCGGGATCGGAGCCGGGAACCCGCACGTCGAAGGTGATCGTGGGGTTCGAAAGCCGCTCGCCGAGGTGAATGACGCACTCCACGGGAACCGAACGGTCGCCCCCGAGGTCGGCCGTGCCCTGCAGGAGGGGTTGCAGCGACGCCTTGACCTTGTACACGGCGTCGATGTCGAGCATCGCGTTCATCGGCGACCCGGTCCACTGGATCGACGAACCGCTCTCGATGGTGAAGCGTTTGTTGATGATCTGCTGGAGCAACAGCATGAAACTGCCCTCCGCGATCGTATAGTCGCCGTAGATTTCGAAAATATTGGCCTTGGGGTTGATCTGGAGGTTCAGCGCGCCCGCGCCGCGCCCCTTGACCGTGTTGCCCGCCACTTCGAGTTCGACTTCGGCGTCGGGCCGCACGTCGAGCGCGAGGGTGATCTTCATCTGGCTCCCGGCGTCGGATTTCTGGCGGTGCTTGCGCTCGAAGGAGAGTTTCTTGCGCGCCACGTCGTCGAGCGTATCGGCCTGCTCGGGCTGCTCGAAGACCACGAAATCGGCGTTCGAAATGTTCGACTTGCTCGACAGCGGCATCACGAACGAGGAGTTGCCGTCGGTCGAGGCCGTTATATCCATGTTCACCGCCCCCTTGTCGCCCGAGATGCGGGCCGCGCCCGTGGCGAAGACCCTGCCGTAGAACATGTCGTTGTCGTCGGAGTCGGTGTCGAGCACCAGCATCTGCTGCGGGGCCACGCGCACGTCGTAGGAGATATTCGAAAGGTGCTGGAGGCTCATGTCGAAATCGAACCGCCCCCGGTTGCCCCGTGGGTCGAAAATCGGGACGTTCGAAGCCCTGAACCGGTTGTTCTTCACGTTCAGCACGGCCTCGGGCATCGAGTAGGTCACCTGCGTGAAATCGACCGTGGTTTTCAGCCCCGCGACCCGGATTTCGCCTTCGAGATCGGCCTTGCGGCCCTGGCCCTGCAACGTGAGGCCGGCCGAGGCCATGCCCTCGGTCGAGGAGACGACACCCGCGAGGATCGGGTCCAGCAGCGCCATGTCGAGACTGTCGACGTCCAGCCGGGCGAAATAGCGGTTGCGGTCGGGGGCGTAGAAACCGCGGATCAGCGTGTCGTGCCTGATACGGTCGGAGACCGTCACTCCGGCGCGGCTGCGGGCGAAGTCCCAGCGCGAGGCGAGGCGCATCGGCGGCGCGGGAATGTCGTTGACCTCCACGCTGTCGAGCAGGATGTCGGCCGTGATCTCGCCGCCGCGCAGCACCGACTTCATCGCCGCCGAACCGTTCGTGCGCCCCTCGATGTAATAGCCCATGCGCTCGGCGACCTGCGCGAAGGGCGCCAGGTCGAAATTGTGCAGCGAGAGCGTCACCGAATCCTCGCGGCTGCGCGAGGCGACGCCGTCGAGCAGCAACTCCTGCTCGCGGTTCATCACGTAGAACTTGTCGATCACGACCTGCGCGGTGTCGAGCAGGATTTTGCGGGCGAAAATCTGCCACGTCTTGTCGCCGCGGGTGATGTGCGAGGGAAGAATCCGCAAATCGACGACGCGGCCGTTGGGTCCGTGCTCGTCGGCCACCGCGGCGCGGAACCCGACGAGCCCCGAGACGCGGCGCAGGGTGTCGTCGAAGCCTGCCGAGAGCTGCACGCGGTTCTGCCGCGCGCCGCCCGTCAGCGAGAGGCGCGGAAGGTGCAGCACCCCTGCATAGAGATCCTCGGCCGAGGCGTAGACCGCCAGCGAGTCGCCGCGGTTCGAGACGTTGACCGAAAGGCGCGTGGCGAGCATGCGCCGGCGCTCGATGTATTCCGACGCTGCCTTGAGCGACAACTGGTCGCTGGCCGGATTGAACAACAGTTGCAGCGACGAGCCGTCGGCGATCTGAAGTCCCGTCGACACGGCGTCGGCCACGGGGTTGAAATTGCGGATGTTGACCGACAGCAGCGAGAAGTCGTTGGCCACGGCGGCCTTGCGTTCCGAAGGCGTCTCCTCCCACTTTTCGCCGCCCAGCATCGGCAGGTATTTCCACGCGCTCCGGCGCAGGTATTCGAAGACGGTGCGGTAGCTGGTTTTCGACCGGAACGTGACGTCGGCGAAGTCCGAGCGCAGTTCCACGAACTTGCTCCGCTCGGAGTTCTCGCCCGTGACGGTCATGCTGGCGGCCGCGATCTCCTTGTCGTTGTAGCGGTAGCGGGCGTCGGTCACCTGAATGCGGCCGTTCAGATCGTCGAGCGAACGCCCTCCGGCGGCAGCGACGATGCGGCCCGAGAGCTGCGACACCGAGTCGCGGCGGTTGACGTGCAGCCGGGCCAGATCGGCGTGCCGCAGGTCCATCGTGAAGTCGTAGCGCGGCACGGAGTCGTTCAGGTCGACCGTGCCGAAGAAGTCGAAGTCGAGGTTGGGATCGCGGGCCGTGATGCGTCCGTCGAACTCGCGGTTGCGCAGGCGGCCGTCGAGCCGCAGCGAGTCGTAGACATAGCCGTTGAATCCCAGCTGCGTGACGTTGCCCACGACGTTGGCGTCGGCCACGCCCCTGCCGATCACGCCGTCGACATAGGCCGTGAGGGTGGCGTTGCCCAGCAGATCGCGGCGGTCGAGCAGCTCGCCCAGACGCAGGTTGCGCGTCTCGACATCGCCCCGCACGCTGCTCAGCCCCCCTTTGACCGGGGCCATTTTCAGGTTGCAGGAGACGTTGCCCACGCCCGTCGCGGCGCCCAGCTGCATGTCGAACGACGAGAGCAGTCCCCGGAAACGGGCATTGAGGTCGATCTGCCCGGAATTGCCCAGCACGCCGACCAGCTTGTCCGAGAGTTTGCGGCCCGCGATGCCGAGGGCCAGCTCGTCCACGGCCCGGGCCGTGGAGCGCAGGCGGGGAACCGACAGGTCGAAACGGGTCTTCCGGATGTCGGGAAGCCCCTTCACCGAGGCGTCGGCCACGAGCGTCGTCCCCTCGCCGATCTGCATGCTCCTGATCCGGCCCGTGAAATCGGACACCACGCCGGCGACCTCGACGTTTACGTCGGTGAAATCCACATGCCAGTCGCGCAGCTTCGGGGCGAAAAAGGCGATGTCGTCGGTCGAAACGGTCGTATTGCGCATCGAGGCGTCGATGCGCACCTCGCCGATGAAATCCTTGTACTGCGCCCACGAGTCGCCCGCCAGCGAGACGAACGGAAAGTTGACGTTCGAACGCGGCGTGATGATCGAGGCGTTCTCGAAGCCCAGACAGCCCTGCGTCATGTAGAACCGCCCGGCCAGGTGGTTCAGCACGAAGCCGCTGCGTTCGCGGGCCGAAAAGGCCGCAATGGAGGTGTAAATGGCCTGCCCGTCGATCGTGAAATCGTCCACGCGGGCCGTGATGCCGTAGAGGTGCATGTGCGAGAAGTCGATGCCGTGCTCCGGATCGCGATGGTCGAGCCGTTCGAGGCAGAGGTCCATGTTCTCGATCGAGGCCTTCTTCAGCGAGAGGCGGAAATTGCCCTTCTTGGGTTTGTCGGGGTCGGAAATGCGGTCGACGATCTGTTTGATGTTCATCTCCCCGCCGGGCGTCTGCCGCAGGTAAAGCCTCGCGTCGGCGATCTCGCCGCGGCTCAGCTCCAGCCCGCCGCCGAAGATGCCGAAACTCGTGATGAAGGCGTCGAGCTTCCCGACGTAAAGCAGCGTGTCGCGCTGGTAGTCCTCGACATAGAAGCCCTTGACCCTGACCTTCGAGAAGATGCCGATGTCCACGCGGTCGATCGACACGGTGGTCTTCAGCTTGCGCGAGACGAAGCGCGCGGCCCTGTGCACCGCGTAGTTCTGCACGGCGGGAATGTCGAGCAGCAGCGAGAGCGCCACGGGAACAATTATCAGCAACAAAACCGCCGCCGAGAACACCTTTCCCAATATTTTTATACCTTTGCGCATCAGGACTCCTATATAACCTGCAAATTTAGCGAAAATAGTTAAAAAACAATTATAATTCCGGATGGATATTACAATTCTCGGCATCGAATCCTCGTGTGACGACACCTCTGCCGCCGTGCTCCGCAACAACGTCCTGCTGTCGAACGTCATCGCCTCGCAGGCGGTTCACGTCAAATACGGCGGCGTGATCCCCGAACTGGCCTCGCGGGCCCACCAGCAGAACATCATCCCCGTCGTGGACACGGCGCTCAAGGAGGCGGGCGTCGCCGCCGACCGGATCGACGCCATCGCCTTCACGCGCGGCCCGGGGCTGGTCGGATCGCTGCTCGTGGGCGTGTCGTTCACCAAGGGGCTTTCGATCGCCCGCAACATCCCGATGGTCGAGGTCAACCACCTTCAGGGGCACATCCTCTCGCACTTCATCGACCTTCGGGACCGCACGCTGCCCCATCCGGACTTTCCGTTCCTGTGTCTTCTGGTGAGCGGCGGCCACACGCAGATCGTGCGCGTGGACTCCCCGCTCGAAATGGAGATCATCGGCACGACGATCGACGACGCCGCGGGCGAGGCCTTCGACAAGTGCGCCAAGGTGATGGGGCTGCCCTACCCGGGCGGTCCGGTGATCGACCGTCTGGCCAAGGAGGGCGATCCGAAGGCATTCCGCTTCGCGCATCCCCGCGTCGAGGGCTACGACTATTCGTTCTCGGGCCTGAAAACCTCGTTCCTCTACACGCTGCGCGACGCCGTGGCCGCAGACCCCGACTTCATCGAGACGCACAAGGCCGACCTCTGCGCCTCGCTGCAAGGGACCATCGTCGAGATTCTGCTCGACAAACTCATCCGCGCCTCGAAGGAGACGGGCATCCGCGACATCGCCATCGCGGGCGGCGTCTCGGCCAACTCGGGCCTGCGCGACGGCATCGCCGAAGCGGGCCGCCGGCGCGGCTGGCGAACGTTCCTTCCGGAGTTCAAGTTCACGACCGACAACGCGGCGATGATCGCCATGGCGGGCTACTACCGCTACCTGCGGGGCGACTTCTCGTCGCTCGACGTCTCGCCCGTGGCGCGGCTCGAGGAGTTGTAAGCTACTCACTCACAAAAAAAATAATTTATGCAAACATCCAGATTCATGCGGGTCCTTTCGGGGCTGCTGCTGTCAGTTTTCGCCGTCACCGGCCCAACCGCCTGCAACGACAACAACGACAAGAACACCGCGACGCTGACCGTCAGCACAGACGACCTCGTACTGGGCGGCGAGGCCGGGGAGTCCGAAACCTTCACCATCACTACGACCGCCGCGTGGAAGGCCGTCCCCTCGGGCGAAGGCTTCACGCTCGACAAGACCGAGGGCACGGGTGACGCTACCGTCCGCGTAACCGCCGCCGCGGGCAACTGGGACGGCTATGTGAAGCAGCTGGGCAGCATCGAGATCGCGGCCACGAACGTCGACGGAGTGAAAACCGTCAGCGTCAGCCAGGACGAAATCACCCCGGTGCTGCCGTCCGAGGTAACCCTGGTGGCCGATTTTACGCTGGGAGCTTCGGTCGCCACCCCCGAGCTGCCGCCCTATTCGACGGATAACTTCACGACCGGGCGCCATGAGTACACGATCGGCGGCTACACATTTGCCATTTTCGTCGATCCGGACGAGGGCGGCAAATTCTACTGGCTCGACAACAAACAGTTCAGCCCCTCCATTCCGGATCCGGCCCAAGGACTGTTTTTCAGCAAATTAGGCGCATACGTCGAATTCCCGGCCATCGCCGGCAAAGTTCTTTCGGAGGTTCACTACCTGCCCACGAGCCAGCAGAACGACGTCAGCCTCGACCTGTTCGGCGCCGACGATTCGGAACCGCAGTATACGCTCGATTACGGCGACGACGGCACATGGTCCTACACACTGATCGACGCCCGGGAGAACCTGCGTTACCGCATCGAGATCACCAACAAGAAAAACGCGCAACTCGCCAAACTCAAACTCGTCTACGCCGCGGCGAAATGACGCACGACATCCGGCAAAGACAAACCCCTCCCGGCCAAATGGCCGGGAGGGGTTTGTCTTTATTGGGAGGCGGCGGATCACTTCGCGCCGAAGAGTTTTTCCCGGAGCGAGAAGCCTTCGCATTTCGCGGCGAAGCTGTCGTACTCGGTGCGGAGCGATGTCATCAGCTCCCGGACCGACTGAATCTTCTCGGCACGCCAGGCGTTCGAGCCGCAGAAGGCGTAGCCGTTGCGGAGCTTGCCCTTGAAAGCGTTATAGAGGGCCAGCATGATGCAGTAGGGGCTGTGCGTCACGTCGCACGTCTTGATGCAGTCGAACGGGCACGCCTTGGGGACCTTCAGGCCCTCCTTCACGCGGTCGAGGAACGAGTTGCGAATGGCCCGACCCGGCATGCCGACGGGGCTTTGGATGATCTCGATGTCCTCCTCGTGCGCCTCGATGTAGCTCTGCTTGAAAGCCGGATCGGCGTCGCACTCGTCGGTGGTGACGAAGCGCGTCCCCATCTGCACGCCGTCGGCGCCCAGCGCCATGATGCGGTAGATGTCCTCGCCCGTATAGATGCCGCCGCCGGCGATCACCGGAATGCGGCAGTTGTGCTCGGCCTCGAAGGCACGGACCTCGGCCACGATCTGCGGAACGATGGCTTCGAGCGAATAGTGCTCGTCGGCGATCTGGTCGGCCTTGTAACCCAGGTGGCCGCCCGCCTTGGGACCCTCGACCACGATGGCGTCGGGGATGTACTTATATTCCGAGAACCATTTCTGGCACAGTACCTTCGCGGCGCGCGCCGACGAAACGATCGGAGCCAGTTTGGTCTTGGCGTCTTCCGTGAGGAACGACGGCAGGTTCAACGGAAGCCCCGCACCCGAAAAGATGATGTCGGCCTTCTCGGCGATGGCGGTCTTCACCATGTCGGCGAAGTTGGACATGGCGACCATGACGTTGACGCCGATGATGCCCTTCGTCGCTTCGCGGGCCTTGCGAAGCTCCTCCTTCAGCCCCCAGATCGAGGCGGCGCGATAGTCCTTCGAATAGTTGTTATAGATCGCCCCGAGACCGGCCGACGAGATGACGCCGACACCGCCCTGATTGGCCACGGCCGATGCCAGGCCCGCAAGGGAGACGCCTACGCCCATACCGCCCTGAACGATGGGCATGGAGGCGCATAAATTTCCGATTTTCAATGATTTCATGCTGTTTACTTAAAAGAATAAGTGACGTAACGGGGTACAAGGTACGGAAAATCGGAGCGTTTGGTTCCGCGCGGGAACATATTTAACGCAGACTTCACATTGTCCGCTCACAAAAACCGGATGCCGCGGACCCGTTTCTGCCCCCGGCCGGCGGCCTCGCGCTCGACGATGCCCGTCACGACATCCGCCGCGTCGTGCCATCGGTTGGCGCGAAACTTCCGGCGGTAGGTCGTCAGGTGGGCGTAGAGTTCGGGCCAGCGGAGGTTCCAGCCGCGGGGAAAACGCACGAGGTGGAGCGCCGTGGCCGAATTGGAGAGGATGCGCGCCTCCTTGTTGCCGCTCTGGTGGAACCACTCGACGCGCACGCCCGGCGCAAGCGCCTGCACGGCCCGGGCGAAACCGCGGCCGCCGTTGTTGCTCTCGATGGCGGCCTGCCGCGTGTCCGAGCGCACGAGCATCTCCCCCACCAGCGGCTCGGTCGCCTCCATCGGCTCGCGCGAATAGACCGCGTCGGTAATGTAAATCACCCCGTCGGCATCGACCGCATAGGAGAGCGAACAGAGGTAGTCGTCTCCCGTGTCGGCGGTGTCGGTGTAATTGGCGCGGCGGACGATCTCGTGCGGCAGACAGTCGTACTCGGCGAAATTCAGCCCGTACAACAGCCCCTCGCGGGCCGACGGACGCCCCTGATACATCGCCTCGAATTGCAGCGGGTCCAGCCGCCGCTTGGCCTCCAGCAGCGCAGCGCCGTGCTGCCGCTCCCACAACGCCTCGCCCGGCTGGCGGGGGTCGACCTCCGTGGGCGGCGCGGTTTTCAGGGCCTCGAAATTGAGGTGCAGCCACCGGTCGGCAGGCAGCGTGTCGAGCTGCGACCACGCGCGCAGCTCCTCGACCGGCTCGCGGACCGCGAGGGCGCCGATCAGGTCCTCCTCGTGCCAGCGGGTGAAGACCACCAGCTCGCGCGAGGCGTTGTGCATGCGGGTCCGCACGACGGAGGTGTACCACTCCCAGCAGTTGGCGCGGACGAGCGGCGAATTGGCTTCAAGCGCGTCTTTATATAAATCGTCCAAAACAAAGCAGTCCACGCAGTTACCCGTCAGCGACCCTTCGCGGCCGACGGAGAGCAGCCCGCCCCGGCGGCCGATGATCTCGACCTCGTCGGCCGTGCGGATGTAGCCGGGCGGTTTCGCCCCCCGCTTGATGGAGGTGTCCGGAAAAAAGGCCGCGTATTCCTGCGATTCGAGGATGCGCTGCACGCGGCGGTTGAACTTCGAGGCCAGCGTCCCCGAGTAGGAGGCGATCGCCACCCGGCAGTCGGGGTCGAGTCCCAGCACGTAGGCCGGGAGCAGGGTCGTGGCCCCGACGCTCTTGCCGTGCTGGGGCGGCATGGTGACGATCAGCCGCCGGACGCGCCCCGCGGCAAAGGCCTCCAGCACCCGGTAATAGGCCCGGTGGAAGGGTTCGAGCTCGAGAAAGGGATAGACCCCGAGGGCGAAATCGGCGAAGGACGGGGGCGCGGCCGGCGGCGCGTCGTCCGGAAGCACCAGCCCCTCGGGAAACGGCGAGCCGCCGGAAAACAGCGGAAAGCCCGCAAATACGGCATCGCACGCGGGAGCATCCGGAGAGGCGTTCCCGCCGGTTACGAAAACCTCTGCGGAGGAGCGCTCCGCAGAGGTCGGTTCGGTTGGTTTGAGCATCTTACTGAAATTTTTTGAAAAACCCATGCGCGGCGCCGCGGCGGGCAGGTTTTTTGTCGGGGTGCGCTCCGGCGGCAGCGCCGTGCCGGGGAAGGAGGGCCGGAGCGCGGCGGCAGGTCAGAGGAGCGCGCGCACCTCGGAAAACGAGAAGTCGTTCAGCGCTTCGCCGTCGCTGCGGACGGTGTGAAACTCCCACCAGACGGGAACCAGGTCCGCAATCGCGTCCCGGTCGCCCTCGGGGAGCCGCTCGCGCCGCCGGTAGACGATCACCGAGGCCGTGAGCCGGCACTCCATATCGCCGAAAGGAAACGTGAGCGAGCCTGAAAAGTAACTTCCCCCGCCGATGGCCTCCGCAAGACGCGCGGCCACTTCAAGGTAAAGTTCCGATGAAACCGAATACATCATTGATAATTAATCGTTTTTTCGCAAAAGAGTTTGCAGAAGAGAATAAATTGTTTAACTTTGCAGAACAAAGATAAGTTCAAAATTTGAATTTTCTGCAATAAAGTTCAAATATTTTATATAAATAATTCCGATAACAAAGCGATGAACGAACGGGTAAAACTGATACGCAAGCAGCTCGGCATGACACAAGAGCAACTGGCACAACGACTTGGAATCGGCAAAGCGGCGCTGTCGATGATCGAAACCGGCAAGGCGGGGCTTTCGGCGCGCAACCGCAACATATTGGTTCAGGAATTGAACGTCAATCCCGACTGGCTCGAAACCGGCAAGGGCAACATGTTCAACGCCGAACCCGATCTGACGGCCTACATGCACCGCACGGACAACTCGCTGCCGCTGCAAAGCGTCCCCCTCTACTCGATCGAGGGCACGGCGGGCCTGGTCCCGCTGTTCACCGACCAGGCGCAGAGCAAGCCCGTCAACTTCATCCACATTCCCAACCTCCCGAAATGCGACGGGGCGATCTATATCGTCGGCGACTCGATGTACCCGCTGCTCAAGAGCGGCGACATCGTGCTGTACAAGCAGCTGCGCGACATAAACGACATCTTCTGGGGCGACATGTACCTGCTGTCGATCGACATCGACGGCGAGGAGTACGTGACGGTGAAGTACATTCAGAAATCAGACCGCGCAGGCTACGTGAAGCTCGTGAGCCAGAACCAGCACCACGCCGACAAGGACGTGGAGATCTCGCGCATCCGCGCCATCGCGCTCGTGAAGGCGAGCATCAGGATGAACTCGATCCGTTAGCAGAAACAGCGGAGGCAGACCGAAGGGGCGAAAAAACGCAATCGGACAAAGCTGCGCAAATAAAATCCGGTTTTGGGTAACCAATTCCGGATTTTTTATTATCTTTGCAAAGATCGAATTGGTTTGCCAATTTCGACCATGTCAAACTCCAGGCTGCGGCCCGCCGTTCCGGAATACAACGAATGCAACAATTATAACTATGAAAACCAATTACGAAATCCGCTATGCGGCGCATCCCGAGGATGCGAAAAGCTACGACACGGCGCGTCTGCGCCGCGATTTCCTGATCGAAAAGGTATTCACGGCCGACGAGGTCAACATGGTCTACTCGATGTACGACCGCATGGTCGTCGGAGGCGCCATGCCTGTCGCCGAGACGCTCCGCCTCGAAGCCATCGACCCGCTGAAGGCTCCGTTCTTCCTCACGCGCCGCGAAATGGGCATCTACAACGTCGGAGGCCCCGGCGTGGTGAAGGCCGGCGACGCCGTGTTCGAACTCGGCTACAAGGAGGCCCTCTACCTCGGTTCGGGCGACCGCGAGGTGACCTTCGCGAGCAAGGACGCCGGGAATCCCGCCAAATTCTATTTCAACTCGCTGACCGCACACCGCAACTACCCCGACAAGAAGGTCACCAAAGCCGACGCCGTGGTGGCCCACATGGGTTCGCTCGAAGGGTCGAACGACCGCAACATCAACAAGATGCTCGTGAACCAGGTGCTGCCGACCTGCCAGTTGCAGATGGGCATGACCGAGCTGCTGCCCGGAAGCGTGTGGAACACGATGCCCGCACACGTGCACTCGCGCCGCATGGAGGCCTATTTCTATTTCGAAGTGCCCGAGGACCAGGCCGTGTGCCACTTCATGGGCGAAGTCGACGAGACGCGCCACATCTGGATGAAGGGCGATCAGGCCGTGCTCTCGCCCGAATGGTCGATCCACAGCGCCGCAGCCACGCACAACTACACCTTCATCTGGGGCATGGGCGGCGAGAACCTCGACTACGGCGACCAGGATTTTTCGAAAATAAC
>ERZ772892.3211-NODE-3211-length-12304-cov-9.778594_pt1 | contig 12304 bp, 9 predicted proteins | sample MGYA00512126_ERZ772892 | MGnify/ENA primary metagenome ERZ772892 (study PRJEB29015, sample SAMEA2737697) | human gut metagenome | biome: human gut; feature: human-associated habitat; material: faeces | place: China | collected 2012 ... | reverse complement strand
TGGCTTTTACATAGCTGCTGATTTTTTCCAGCTGGCTTGTCGGCTTTGCAGATGTTTCTTTTCCGCCGCCGGAAGAAGAGCCGCCACCGCCGCAGCCTGTCAGCATCATGATCGCCGCTGCCAGTACCAATAAAAATAAACCGATTCGTTTTGTCAGATGGGGGGTGTAATCCACTAAAATCGCCTCCTATTGTAAATAAAATCGTTTCTATAGTATGATCTCCCACAAACGGTTTCATTATATCATTAAAGGGCGGAAGAAAGCTATTTTAAAATTTATTAGTTTTCTTATCAGGTTCTTAAAAAACTTTATGACATGAAGCATGAGTATGGTATAATGATAAAAAATTAAAAGGAGGGTATTATGCGTAATCCAAAAAATATGCTGATTGTAGGGATTGTACTACTGGTGGTAGGGGTTTGTATCCTGTTGTTTAATCCGGATCAAAGCGCCGCCAATCTGGAAATTGCCAGAAATGCAAAAAATGCGCAGGAAGCTGCCGCCGCTATTTCAGGCAATAACCAAAGGGAGCTTATGATCCATATGGCAGGGAATTTTCTTGCAGGGATCGGCATCGCGCTGACGGCAGGCGGTTTTTTCCTGAAAAGGAAGAAACAGTAAGTGTCTGAAAGAAGAGAGACAGGGAGCATCTGCTTTCCCCATGTCTCTTTTTTTGCATGGGAAAGCAGCGGATGGCTTTCTTTTCGTGAAATCTGTTATACTGATAAAAAATAATTATTTTTGAGATGTATACCGCACAAGGGAGACATGATGACCGTCAGGGAAATAGTGGAAACGCTCGGCCTGGCAGCGGATGAGGACGCTGTAAGAAAAATGGCAGAGTACAATGCCATGGTGATTGCCATGAGCAGGAAAATGAATTTAACGGGAATCAAAGATGCAGAAGAAAGCCTGATCAAAAATATTTATGATTCGCTTACCGTGTATGAAGAGAAATATTTTCCGAAGAACGGGCGTATGCTGGATTTGGGGACAGGCGCCGGGTTTCCGGGAATTCCGCTGGCCATCCTGCGGCCGGATATGCAGGTCGTGCTGGTGGATTCTGTCTTAAAGAAACTTGTATTTATAGAGAATGCCGCGGCAAAGCTGGGGATTAAAAATATAAAGATTCTCCATATTCGCGCCGAAGAAGGCGGACGGCGGAGGAAGACAAGGGAAACCTTTGATATGGTGACGGCAAGAGCGGTAAAAATGCTTCCCATCATAGCTGAATGGGGTATCCCCTTTGTGAAGGAAGGCGGTATTTTCGCAGCGATGAAAGGACCTGGTGCCGACGAGGAACTCAGACAGTCGGGAAAGATCCTGAAAGAATTGAAAGCGGAGCTCATGGAGCGAAAAGAGTTGGAGCTCCCTACGGGAGAGAGAAGGACGATTCTCTACTTCAGGAAAACCGCGCCGTCGCCTAAAACCTATCCGAGGAAAGTGGGCGTGGCGGAAAAGAAACCGATCATAGGCGAAGCGTAAAAGAATAAAAGCTCCTGTAAGAAGGAAAATCTTTCTTGCAGGAATTTTTATTATGGGTGAATTTTTATAGCGGTTACGCAGATGCGGTATTGAGTGGCAAAGAATTCTTTCTGCGTTTTGCCGTGAAAATAAGCGGCTCGCTTTGCCTAGGCGCGTAAAACGGAAAAGAGCGGGAAAGGGGAAACCGCCATTACGGTTTTAATCCGCTGATCTGTTCTTTTATTTCCTTTATATCTTGTCCTATTTGCTGGAAAGTGTTTTCCGCATGCTCCATGGCGCCTTTTACATCGGTTTCATCCCCCCTGTCATTGGTGAGGATAATGTCGCCCAGCTGGAGTTTGCCGTTCCTGATGTGGAAAGCGTCGGTGGAAAAGGTGCCGAGGGCGGTCTCTATGGATACGTCATAGAAGTCCAGCTCTTTTCCTCTGTTGTGGAAAGCACCCTGTATCTTTTTGAAAGGAATCAGTTTGTAATAACCGCTGCCGGAGGTAAAGGTGCCTTCGGAGATGATCTCTTTGGGGTTTCCGTCACAGCGGATGTCGCCTTCTAAATCGACGTAGCAGAAAATGGCAGCGTCTTTCGCGGGATAGCGGGAATCCAGTTTTTTGCCTGCCAGGTGGATATCGTAAGCCCTTGTGTCTATGTCATAGTTTCCTGATGCTTTGACTGTGCCGCCGTAGACACGTCCCGTGACATCGGTGAATTTCATTTTCCCATGGTGGTAGAAAACATGGCCGTCCAGATGGGAGAAAGAAAGGGCAGGGATATGGAGCTGCTCCATGGTGATTTTCCCTTCTGCTTTTGGGGAAGCGACGGGGCCGCCCGCTTCGGCAATGAGGGTAAGCTTGTCGTGGATATTGTTTCCCAGTCCCAGGGATGCCGGATCGACACCGTAAAAAGATACATTCATGGCAATGGTGTGTTCATCGCTTTTCATATCGATGTCGCCATAAAGCTTCACGCTGTCGCCGATAGCGGTACCGCCGAATTTACCGGAGGACAGGTCGACAAAAAGAGAATCGTCGGTGTCGATATTCAGGTGCATGTCCACATGGGAAAAAAGGAAGTGCCTGTTTTCATAGAAGGCTTCCAGCTGGCAGTTTTCCAGGTGGATATTCATTTTCATTTTCTGTCCGTTCCGCTTGAAGTTGGCGATTTTCTCGTGGAGAGTTTCCGCACGTTCCTCTGCGGGTTCGGATTCAGCGGCCGTTTTATTGATGAGGTCGACATCCATATTCTTGTCAAACTGGAGCGCTGCGGAAGCATTGTGGAGCCTTATCTCGGAAATGGCGGTGGCCCGCAGTTTGCCTCGGAGGATATCTTCCGGGCGCACTTTTATTTTCCCGTCGGGGACAAAGAGGATGGGGATGCCGTGGTCATCCGTCCAGAGCAGGTTTTCAAAGGAAACGTAGCCTGCGATGTCGGCGGAGATTTTTTCAACGGAAATATGTCCCCGGAGCATGTGCTGCCTGTTCATGGCATAGCTGAAAATGCGGGCTGCCGAAAAAGCGGCGATCTGGGCGATGAGGAGAAGACCCAGGACGGCGGCAAGCAGCAGGAAGGAAAGCCGTCGTAAAGCGGATTGGTGACGGTGGAAAAAATCGATCATGAAGACCTCGCCCAAAGTTACAATTCTTTGAAATGGAAATCTTTTTTATGGCAGGCATAGTCTTCAACGATGTGGCCTTTGCCGAAAAGCTTGTACTTGTATGACAGGAGCCCTTCCAATCCGACGGGACCCCTGGCATGGAGCTTGCCTGTGGAAATGCCCACTTCCGCGCCGAAGCCGTACCGGAACCCGTCGGCAAAGCGGGTGGACGCGTTCTGGTAAACACCTGCCGAGTCGACAAGCTGCATGAACCGCGCGGCGGTATTGATATTTTCCGTGATAATGGCATCGGTATGGTGGGAGCCGTACCTGTTGATGTGATCGATGGCTTCCTCCACGCCGGAGACAATTTTCACGGCAAGGACGAGATCGAGGTATTCGTGACGGAAGTCATCGTCTTCGATGATATTTAGGGGGATAATTTCTCCCGCTTCTTTTGTGCCGCGGAGATGGATATTTTTTTCTCCGGCGGCCTTTTCCAATACGGGCAGAAAGTCTTTGGCGATATCCCGGTGGACAAGAAGTGTTTCTGCGGCATTGCACGCAGCGGTGTACTGGGTCTTCGCGTCAATGACGATGGGGATGGCTTTTGCCATGTCATAATCTTTGTCCACATAGATATGGCAGATACCGTCGGCATGCCCCATGACGGGGATATTTGTACGGCTCATGATGTGCTGGACAAAAGTATTCGAGCCCCGCGGAATGATGAGGTCTACCGATTCGCGGCAGGTGAGGAGCTCATCTATTTCGCTGTGCTGTTCTGCTTGGAACAAGGCTTCGGAGGGAAGATCCGCGGCGGTGGCGGCTTCATGGAGGAGGGAAAAAAGGACGCGGTTCGTTTCTTTCGTCTCTTTTCCACCCTTCAGGATGGCGCAGTTTCCGCTTTTCACCGCGAGGGAGGAAATCTGGATCATGGCGTCGGGGCGCGCTTCAAAGATCATGGCGATGACGCCGATGGGACAGGTGACGCGGTAAAGGCGGAGCCCTTCATCAAGCTGGCGGGCAAGAGTGACTTTTCCCACGGGATCGGGAAGGGAAATGAGCTGCCGGATGCCGCTGATGCTGTCCGCCAGTTTCCCTTCATCAATTGCCAGCCGTTTCATGACGGCAGGAGGAAGTCCGGATGCTTTTGCCGCGGCAAGATCGATCCCGTTGGCAGCAAATATTTTTTCTTTTCCTGCTTCCAGATTTTCAATCATGTGAAGGAGCGCGGAATTTCTTTTTTCTGCAGATGCGGAGGCCATCAGGGGCGATGCCAGTTTCATTTTTGCCGCTTCTTCTTTTATGCTCATGGGGATTCTCCTTTATTATTCCTTATATAATATATGTTTATCATAATCTTGAAAAACAGGACGGTCAAGGAAAAGCATGTCTCTTACGGAAGAGCGGCCGTCGAAAGGCAGACGGGGAAATATTGAAAAAGTGGTTAATAATTAGCAGAAAGTGTGATATAATGTTGCGTACATAGCACACAAAGTGTGTATCTACTTGAGGGAGCGGTTGCAATTCCCGGGTGTTTTGGAGTATAGCAGAAAGGAAGATTTTTATGGGGGAAAAGACGAACAACGCATTTATCGCGATCGGGCTCATGCTGTTCGCATTATTTTTCGGGGCGGGAAATTTGATCTTTCCGGTCTTCATGGGGCAGAACGCGGGGGTAAATACGATTCCCGCGACAATCGGTTTTTTGATCACAGGCGTAGGTCTTCCGCTTTTGGGTGTTCTTGCCATTTGCTACTCCGGTGTGAATCTCCGTGAACTGGCGGGGCGTATTCATCCGGCGTACAGCATTTTCTTCTGCACGGCGCTGTACCTGACCATCGGGCCGTTTTTTGCGGCTCCCCGTACGGCGACGGTGGCTTATGAGATTGCTGTGGCGCAGTACCTGCCTCCTGAAATGCGGAGCATGGGGCTTTATGTTTTTGCCGCGGTGTTTTTTATCATTACCTGGTGGCTTGCGATTTCACCGTCCAAACTGGTGGCCCGGGTCGGCAAGTTCATGACTCCCGTCCTTCTGGTATTCCTTTTCCTTTTGATTATCAGCGCCATTGCCTCGCCCATGGGAAGCTGGCAGGCACCGGCAGCTGCTTATGACACCGGTGTGAAAGCTCTCGGGCAGGGGATCGTTGACGGATATAATACGATGGACGGCCTTGCCGCTCTTGTTTTCGGCATTATCGTGGTGGAATCGGTCAAGATGTACGGCGCGGTCTCCGAAGCGCAGATTACGAAAGACACGCTCCGGTCCGGTCTGATTTCCACATTTTTCATGGCGGTTATTTATGCGGCGCTCTGCTATATCGGTGCCAGTTCCGTATCCCTCATCGGTGTGCAGGAAAACGGCGCTCCCGTCCTCGTAAAAACGGCGCTCCACTACTTTGGTGCCGCCGGCGGAGGCATTCTGGGAGTGATCGTTATCTTTGCCTGCCTGACCACCAGTGTCGGTCTGGCGGCTTCCTGCGCAGCCTATTTTAACCTGCTCCTGCCGAAAATCTCTTCAAAAACCTTTGTTACCGTCATGGTCGTTGTCTGCTTCTTCGTGGCGCTCTTCGGCCTGACGACGATCATCAAGAATGCTGTTCCCGTACTGCTTTTCCTGTATCCCATGTCCATTTCCCTCATTGCGCTGGCGTTCCTGCATAACTTCTTTAACGGCCGCCGCTGCGTATATGTATGGACGACGCTTTTTACCGCTGTGCCCGCTCTTTGTGACGGGCTTCACGGGTTCGGTCTGAAGCTGGGTGCCATGGAACCGATGCTCGCGGCTCTTCCGCTGGCGGAATACAGCATGGGCTGGATCTGTTTCTTTGTGGTAGGATTTGCTGTTGGTATCGTCCAGATGCTGGTGACCGGAAAGAAAGAACAGGCCTAAAAGAAATTTGAAAGAAAAGGTAAAAGCGTGCGGGCCGGACCTGTGCGCTTTTATGATGGATGAAAAGAGTTTCTTACTTTCTGATTGACATATTTCCCCTTTGTCACTATATTAAAAGGTAGGATTATTATGGAAATACGGGGGAAGACGGTATTTCCTTTTATATGGAAAGGAGGGAGCCCGATGCTTACCGCTTATAAACATGATGAAAATCACAGACTTTGTCCCGTTGCTTTTGAGGAAATGGAAAAAGGGTCTTGGATCAATTGCGCGGCTCCTGATGCGGCGGAGCTGGAAAAGCTGAATGAGCTTACCGGCATTCCCGTCGATTCCCTCCAAACCGCTCTTGACCGTGAAGAACGTTCCCACGTGGAATTGGAAGATGATTTTATTTTTGTCGTCGTAAATACGCCTGTCGTCCTGGAGACAGATGCTTACGATGCGCTGCCGCTGGGGATTTTTATCACGGATAAGGTATTCGTTACCGTGTGTCTTGAGAATAATACGGTGATCCAGAAGTTTATAAATAATAATTACGCCTCTTTCCAAACCTATAAAAAGACAAGATTCCTTTTCCAGATACTGTCTACCGCATCGTCGTCCTTCCTGTACTTCCTGCAGCAGATTTATAAAAAGACGGACGGCATCGAAACGCAGGTGCGGAAATCTTTGCAGAACAAAGAACTCTTCCGTATGCTGGAACTGCAGAAATCTCTGACCTACTTCAACTTCGCCCTTCATGCGAATGAAAACGTCATGGAGCGCCTTATGCGTCTTCGCAACAGCCCCATCCATACACTCCTGAAAATGTACGAAGAAGATGAGGATCTTCTGGAAGACGTCATCATTGAAAATAAGCAGGCTTTGGAAATGGTGGAAATTTACACGAACATCCTGATGTCCATGATGGACTCCTTCTCCTCGATTATTTCCAACCGTTTGTCACAGATTATGAAATTCCTCACCTCGGTGACGATCCTTCTTGCCGTGCCCACTTTGATATTCAGCCTTTGGGGTATTAATGTGCCCGTGCCGTGGGAATCAAGCGAGATCGGATTTGCTGCGGTCACCCTTCTCGGTCTCGTGCTGACCCTCGTATCGGCGCTGGTGCTGTGGAAGAAAGATATGCTTTGAAATAAAGAAACAAAGGGACCGCTGCGGTCCTTTTTATTTTGCCGCTTTGGGGGAAATAACTGGTATAATAGAAAAGTATTTGAAGAAAGGAGGAAACGATGGAACCGGCGGAACTTTTAAAAAAATATTTCGGTTATGATACATTCCGGCCTATGCAGGAAGATGTCATCAAAACCATTCTGTCGGGCAGGGATGTGCTGGCTGTCATGCCCACCGGCGCGGGAAAGTCGGTCTGCTTCCAGATTCCCGCCCTCCTCTTTCCCCACGGTACGATCATTATTTCTCCTTTGATTTCTCTCATGAAAGACCAGGTGGAAGCGCTTGCAGAGCAGGGGATTTCCGCGTCCTATGTAAACTCCACCGTGCCTTTTGACGAATCTATCGAGCGGCTCCGCGATTTGTTCCGGGGGCGTCTGAAGCTGCTTTACATGGCGCCGGAAAAACTGGAACCCACCTATTTCACCGACTGCCTGTCCAAAGTACCCCTGTCCATGGTCGTCATTGACGAAGCACACTGCGTTTCCCAGTGGGGCCATGATTTCCGTCCAAGTTACCGGAAAATAAAAACTTTTATCGACACGCTTCCCGCAAAGCCCGTAGTCACCGCATTCACCGCTACGGCGACCTCTTTGGTGGAAGAAGATATGAAACGGAGCCTCGGCCTGGGGAAAGCAGCCGTTTTCCGTACGGGACTGGACCGGCCGAACCTGTCCTTCCGTGTCATCCACGGCGCGGACCGGAAAGATTTCATTCTCCGCTATGTGCAGAACCACGGAAAAGAAAGCGGCATCATTTACTGCGCCACCAGGAAAGCAGTGGACGAAATTTATGAAATGCTCGCAAGCCGGAAAATAAAAGCGGGGCGGTACCACGCGGGCATGGAAGATGACGCGCGGAAGAAAGGGCAGGAAGATTTTTCCTTCGACCGCATCCATGTCATGGTGGCGACAAACGCTTTCGGCATGGGTATCGACAAGAGCAACGTGCGCTACGTCCTCCACTACCAGATGCCCAAAAGCATGGAAGCCTATTATCAGGAAGCGGGGCGGGCAGGACGTGACGGCGTGAAAGCGGAATGCATCCTCCTTTACAGCGGACAGGACGCGGGCATACAGCGCTACCTCATCGAATCGGGAAACCAGACGGACGGCCAGAAACGGATGGACTATGACCGCCTTTATGCCATGGACGGCTATTGCAGCACCACAGGCTGCCTGCGGAATTACATCTTAAATTACTTCGGCGAGACTGCTGATGAGACCTGCGGTCGCTGCGGGAACTGCGAAAGCGGAAGAGGAAAGGTGGATATCACCGACGAGGCAGTTCTCATTTTCCGAACCGTCAGATCTCTCAAGGAACGGTACGGCGCTGGTGTGGTGGCGGATATCCTTAAAGGAAGCCGCACGAAAATGATCAGGGAACGGAACCTGGACAGCCTTCCTACCTACGGCAGACTGTCCTTCGCGAAAATCAAACATTTGAGAACCGCCATCCATTTCCTCATCGCTGACGGTTACCTCAAACGTGACGGCGGCGAATCTCCCCTGCTGCATCTTACGGAAAAAGCGGAAATTGTTCTCGAAAGAAAAGCGCCGGTACTGGGTTTTGCTTTCGGTGCGGAAGACGTCATGGCGTCTGTGGCGGTGGAAAAGAAAGCCATCCTTTCAGAAACAAAAAGCGGTATCTTTGAAAAACTTCGCGGACTCCGACTTGCCATTGCCCGGGAAGAACACGTCCCGCCTTTTGTCGTATTCTCCGATGCCACCCTGGAAGATATGGTGTCCCGCCTCCCGCGGACAGAAGAAGAAATGGCGGAAGTCCACGGCATCGGCGCTTTCAAATTAAAGAAGTATGGAGAACGTTTCCTTGCGGCGCTTGGAGAATTCAGCGGAGCGGAAGAAATAAGGGGAAAAGACAAAAAAGAAGAAAAAAATATATATGAGAGACTTGAACGGCTCCGCCGCTCTTTGGCAAAAAAAGAAAATCTGTCGACATCACAAATTCTTTCCGATACAGTCCTCCGGAGGATCGCAGAAACCCGCCCTGCAACCGAAGAAGAATTCCGCGGTGTGAAAGGCATCGGCCCGAAAAAAGCGGACAAATACGCGGAAGTCTTTTTACAGGCCCTCCATCCGGAACGGAGCCGTATTTCCCCAAAAACAGAAAGTAAAGTGCCGGAAAAAAGAGAACATATCATTCCCAAAACGGCAAAACCCGTCCGCGGACGGAAAGGGAAAATCACGATGATGCGAAAAGAAACGATTCAGGCCGGACAAACGGCGTCCATAGACATAGAAACAAGAGCGTTTTTCCTCTATCTGAAAAAAGTAAGAGCGCGGCTTGCCAAAGAAGCGGACCTGCCGGCGGAAAGCATCTGTGCCAACAGGGATTTGGAAAAGATGGTGAAAAGCGAAACCGTATCCCAAAACCTGCCTGCCGCTGTAAAAGCGGAATTTGAAAAAGCCATCGCCACCTACAAACAAATCAGATATCAGACATCAGATGACAGGAGCGGCCGGCAAAAAGGGTAATAGCTGTTAGCTGTAAGCTGTTAGCCGTTAGCTGCGAGCTGTGAGCTGTGAGTTAAAAGCCGAAGCATATGATTTCCGTTAGGTGTCATACCAAACAACAGCAAAGGATCTGCTGCATAATGAGGGGAACGTTAAACGTCATCCTGAACGGCAGCGAAGGATCTATTACCGTAATGAGGGAAAGCGGTAAGAAGATAAAAGCTATCAGCTGTGAGCTGTCAGCTAAAAGTGCTGAATGACAGCGGGAGACATTGCTGCCGTGGATGAGAAAGCGGTATGAGCAGAGGTATTCGTAGAATGGTATGAATTATATAGAAATAAGATAAATCTTTTGTTATAATGAAAACAGAGGTTGTTTAATAAAATAAGTGTTGAAAGGAAAGCGGGGAAACCCGGCAGGAATTTTCCTGTTTACGGATTCTGTACCCGGCTTTTCAGGCAAATGAAGTGTTATGGGGAGAGGTGGTGTGAAGGCAGTATCGGCAGCATGGGGATGTTGCTTCTTTTTATTGCGTTTCTAAATTAAATTGTTTTTTTATGGGAGGAAAACATGAATCACATCTACAAAGTCATTTGGAGTCGAGTGAAGAACAGTTATGTCGTCGTTTCAGAAATTGCGGGCACAGCGAGAAAAAGCGGGAGGGTGAGAGTCTCTAAAAACACGCTGGCAGCAGTTTTGGCGGCTTTTTTATTGACAGGGATTTCTGTAAGCCCTGTATCTGCGGCGCTTGACGGGGTCAATACGTTTGTAGAGGCGGGGAATCAGAATATTAAAATCGGAAATGGTACTGATCTAAGAAATAACAGTACGAAAAACGGTGCCATTGCGATAGGCGATCACGCCCAGATTGATGATTATGTTATGCAGGAAGGCAGTATTGCCGTCGGTAAGAATGCTTTTGTAGAAAACATGTGGGGAACGCAGGACAAAATATTCCGTTTCGGGATGCATTCGACGGATCCTTCCCGTACAGACCATTTACTGCCGGCAGGGATTGCCATTGGGCAGAATACTTATGCCCGCAGCGGCAGTCTGATGATCGGCGACCATAAGTATGTCGGCGCCTTGGGAGATACCACGGTAAATTCCAATACGGATGATGAAAAGCGCAAACTGTCCGTCTTGGTAGGCGCGACCACCGTCGGGCTGAACAGTTATTCTGCCGGTGCGTTTGCGACGACGACCGGCGCCTACTCCATCATGACGAATGCGTATGACGGAAATACGAACCAGGAATCTGCCGCTCAGAATTTCGGGGCGGTCATCAACGGATCCTTTAACAGCATTGAATCAAAAACGTCAGGCAGCAGTGTATCGGGAATCGCCAATGCGGTCGTAGGGACTGCCAATCGGACCCACAACGCAAACGGTACCTTGGTTTTCGGCGCGGGCAATGAAGTGACCAATTCAGTGGACAATATAGCAAATCCCATGTCGTTTTTGGGGATCAACAGTCCCAAGGAATTGGCAGAAAAACTCAGGGAGGATATACGGAGAAATGATTCCGGCGGCGCTGTCCTTGCCATCGGCGGCGGAAATAAAGCAGACTACGCATACCGCTCCCAGCTGGTCGGGGTGGGAAATACCCTGACAGGAACCGCAGCGGAAAAGGCTGCTTACAATTTACTGAACGGTTATAAAAATACAGGTACCAATGTAAGCGGTGTAACTGTCATCGGTACGAACCGCACGGTTTCCAATGCAAAAGATACGATTGTGATGGGTTCTTCTGCCGGCGGTATTACTACAACCGCCAGCAAGGCGGTCATACTCGGTTCGGAAGCCAATGCGGAAAAAGACGGCGGCGTAGCGCTCGGTGCGGATTCCGTTGCCTCTGTTGACAAGGATATTGCGGGATATGATCCGTCTACCAAATTAGCTTCTGCAAATACATCGGCCGCATGGAAAGCGACGCATGCAGCGGTATCTGTTGGTAATGGCAGTACTGCTACAAGGCAGATTACCGGTGTGGCAGCCGGCACGAATGACACCGATGCAGTCAATGTAGCGCAGCTGAAAGCTATTGCCGGAGGTACGGGCAGCATTCATTTCGTATCCGTGAAAGGCGGAAATGCATCATCAGTCAATTATAACAACGATGGGGCAAAAGAGACCGGAGCCATTGCGATTGGAGCAAATGCAGAGGCGACGTCAAATAGTGCGGTTGCCATGGGTTTTAATGCCCAGTCCAACGGTTCCGGAAGTATCGTTATCGGCGAATCATCCGGCCTGATTCCTGATGCATCAAAACGGGGGGCTTCCAAAGGAAATAGCAGCATTATCATCGGTACGGAAAATGTTGATAAAGGCGGCACGAAAGAACATGCCGGCTCTAATGACGGTATACTCGGAAGCAACAATACGATACAGGAGTCCAATGGCGCTTTCGTGACCGGCGCGTGGAACCATGTGTCCGATTCTTATCAGTTCGGACAACTCTCCGCTTCGGAGCAGCAGGAATTGGCGCAGGCGATGGCGGATGGCAAGCCTCTGGGTAAGTACATCGGCAAATGGGGAAGCCATGTCTTTGTTACCGGCGACGGAAATACCGTTTCACAAGGAATGAATGTTACAATCAGCGGCTCTCAGAATACCGTTGAAAACAGCAAGAGTCAGACCGTCATCGGGGACAGCAATAAGATTACCGATAGAAATGCCGGTACGGTTT
>ERZ772892.3199-NODE-3199-length-12354-cov-3.875844_pt1 | contig 12354 bp, 11 predicted proteins | sample MGYA00512126_ERZ772892 | MGnify/ENA primary metagenome ERZ772892 (study PRJEB29015, sample SAMEA2737697) | human gut metagenome | biome: human gut; feature: human-associated habitat; material: faeces | place: China | collected 2012 ... | reverse complement strand
CGGTTTCCGGCGCGGGCATCTTCGGCGCACAGTTCTTCGGCAGCCCGAGCTCGGCGATCCCGACAACGGCGTAGCCCCCGGCACACCCTGGGAAGAAGTTCCTGAGGATTGGGTCTGCCCGCTCTGCGGCGTCGGCAAGGACCAGTTCAGCGCGGAAGAATAAGCCTTAATTTAGAGCAGGAGAGGATGCCATTCCTCTCCTGCTTTTTTGCGCTTTCCGCAGCGCCAGCAAACGCTATGCAAATCAGATTATCCAGCGGTTGACCAACGGGATCTTTTTTAAAAGCAAATAGATGCAGTAGCTGCCTGAGAGGCACAGCAGCGCAAGGAACGGAACCGAAATGGCTGGGCGGAAGCAGCTGGTTGAAAAGCCAACATGGGCCAGCACACGCAGAACCAGCAGATGCACCAGATACACACAAAACGAGCCGCTGGATAACGCCTTTGCTATACGTTCCATTTTTCTGTTTTCCTTTTTCCCAATCCGAATACAGAGCGAAAAGAAGCCTGCCGCGAGGAAACAGGGCCCCGGCGACAGGCCTTCCAGCAGCTGCGCAGACAGCTTTCCTGTACGGATAGAGCGAGGCCATGTACCGGCAAAACAGATGATGAACCCGATGAGGATCATTGCAGCCGTCAAATGTACCGGGAGCGGCTTACGCTTTATCAGAAAATGCCCCAGCCAGGTGCAGCCGATCGCACCCCAGGCCAGCGTGAGCGGCCATTGCAGAAAAATGCCGGAAAACGCTTGGAGAAGCCCGAGACTTTTGAGCGTTGGAAGCAGCACGCCATATAGAATCCAGAATGACAGCGCGTAGCGCTCCGTTTTTTCATCTGCATGTGCTGCAAACGTGCATGTAATCGGCAATGCAGCATATACCAATAGCATGATATGCAGGAAATACAGATGGCCCTCATGCTGGCCGCGCAGCAATTCCAGCAAAATCGTATGCAGCGCTTCTGCGGTAAGCTTCTCGTGCAGAAAGCGCGGGATCACTTTATAAACAGCCGCCCATACAAACAGCGCAATCAGGATGTGCGGAATATTTCGGTTCCAGATATGCCGGACGGACAGACCGCCGCTTCTATCCATAAACAGGACACCGCTGCACATTAAGAACATCGGAACAGCACCTCTTGCAAGGCTGCTCCAAAACAGACCTTCCAGCCACGCAGCGCTCCCGATCTGCCTGCCGAGCAGGACCTCGCTGGATACATGGATCATCACCACGCAGAGAATCGCAAATGTTTTCGCGTAATCAACAGCGGAGATTCTCCTTCCGGTCACAGCGTCTGGCGTTTTCTCAAAAGGCTGCACAATGTACCTCCTATCAGAATATATTTTTGAATCATCCTGCAAGCACATTCTGCCTAAAAGTAGATAAATCAATTTTAAGCTCGATATATTCTTATGTCAAGTTGATTATTCGCCTTTTGAACTGTTTCGGTTGCATGATCCGGTCTGTAAAATAACCTTTAAGGGGGCAGATGTTTATGGAACTGGATTATTTTGAAATCGGCAAGAGAATCGCCCGCCGCAGAAAGGATCTGAGCTTGAAGCAAGCCGAGGTCTGCGAACGTGCCGGTATCAATGATAAATATTTGTCCTGCATTGAGCGCGCGGCGTCCATCCCATCGCTGGACGTCGTCATGCGGCTTTCCTTCGCGTTGGACTGCACCCCAGATGAATTTCTGGTAGGCAGCGTGAAGCATGACGATGCACAATGGAGAGACGTTGCAGAACTCCTGCGTAATATGAATACAAAAAAGCTGGATTTGGCAAAGAACTTTTTGCTGTGGCTGAACAAACAAGAACTATAGAAAATCCATTTACCTTATGAAAGTTAAAATGTGACAGTTCAGTACTTACTGAAAAAACGGTACGAGGATATTTCCTCATACCGTTTTTCTTATGCCTGCTCCCTTACAAATTGAGCAAGATTGCGATACATTGTTTCTGTTATTTTTGGAGGAAGCTTCAAGCCCGCCTCCGTTTGTTTCAGTCCTTCAAAAGGAACCGCTTCCAGACACTTCTGGATATCCAGTCTTGATAGTAATTTAACGGTGTACGGCCTTTTATTGTCAAGAAATGCAATCGACAGAAGGAACTCCTGCACTGTTTTACTGTTTAGCAGCAGCATCATGCTGTAAGCGATATCATAATCATAAAATGCCAAAAAATAAGCAGTATCATCGGTCATAACAGGTTTGCTTGCGTACAGCAGACAGAACAGCGGTTTTTTGTAGAAACCAGAAAGTGCAACTTTATACGGAGCAAAACTATAGTCTCCAATTCCAAACATAGAGAATGGGGCAGTTTCTTTATATATCACGCTTTTCCGTTTATCAAAACTCTCTATGTTATCATTTAGGTATTTCCAAGTAAGCGGGTACTCTTTTTGGATGTATGCGGTATCTTGTTTCGGCTTCGTTTGTGTTACGATAACAAATTTGGAGAAGTCATGTATGATTGGTTTTTTGAAATGGCTGGATTTAACAAGCGGAAATACCAGTCCATTTTCAAGACGAACCGCCGTTTTGTTTTTGTTTATGAAGTCATTATCCTTGCGGTCAAGTTCCATCACTTTCCCACAGTCATGCTTTACACCTTGCCTCCATACAAATTGGCATTTGCCTTCAAGATCTGTTATTGTCCTCGCAGTTTTAACTGTATCACCGCTGACAATCAATGTATCAATCACGGATTTCTTATCAAAATCTTTGACTTCACAGACAATTTCTCCCGCACAAGCTTCATCTGTAGATAACTTGATTATAAGAACGCACGCAGAAGCAGAGATACCGAATATCTTACTGCTATTAAAATTTAGCATCTCGACTTTTTGGTATGCAATGTGATTCCTTGACAGTTCTGAAACCACATTTCTTGCAACCGAAGTTTTGCACAACATGCAAATTGTGCTATTTGTGTGCTTGTATTCGCCAATCAGCTTCAAAATAATATATTCGCAAATATCAAAGTTGGACGAGCCTGTAATTGCTTCAATCCCCCGCAAGCCCTTGAAATTGGTTTTAGGGGGAAGATTGAAAGACAACTCAGAATTTGTAGCCCAAGGCGGATTCCCAATGACCAAAACACAATCTTCGCCGCAAAGAGTTTTGGTACTGACATTAAAAATGTCATTTGTTTCAATCGTGGCAGATGGGACTTCTATTCTAGCAGCGTCTGCACGTTTCGCATTGACTTCTATTCCAATCAATTTGCTGCATGCAAACGTATTTGATGCAGCAAGAAGAAAATTCCCGACGCCGCAAGTAGGTTCCATAATCGCTGCTGCATCTTCTGCCAAACGGCTTTCTTTGATGTAATTACAGACTCTATAGCAAAAATCCAACGGAGTTTGGTAATCGCCAAATTCTTTTTTCACATTACCAGACAAAATTAACGACCCCTCCAACGGAATTGTTCAGTTCTATCACGCGCTTATATTGTAACCTCCATTGAAGAGCGTTGCTAATCGTTAAGTAACCTTGCTGTGGAGGATTTGCAAGTATTTCGTCTGCAAGGTCGCTGTATGTAATTTCATCGCCCGGAACATTTCTGTCGTAAAGCAGACCAATAATATCATCTTTGTTTGCATGAACAGACAGCATTTGCCTCAACGCTGCCGTGATTGTGTAGTCGGCCGTTCTGTCTGCTTCGATAAACGTACAGTGCGTTATATGCAGGGTACAAGTTGTTTTCGTGTCTTGTTTGTTATATACAAAAACAAGCAGATTATATCCTAATCCAAAAATTTTTTGACGAGCGGATTTGAAAGGGCAGCTGCTTTGCGGTTGGACATAACTTGTCGTCTTTATATCTGTATTTACAGATGGCAAATCAATGCCGGAAGCGCTGCTGCCAACGGTCATTGTATACTTCCTGCTTAGGGTGTATCTGAAAACTCCCAACGCACCCGGACAGCGGGCCTTTTTGCGGTGCGCCGCGTCATTTTTCCTTGAAATACGTCAGTATTCCTGCGAAAAAATGTCTTGCGCAACGCAAAAATCCCTCGCTGCCGGTCACATCATGAGTTTTCAGATACACCCTAGATGGTTTTGAAACAAATGCTCTACATATGTGCCTACCGCCTTGCCATCCGTTACCCCAATCAAGGAACTGTGATTCTGTGCAGAAAGCATTTGACTGAACGCTTTCGCTTCTTCGATGAGAATGTCTATTGTTAATTCCATGCGGATTCTCCTCATGCTGAATTTTTAATTATTATATCATAACAAGGCTGAAACATCCAGTATTCCGCGAAAGCATCTGTTTTTTAGAAGCGCACGAAAGCGGCTGCCTTGCAAGCAGCCGCTTTCGTTTATGCTTCTGAATCATCTGTTCGGAATATGAAAACATACTGTGCGTGGTAGACCGCGCCGTCCTCGCCCTGCAGGTCGGCGGCGACGGTATATTTCGCATTGGGGCCGGTGAGCGGGAGACAGTCGCCGGGCAGATCGTCCTGCGTGAGCGTCTGCCGAGCGCCGCCGCGCAGCGGCTCGGCTGTTACGGTGTACGGCCCGGCCAACGGCAGGGAAAACAGCAGCTGCACCTCCTGCACGCCGCTTTTTCCATAATCGTTATAGCGCCAGTCCTCGGGCTCCTGCAGAACCCTGACCGTCCCGTCCGCCGCTGTCAGGGTCAGGGAATTGCACAAAACGCGGTCCATTTCTCCGTCCGGGAAAACAAGGCACAGCTCCGGCAGCGGCGCGATGAGGGTGTCAAGATACGCCCAGTCGGTGGGGGTTCGCAGATAATAGCTGTCCGTGCGGAAATCCGGGCCGTCCCACAGGCGCGCGACGTGAACCGCCTGATCGAGCAGGCGGACGCTCAGCCGCCCCTGCGGCGTGTCGAACATGACGGTCAGCTCCCGCTGTTCGCCGGAGGCGTATTCGTCGAGCTTCTCTGTATACAATTCCGGCTCCAGCGACGCGAGATAGTCCTTCAGCGCGTCCTCATTCATGCAGGTGCCGTCCTTGCCGCGCGGATCGTTCCACGGGTCGACGCTCACGACCGTCACGGCGTTTAAGTCCTGCCCGTCGAAGAGCCGCTGCGTGCCCGGCTGGGCATCGTAGGCCAGCGCCACATAGCCGGAGCACAGGGCCAGCACAAACAGCGTCAGTCCGATCAGGATCGCGCCCGTGCGCTTTTTTTCAGGCTTCATGACCGCCTTCAGCCGGTAGCGCAGCGCGCCCGCCGTGGCGGACAGGCAGGTCGTAAAGCCCCGCTCGTCGCCTGCGGTCTGCAATAACAGCTCTGCGTACTGCCGCCGGACGGGCTGCGGCTCGTCCAGAAGGACGGATTCGTCGCAGCTGAGCTCAAAATCATCGGCGCTTTTGCGCATGGCGGCCCACATGAGGGGGTTGAACCAGCACATGGCCGTGCAGAACGTCAGGAAGAATTTCGCCTCCGGGTCGCCGCGGGAGATATGAATGATCTCATGCCGCAGGACGAGCGACAGCTCCTCCTGCGTATACTGGCGCATGGGCAGCACGATGCGGGTCGTCCGGTTATACAGGCCAATGGACAGCGGCGTCGTGACCGCGTCGGAGCGCACGAGCTTCCACTTGCATTTCCGGATCCACGCGCGTTCCAGCTCGATCTCCCAGACATGCAGCGTCTGCCGGTCCGTGACCGGAACGGCGTTTTTTAAAATTCGACGGCGGAACGCGAGGTGCGACCCGATCTTCCAGACCATCACGCCCACCGCGCCTACGGCCCAGACGGCCAGCAGCACATAGACGAGCGTCCCCGGCGCATGCAGGACGAGCTTTTTCCCGTCTGTGGGCAAATCGAGCCTGCCGACAAACGCGTATATCCAGTCCGGCAGCAGCCAGAGCATCGCGCACACGCGAGCGGAGACCCATCTGCGCAGCCACGGCATCACGGCCATCAGGAGCACATAATAGACCCCCAGCTCCAGAAACACGCGCATCAGCAGCCCCAGCGTGAGCTGCACCGCCATCTGCGCCCCACCGACGATCACACCGAGAATCGGATAGAGCAGCATCATCATTGGCAGATAATAATAGCCGCCGAAGGGCAGGAAGCGCGGCCGCTCATGCTCTTCCCTACCCGCCCGGTCTGCCAGCTCCCGCTCGGAGCGGTCCCAGACGAGCCACGAGAGAGCCAGCCCGCAGATCAGGCCGAGCACCAGACGGACCGCCATTGCCATACTCACAGCGTTCCCTCCCGCAGAAGCTCGCGCAGCTCGGCAAGTTCCTCCGCCGTCAGACCGCTTGCGCACAGCGCAGCGGCAAACGCGGGCAGACTTCCGCCGCAGAGCGTATCATAGAACTTCCGCCCCTGCCGGGCCAGATAGTCCTCGCGCGCGATCAGCGGCCAGTATTCCGCGCTGCGGCCTGTTTTTTCAATGCGCAGAAAGCCCTTGTCCGCCAGCCGCGACAGAACGGTCAAAAGCGTTGTCGGGGCCATCGGGTGGGTCTTGTCCAGAATCGCGGCGAGCTGCGCGCGCTTTGCCGGAACCACACAGGCCCAGACGGCCTGCATAACTTCCAATTCCGCGTCCGGCAGTGTCCGAATGCGTTCTGCCATGGTGCATCATTCCTCTACATTTGTAGTATATTTGCATTCTACATCTGTAGAGGAATTTTGTCAAGACGCTTTTGCCTGTATCTGTCCCCGGAGGAACACGGCGAGCGCCTGCCCGAAAATTCTGGCTGCGCGCAGCGCCTCGGCCAGCGTATTGCCGCTTGCGCCGACCTCGACGAGTAAAGAGCCGGGCGTCTCGTGCTGGTTAAAGCGCTCGGTGCGCAGGTCGAGATTCCGGCACAGGTCGGGCGCCGACCGGTTCAAAAGCGCCTGCACCTTCAGCGCATTTGCAAGATTCTCCTGCCAGTCCGGGTGCGTCAGGCCTCCCTCGTCCGTGCCGACGACGAGCATCAGCTCCGCGCAGGCCTCGCCGTCTATCTCCGCCGTCAGCGCGACGGGATTCCCGTCCGCGTCCTCCGCCGCGTCGCGGTGGACGTCCAAAACCATCCGGATGGACGGATACTCTGCAAGGTATTCTTCGATGGTCTGCCGCATGCGCTCGTATGCGCCGTTGTAATTCGGGTAGTCATTCGGCTGCGTGTCGTGCAGGACGGAAATGCCCGCCTCTGTGAGAATATCCGCAATTTCATCGCCCACACGAATGACAGAATACCGCTCGTCCAGCGTCCGCAGCGCATCCGATTCCGGATATTCAAAGCCAGCCTCCATGGTGTATGCCTCGCTCGAGTGCGTATGTACGATCAGGACCGCCGGCCCGTCCTGCGAAATGGAAAGCGCCGAGGGCCGGGTCAGCAGCGCCTGCTTGTCCGGCCGGTAGCTGCACGCCCCGGCAATGGAAATTGCGTCCGCCTCGTCTGCGGAAAACATGAGCGGCGCTTCGACCGGCTCTGCCTCCGGCTCCGGGGACTCGTCCGGCTCATCCGGTGCCTGAGGTTGTGCGGGCGGTTCGTCCGGCATGCGCTCCGGCTCCAAAATTTCCAGCAGAAACACGTCCGGCTCGTCCGGTGTTTCGGGCTTCGGTGCAAGTCCGACCGCCGAATCCAGCGCCGCCGACACGCCCGTCGCCAGAAGCAGCCGCACAATCACGGCAAACGCCACAAGGCTCATGCAGAACCTGTTTTCCATACTGCGGTATTTCATATGCTTCGCCCCCATCACAGTATATGCGCGCAAACAGGCAGACAGAACCGGCAGTTTCTGCGCCAAACAGAAAGAAAAAACCGTTTGTCCGCACTTTCCCCATTGAATTTCCGGCCAGCGTCGTTTATAATATGCAATAAGTATCAGCATGCAGGAGGGACACGGCTTGGCACAGGTTTTGGCAGTCATCTCCGGCAAGGGCGGAACGGGCAAGACTTCGCTCTGCGCGGGCGTCGCATCGTGCCTGGCGATGGAGGGACAGCGCGTGCTGTGCGTCGATCTCGACGTTGGCCTGCGCAACCTCGATATTGCGCTCGGCATGTCCGACATGGCGGTTCTGCCATTTACGTCTGTCATGCGCGGGGAATACTCTCTGCAGCAGGTATCGCAGCATCCGACGATTGAAAATCTTGCCCTGCTCACTGCCCCCGTGACCGAAGATGCCGAGACGGTTGACACGGAAACATTTGGGAAGCTTCTCGCCGAAGCCCGCGGCAGCTATGACTGGATTCTGCTGGACGCGCCCGCAGGCGTAGGAAGCCTGTTTCGGATGGCGATTCGATTTGCAGACGAAGCAATGCTTGTCACGCTGGCAGGCCCTGCGTCGCAGCGGGACGCTGCGCGCACGGCGGAGTTATTGCTGCAGGAGCGGCAGATCCCGGCGCGCCTTGTCGTCAACCGGGCCGTTCCGAAGCTGTTTGCCCGCATGCGTGCGACGGTCGATGATGTGATGGACGGCGTGGGGCTGCCGCTGCTCGGCATTGTACCGGACGACGCCTCCGTCACGCTGGCCGCAGCGGAGGGCAAGCCGCTTGTACAATACACCTACCACGGCGCGGCGCTGGCCTGTCTGCATATCGCAAAGCGGCTTTGCGGGCAGCGCGTTCCGCTGATGAAAATCACTCGATAAAGCGTACATAAAGGAGCTGAGCGTATGAACATCACCCTTATGGCACACGACAAAAAGAAAGAGCTGATGGTGCAGTTCTGCACCGCGTATAAAAGCATCCTGTCCAAGCACTCGCTGTCGGCAACGGCGGCGACGGGGCGCCTGGTATCCGAGGCGACAGGCCTGCCCGTCACGCTCTTCCTGTCCAAGAGTCAGGGCGGGCATCAGCAGATCGATGCGCGCATCGCGTATAACGAGATCGATCTTGTCATCATGTTCTCCGATCCCAACGACACCGATCCCTGGGAGGATCAGCGCATCATGCGCACGCTCCGCCTGTGCGATACGTACAACGTCCCCTGTGCGACCAATTTGGCCTCGGCGGAAATGCTGATCCTCGGGCTGCAGCGCGGCGATCTGGATTGGCGTATGATGATGAAAAATAAGCGTTCAATTCGATAATCCTATCTTTTGCGACGACGTGGAAGCAGTACCGGTTTCCTGCCTGCCCAGAGAGAAGGCCATTTTGCTGAAAGGCCTTTGCAGCAGCATCGGGAAGGACATCCGCCGAGCAAGCGTATAAGGCGCACTGCGCCGAAATCGCCGGGCCCGCGCAGCCCGTATCCTTGCGCAGGAGGGAAGCGTTCAACCACTTCCGAATTTGGGTGGCACCACGAAGCAGGTATGCTCTCGTCCCAAAACAGTGGGACGGGAGTATATTTTTATGGATATGCAAAGCAAATTTGCACGCACCGGTTGTAGGGGGCGATGCCCACATCGCCCCGGCAGGATGGACTGTTTTTTCGGAAATCTTCGGCAAATTCGCAGCTGCCCAGCGGGCCGATGTGGGCATCGGCCCCGACACATTGTAACTTCAATAAAGCACTGGTGCAAAGCTTCAGATGTTGCAATATATGCCGCGGGCGGCAGTCCATGCAGAGTATACCGAAGCGTTCTGCACGCTTTGCATCAAAACCTATGTTTCACACCATTCACCACGGAACACTTGAATATCTGACCGCCGACGCGCTCTGCGGGAGCGTGCACTGCTTCTCCACGCGCTTCGGCGGCGTGAGCGAGGGGGCTTTGTCCTCCCTCAATCTCGGCACGCACCGGGGCGATAAGCCGGAGAATGTGCGGGAGAATTACCGCATTCTCGGCGCTGCCGCCGGCTTTTCGCCGGAGGAGACGGTCTTCACCCGGCAGGAGCATACCGATCTTCTGCTGCGCGTCGGCGAACAGGACTGCGGCACGGGGCTGGAGCGGGAGCAGACCGCCGTCTGCGACGGGATCCTGACCGACGAGCCCGGCGTGGCGCTCGTCTGCTTCGGTGCAGACTGCACAACGCTGCTGCTCTTTGACCCAGTGCGGCAGGCCATCGCCGCCGTCCACGCCGGGTGGCGCGGAACGGCACTAGGGATCGCGTACAAGGCCGTTTTGCGCATGCAGACGGAATTTGGCTGCGCGCCGGAGCACATTCGCGCGGCCATCGGCCCGTGTATCGGCCGCTGCTGCTTTGAGGTCGGGCCGGAGGTGCCGGAGGCCATGCGGCAAGCGCTCGGCCCGGACGCGGAGGCGGCCATCGAGCCGCACGGCGAAAAATCGCACGTCGATCTGAAGCTTCTGAACCGCAGCTGGCTGGAAAAGGCAGGCGTGCGGGCGATTGATATCTGCCCGGACTGCACAAAATGCCAGCCGAACCGCTTCTGGTCGCACCGCGTGACCGGCAGAAACCGCGGCTCACAGGCCGCCATCATCCGGCTGAAAGGAGGCGCACCGGCATGAAGCGGAAGCTTTTGGCCCTTACGGCATTTGCGCTCTGTCTGGCGCTCCTTTGCGGCTGTACGACGATCGCAACGAGCGAATGGATGCAGAATCTTTTCCCCGTCGGCGACGAAGCCGTCGCCGCCCAGCAGACCGGCTCGGTTGATGGCTCGGACAAGCAGCAGGAGGTCAAGCAGGTCGTCACCGAGACGTATACGGCACTGGAGTCCTTCGGCCTTGCTTACCAGCCGGATTACGGCCTGCAGCCCTACAACTGCCAGAGTCTCAATAACCGCATCATCTTTTCCTTCCTCTATGAACCGCTGTTCGCCGTGACGAGCAGTTATGAGGCGGAGCCCGTTCTTGCCGAGACGTATTTCGTCACCGACGACGGCCGGACAACCACGGTGAAGCTTCGCTCCGGTGTTACATTCCACGACGGCAGCGCGCTTACGGCGGCGGACGCGGCGTATTCCATTGAATCCGCCAAGGGCTCTGACTACTACGGCTCCCGCCTGCGCTTTATCGTTTCCGCCGAAGCGCAGGACGATCTGACGCTTGTGCTCTCGACGAGCGAGGCATATGAATGCCTGCCGCTGCTGCTGGATATTCCCATCATCAAATCCGGCACAAAGGACGAGGTCAGCCCTCCGGGCACAGGCCCGTATGAATTTGCCGAAACAAAGCTGACACGCTGCAAAAATTGGTGGCGTGATACGCCGCCGCTGGTTGACTTTGACGAGATCGCGCTGACTGTCTCGTCCACTGCCGCCGACGTGCGTGACAATTTTGAGTACCAGAAGGTCAACATGGTTCTGACGGACCCGAACTCCTCCGCATTTGCGGGCTTCCACAACGACTTTGAACTGTGGAACGAGGAAACGACCATCATGCAGTACATCGGCTACAACATGAACTCGCCCGTTTTCTCCAACTACGGCCTGCGCGGCGCGATCACCTTTGCCATCGACCGCGAACAGCTGGTCGGGCAGACACTGGGCGGCTTTGCCGTGGCATCGACGCTGCCGTGCTCGCCCAATTCCCGGTATTACGACGTAAAGCTGGCCAACAGCTTCGCCTATGACACCGGCTCGTACTATGACCAGCTTGCCAGCGCCTCCGTCGAGGACGCGACCGGCGACGGCATTCTCGACCTCTACGTCCCCTCCAAGGGCTATTCCGTCCCGGTCGAGGGCACAATGATCGTCTGCTCGTCAAGCTATATCCGCGTACAGGCAGCGAACGAGGTTGCCAGAATGCTCAATTCCCTGGGCTTCAACATTACGGTCAAGTCCATGGAATATTCCGAGTACAAACAGGCGCTTTTGCAGGGGAATTTTGACCTGTATTATGGCGAGGTGCGCCTGTCTCCGAACTTTGACCTCTCGCCGTTCTTCGGCGCGACCGGCACGCTCAACTACGGCGATCTGGCCGACAGCACGATGATGAACTTGTGCAGCATGGCGCTTGTCAACAGCGGCAACACCTATAATCTCTATAAGCGTGTATGCGAGCGCGGGTATATTACGCCCATCCTGTTCAAAAGCTATGCGCTCTACACCACGCGCGGCGCCGTAACAGAGCCGACACGCTACCTCGACTGGTTCCTGCCGTATACGGTGCAGACGGAAGAATAATGAAAAAACGCGGGAGGATACGCCCATGAAACGAATCCTGATGATCGGCACCGGCGGGACCATCGCGTCCGGGAAAACGGCGGAGGGCCTTATGCCGGAGTTGACGAGCGAGCAGCTTCTGTCGTTCGTCCCGGCGGTATCGTCGCTGTGCCGGGCCGAGTGTCTGCAGCTTCTGTCGCTGGACAGCACAAATCTTGCCCCAACGCACTGGCTTCTGATCGCGCAGGCCATCCGGGAGCGGTACGACCGCTATGACGGCTTTGTCATCACCCACGGCACGGACACCATGGCGTATACGGCGGCGGCCCTGAGCTATCTGATCCAGGGTAGTCCTAAGCCTATTGTGCTGACCGGCGCCCAGAGACCCATCGGATTTGATTCCACGGATTCCAAGACAAATCTGGCGG
>ERZ772892.3193-NODE-3193-length-12375-cov-2.794318_pt1 | contig 12375 bp, 11 predicted proteins | sample MGYA00512126_ERZ772892 | MGnify/ENA primary metagenome ERZ772892 (study PRJEB29015, sample SAMEA2737697) | human gut metagenome | biome: human gut; feature: human-associated habitat; material: faeces | place: China | collected 2012 ... | reverse complement strand
ACTCATGCCAACTATGAACATCAAGCACATCCGTAACAATGTTGCAATGGGCGTCAACATCATGGATTCACTCAAGGGCGCAGACCTTGGCGACGTTCCTGTGATCCCTGATTATATCCACGAAACATATGCGGCTATCGAGCAGACCTTGGACGGTGTTCTTGAATGCGGTGCAGTTCCAATAAGCATTGGCGGCGACCACGCTATCACCCTTGGCGAGCTTAGAGCTATCGCAAAGAAGCATGGAAAGGTAAGCCTTGTGCATTTCGATTCACACCTTGACCTGTGCGATACGGTTTTCGGTCAGAAATACAATCACGGCACACCATTCAGAAGAGCAATGGAGGAGGGTCTTATTGATCCTGAGAAGTCGGTTCAGATCGGCATGAGAGGTTCTCTTTACGATCCTGACGATTTCAAGATCGCCGCAGACCTTGGCTTCACGGTTATCCCAGGGGACAAGCTCCACACATATTCTCCTGAAGATCTTCTCAAGGTCATAAAGGAAAAGGTGGGCGACAACAAGGTGTTCCTTACGTTCGATATCGACTTTGTTGACCCGGCTTATGCACCAGGTACAGGTACTCCTGAGGTGGGAGGATTTACTTCCTTTGAAACGCTTCAATATATAAGAGCGCTGAAAGATCTGAACTTGACAGGCTTTGATGTAGTAGAAGTTGCTCCTCCATATGACCACTCAGAGATAACAGCTTATATGGGCGCAAATATCATTTTTGAGTTCATGTCTATCCTTGCTTATCAGAAGAAGATCGGCAAGAGAAAGTAAGAACCTGTCTTCACAAGCGTATACACGTGTTTATATAAAAATAAAGATAGAAAAATAATTCACCCTCCAATAAATATAATATCAAACGCAACGGAGCGTTGACGGCGGCATTAAGGTGTCGGACTTGTCAGCGCTCCGATTTTTTAGAAAAGTAAGTGAAAGGTTGGAATCAGTTATGAAAAGCGGAAGAAGATTTGGGATGTTAAGAAAAGTTTGTGCAGTGGCAGTGGCTTCAGTGCTTGCGGCAGGATGTCTTACAGCCTGCGGAAGCAGCAAGAACACAGGTCCGCTCACACTGGATCAGATCAAGAAAAATGGTAAGCTCACAGTTGCGACAGAAGCCGCTTATGAGCCTTTTGAATACATGGACGGCGATAAGATCATAGGCTACAACGCAGACCTGTTCGCTAAGATCTGCGACGATCTGGGGGTAGAGCTTGATTATATCGACCTGCCGTTCCAAGGAATACTTGCAGGACTTGAAGCAAAGAAATACGACGTTGTTGGAGCAACACTTGGTGTAACGGCTGAGCGTGCAGGCAAATATACGATGACTTATCCTATCCAGAACGGAACTACAGTTTTCGTAAAGAGAAAGGGCGATGACAGCATCAAGTCTATCGAAGATATGTCGGGCAAAAAGGTCGGCACACAGACTTCTTGCTACAATGAGGACGATACAAAGAAATTCAACGAGAAGCTAAAGTCAGAGGGCAAGGACGGCTATGCTGAACTGCTCAAATACGACTCATTCCCTGAGGCTTTTGCAGAGCTTAAGAACGGCAAGATAGACCTTGTTGCTCAGAACTATGCAAGCTGCGCCGCAGTTGTAATGAAGAATCCTGACGATTATGAGATAGTGGCTGACGATTCAGGCAAGGCTGAAATGGTCGGCACAGACACTTGGGTATCATGGGCTGTTCGTAAGGAAGACACAGAGCTTTCTGACTATATCAACTCTGAGATACATAAGTTCAAAGAGGACGGAACTCTTGCAGAGCTCCAGAAGAAATGGTTTGGTGAAGCCGTTGACCTGCCTGAGAGCGATTATATCCCTGCCGAGTAAAAAGCACCTTTGAAAGGAGGAAATGCTCCGTCACAAACGGCGGAGCATTATATATCAATGGAGAATTTCAACATAGTATGGCATTATAAAGACCTGCTGCTGAAAGGTCTTGGCTATACAGTATTCGTATCCGTTGCAGCGATACTTATAGCGCTTTGCGTTGGTATGCTGCTTTCGGTGATGAGAATGGGCGGCGACTCGCTTCCTTCAAGGATACTGAAAAAGATAGTCGCAGTTTATATAAGCTTTGTCCGTGGCACGCCTGTGCTGGTGCAGATATACATTATATATCAGGCGCTTGCCGTAATGGGTCTGAACCTTTCAAACCTGGCGTCAGGCATAATCGCTCTTAGCCTTAACAGCGGCGGATTTATCGCAGAAATAATCCGTGGCGGACTTACGGCTGTGCCAAAGGGTCAGACGGAGGCGGCAAGAGCCTTGGGCATGAGCGAGCCAAAGATACTAATGAGGATAGTTTTCCCACAGGTATTCAAGGTAGCTTTGCCGCAGCTAACAAGCGAGTTCATAAACGTTATAAAGGTGTCGCCGATGCTTTCTGTGTTGGCAATCGTAGAGCTTACAAGAACGGCTCAGCGTCTTGTAACGCAGACATACATAAACCTGCCTTTCTATATTGCTATCGCAGTTATGTATTTTGTTATCTGCGCAGGACTTGAAGAGCTTGTAAAGCTTCAGAAGAAAAGACTTGAAAGAAGATAAGGAGGCGCAGATATATGAACGAATTTATGCACGTTGCGGAAATAGCGCTTCCGCTGCTTTTGCAGGGTCTTGGAACAACGGCGGCAATATCTGTGCTGTCTATCCTTATTGCAATAGTGTTAGGCTCGGCGGTGGGTTATATGTGCCTTTCAAAAAACAAGGCTGTTGAGCTTATCGCAAGGGCGTTTATAAAGATATTCAGATGCACCCCTTTCATGGTGCAGGTATATCTTGCATATTACGGACTTCCTGCTCTTGGTCTGAACGTTTCAGCGTTCTCCACAGGTGTTATCATTCTTGGAATGTACACAGCGGCTTACACCGCAGTTATCCTTGAAAGCGGCGTCAGCGCTATCCCAAAGGGACAGTTTGAAACTTCATATGCAATGGGAATGTCAAGATTTAAAACAATGGTGAGAATAATTTTCCCGCAGACTTTGAAAATAATCGTTCCGTCACTGACAGGACAGTTTGTTCAGACTGTTAAGGACTCATCTATTCTTTCTATCATCACAGTTGCAGAAATGACAATGATGACAAAAGAGGCTATTGGTATAACTTTCAGCCCTCTGATAGTTTATATCTGCGCAGGCGTTCTTTACTGGGCGCTGAACCTTGTTATCGAGTTCGCATCAAGATGTATAGAAAAGCACAACAACCGTGTTGCTATCTGACGAAAAAGGAGTGTAAAATACAATGGCTGAAAGCAGAAAGCCTGTTATATCGGTTCACGATCTGGCAAAGAATTACAGGGAGCTTAAGGTCCTCAGAAAAATAGATATGGATATTTACAAGGGCGAGGTGGTAAGCGTTATCGGCCCCAGCGGCTCTGGCAAAAGCACTTTTCTCAGATGCCTGAACTATCTCGAGGAGCTGACATCAGGCGAGATAGATATAGGCGGAGTTTCCCTAAAGGGCATCGACGAGGACAAGCACAACAAAAAGCTTAACGAAAAAGCTGCAAAGGTCATAAGAAAGAACGTTGGACTGGTGTTCCAGCAGTTCAACCTTTGGCCGCACAAAACAGTGCTTGAAAACGTCATGGAGTGTCCTGTTCAGGTTAAAAAGGCTAACAAGGAAGAAACAAAGAAGAAAGCCATGGAGCTTCTTGCGAGAGTTGGAATGGACGGCAAGGCAGACGCTTATCCTACTCAGCTTTCAGGCGGTCAGCAGCAGCGTGTGGCTATTGCGAGGACTCTTGCGATGGAGCCTGAGGTCATACTCTTTGACGAGCCGACTTCCGCCCTTGACCCTGAGTTCGTTGGCGAAGTTCTGAACGTTATGAAAGACCTGGCTCAGGCAGGGATGACAATGATAGTTGTCACACACGAAATGGGCTTTGCGGCAGAGGTAGCAAACAGGGTCTGCTTTATGGACGGCGGCTATGTTATCGAGGACGGCACCCCTGAGGAAGTGTTCAAGCATCCTAAGAGCGACCGTGCAAAGCAGTTCTTCTCAAAGATACTTAATGTGTGAATTATAAAGCCGCAGAAAGGAGTGCAGACGAATGGATTATGAGCAGCTAGGGCACATTCTCGAAAGCATCCACCCGGGAGTGACTATTGCCGACAGTAGTGGAGTGTTCAGATTTGTTTCAGACTCCTATCTCAGCGGCAGAAGCGTAAAAGGCTCTGACATAATAGGTAAATTCGCAGGCTCAGAGGAAATGATGAAGATGTTTTCCCCTTGCGTGACGCAAATGGTTTTTGAAAGCCACAAGCGTGTCACAACAGTGCAAAAAGGCGTTGACAATGACGAAACTTTCGTCACGGGAATACCGGTATTCAAGGACGGAGAGCTTGAAATGATAATAAGCTATTCCTCTTGGGAGATAACGGGATTTGACGACCTGCGAGAGCGTTACAATGTTTTGCAGTATCAGAACAAAAAGCTTCTCGATGAAATAGAGCTTATGACAGGACGTGACGGCGGACAGCGTTATATCGCCCAAAGCAGCCGTTCAAGAGACGCAAGGCGGCTTGCAGGAGTTTTCTGTGACGCAGGCTGTCCGTGCTACATCTATGGACCCACAGGAAGCGGCAAAAGCTATCTTGCTTCCACTATATACGGTAAAAAGGGGACGCTTTACACCTATGACTGCGCACCTGTCGGGGAAGAAGTCATAGAAAAGGAGCTTCTTGGAGAGGGGTCGATGATATCACCGCTTTCGGGTATTTACGCTGTGATAATAAAGCATATAGACAGGCTGTCACCTAGGCTTCAAAGGGCAGTCCTTGAAAAATGCGCAAAAGCAGGCATTGTGCCTGTGGGGCTTTCTGAACATTCAGTGGAGGAGCTTAAAGGCGCTGACAAGCTGTCGGAGGAGTTTATAAGCGAGTTCGAGCCTTATCAGGTACAGATGTATTCTCTTGGCGAGCGTGCGGAGGATCTTAAAAGCTTTATCGACTATTATCTCGGCTCGGCAAACAAGAAATACTCACGGAGCGTTGAGTTCACGCCTCGTGCCATGGGCTGTTTGTTGGGATATGATTGGAAAGAAAATATCGACGAGGTGCATAGGACTATCGAGCGTATCGTTCTTACGACCGAGAAGAAAAAGGTTGACGTTTTCGACTTGCCTGACAGGATAACAGGCGGTTCGTCTGAGGTCTTTGCACAGAATGCTTCCCTAAAGGATATGCTTGAATTTTACGAAAGCGGACTTGTGATGAGAGCCTATGAAAAATACAGAACATCTGTGGCTGTGGCACAGAAGCTTGGCATAAGTCAGGCGACGGCGGTGCGGAAGATACACAAATATGCAGGCAGGGACGTTGAATGAATGAGCGTTTTGATGTTATCGTTACGATACTTGAGCTTATCGGCACTGCAGCGTTTGCGGCAAGCGGTGCGCTGACAGCGATAAAAAGGCGTTTTGACCTTTTCGGCGTTATAATAATAGGAGTGACAACGGCTGTGGGCGGTGGGATAATGCGTGATATCGTCATCGGAAGTCACCCTGTGGCGGCGTTTCGTGACCCCCTTGCAATGAGTGCGGCGGCTTTGATATCGGTGCTTGTGTTTGCTGCCTTGGCTGTAAAAGGCGACCTGGGGGGCAAGGCGTTGAAGCTTTATGATACTGCAATGCTCATGCTCGATACTATAGGTCTTGGCATTTTCACTGTTACAGGTATAACAGCGGCAATGAGGAGCGGTGTGTCAGACAACACTTTTTTGCTTGTTTTCTCGGGAGTTATAACAGGCGTTGGGGGCGGAGTTCTCAGGGATATTTTCGTGAACAAGAAGCCTGAGATATTTGTGGGCAACATTTATGCCTGCGCTTCTGCTACAGGTGCAGTGGCTTTTCTGCTTTGCTATGGCATGATGTCGTTCATGCCTGCCTGCATGGTGAGCCTTGCGGTGACGTTTTCCCTAAGGCTCATGTCGGTGAAATTCGGTTGGAATTTGCCGAAGATCCAGATAAAAGTCAGACAGGAGCGGAGGATAGCCGCCACGAAAGAAAATCTCATAAATAAAAAAGGAGCATAGACTATGAAAAAGTTTATTATTACCATAAGCCGTGAGTTCGGCTGCAACGCAAGAGAGGTCGCAAGAAAGGCGGCGGCTGAGCTTGGCGTGGAGTTTTATGACAAGGACCTTGTAGATATGGCGGCAGAGCGTGCAGGCATAAGCCGTGACTCGTTTCTTGACAGTGAGGAAATGCTTGACAAGAACGCTGACCGTCTGCTGAAGTCATTCGGCTACGGCTCATCAACGCAGTTTTATTCCGACAAGGCTGTAAAAGCACAGGTGGATATCATCAGAGATCTTGCAAACAAGCGTGTATCCGCCATATTCTTCGGCAGATGTGCAGACTATGTTCTCAGAGAATATCCAAACCACATGAACGTTTTTCTCTATGCGCCTTTGGAAGCAAGGATAAAGCATATGTGTGAAACTTATGACCTTTCATGGCCGGAGGCTGACAAGCTCATAAAACGTGTTGACCGCCAGCGCCACAACTATTATAAATACGTCACAGGCAAAAATCGTGGTGACCGTGACAATAAACATCTTATGATCGACGTAAGCGAATACGGCACTGATCTCACTGCCGAAATGATATGCTTCGCCGCAAGAAAGATGTTCAAGGACTAAGCTTTCTACTGATTACCAAATCTTCATTTGTGGGGTGCTTCTGCTTTGGAGCGCCCCTCTTTTCTTGTATTGTGAATATGAACAAAATGCAGGATATAAAATCACTTTATTCATGCAATATTTTCTGTAAGTTTAAAAGACAGCTTGCGTTAATAATAAGTTTATATATAAAATATAAAATGACTGATTTTCAGTATTGCAGTTGTAGTTGCTACAGGATATATCATAGATATATCGAAAGAAAAGTTTCGTGAAGTAAATTATTCTCAAAAAGTAAAATGAAAGTTAAACAAGAAAATCCTGCAAAGCGCAGCTGTAAATATAGGAGGAATGTAAAGTGAAAAGGTTCAGATTTATAATCAAACGGCTGCTTTCAATGATAGTCATAATGTTTTTGGTGTCCTTTCTGGTGTTCGTTGTTTTGAGAATGTCAGACGCAGACCCTCTTACAGTAATGATAGGAAACAATCAATCCACTCCTGAGCTTAGGCAGGCTCTTACAGAAAAATATCACCTTGACGACCCTGTGCATATACAGTATCTCAGGTGGATAAAGGGAGTTCTTTCAGGCGACTTCGGCACAGACTATGTTGACGGTCAGGACGTAAAAGGTCTTATAATGTCAAGGCTTCCAATAACATTCGGACTTGTGATAATGAGTTCCGTCATAGGCTCAGTGATAGCTGTTATAATGGGAGTTGCGGCGGCACTGAGAAAAGGTAAACCCTCAGACGCAGCAATTTCAGGACTTATGCTGGTGCTTTCGGGTGCGCCGTCATTTTTGGTAAGCATACTGATACTTATTTTCATGACAAAGTACGTTCCCGGATATTCGTTTATCGGAACATATACAAATTTCGGAGAGTTCTTACAACGTATAATGATACCGAGCCTGATAATGGCGCTGACGTTTGTTGCGATGCTTGGACGTATCACACGAAGCAACATGATAAATCAGCTTCAATCCCCTTATATCGCAACGGCGGCTGCAAAGGGATTAAAGCAAAGCAACATAACCTACAAGCACGCTTTTCACAACGCCGTTATTCCTGTTATAACAGTTGCAGGATATATGATAGCAGGCTCTATAGGCTCGACAGTAATAGTTGAGCAGGTCTTTTCTCTTCCCAGTATAGGCGGTCTGCTCATATCGGCGATAGAGGAAAACAATTTTCCTATAGTTCAGATACTTGTGCTTTTCATGCTTGGAGCTTATCTTGTAATGAGTTTTGTTATCGACATACTTTATACCGTTCTTGATCCGAGAGTTGATCTTAAATAAGGTGGGATTTTTAATGAAGAAGAAAAATAAAGCAGGAACGTTTTTCACACCTGTTGTGACAGTGACGGGAATATTCCTTGCGGTCATAGTTTTCGTATCGCTTTTTGCAAGCGTTATCGCACCGTATGACCCTCTTGCCACAGACGTGAATGCCATATATGCTCCAGCCTTTTCTGAGGGACACATTTTCGGAACTGACGGACTTGGCAGAGATCTTTTTTCAAGGCTCATATGCAGTGCAAGAACTTCCATTCTGAATGCCTTTCTTATAGTTGCCATAGAGGTAGTCATAGGTGTTCCTCTTGGGCTTATCTGCGGATACTACAGAGGTCCTCTTGACAGTATCGTAATGAGGGTGTGGGACGTTATAAGTGCAATACCGCCACTTCTTCTTTCCTTTATCCTTATTGCGGTAATGGGAAAGGGCATGATGACAGGTATCATCGCCATAGGCATTTCTTATATCCCTCTTACAACAAAGACCGCAAGATCAATGATAATGACAGAGAAAAAGGCGGTGTATGTTGAAGCCTGCAAATCAATGGGCTTTTCAGACGCAAGGATAATTTTCGTGCATATCCTGCCGAACATCATCACACCTATGATATCGCAGTTCACACTTGATATTGGTACGGCTATCACATCAATGGCTACTCTTAGCTTTCTGGGACTTGGCGTTCAGGCTCCGAATGCCGACTGGGGAACGCTTCTCCGTGACGGCATGGGCAACCTTTATAATAGCTCGGCACTGCTTTTTATACCTGCAATATGCGTAATACTTGTAACAGTATCCATAAACCTTTTCAGTGACGGTGTTCAGAACTATCTCGACCCGTCATCAAGAAAGCTTCCGTCATTCAAGAAATACGAAAAGAAACACGGCATAAAGAAGCTTTCAGCAGTTAAGGCAAACGGGGAGGCGTAAAAGATGAAAAAAGGAAACGTTCTTGAAATAAAAGACCTTTCTGTAGACTTTATGACAGTTAGAGGTATCGTATACGCCGTTCAGGGCGTTGACCTTGAAGTGAAGCAAGGGGAGATACATGGTATCGTAGGCGAGAGCGGCTGCGGAAAAAGCGTAACATCAAAGTCGGTCATAAGGCTCCATAACGAGGAGACCACCAGATATGCAGGGGATATCTACATAAGAGATGACAGCGGCGAGAAAGATGTTCTTGCAATGAACAACAGACAGCTCCGTGATTTCAGGGGCAGCACAGCCGCAATGATATTCCAAGACCCTATGACTTCCCTTGACCCTATCATGAAAGCAGGCGAGCAGATAGCAGAAATGCTAAGGGCGAAGAAAAACTTAAATCGCCGTGAAGCAAGAGAAAAGGTCATCGAGATGTTTGAAAAGATAGGCATAACACCTGCTGAGAAAAGATACGAGCAGTATCCGTTTGAAATGAGCGGAGGAATGTTACAGAGAATAATGATAGCAATGGCGCTTATATGCGAGCCGAAGCTTCTTATTGCAGACGAACCTACCACGGCGCTTGATGTTACTATCCAGGCGCAGATACTAAAGCTTATAAAAAAGCTCCAGCAGGAAAGCGGAACGTCGGTAATATTCATCACTCACAACCTTGGTGTTGTGGCTGAGATATGCGACAGCGTAACTGTAATGTATGCAGGAAAGGCTGTTGAGACCGCAAGCGTTGTGGATATTTTCGACCACCCTGCTCACCCATACACAAAGGCGCTCCTTGAAAGCAATCCGAGAGAGAGCGACACAGAAAAAAGAATGAAAAGCATACCTGGCAGCCCTCCGCTTCTGTATGAAAAGTTCAAGGGCTGTGCCTTTGCACCAAGATGTAAGTATGCTGACGATAAATGCAGAAGCTGCGTGCCTGTTACAGAAAATGTGTCTGAGGGACACAGCACAGCTTGCTTCAAGTGGCGGGAGGTGACATCACAATGAGCAAAGAAAAAGACAGACAGCCTTTTATAAGCGTCAGAGATCTGAAAAAGTATTTCTGCCTTGACAATTACAAGCTTGCAAAGGCAAAGACGAGATATATCCACGCCGTTGATGATGTTAGCTTTGATATCTACAAAGGCGAGATATTCGGCATAATAGGCGAGAGCGGCTCGGGTAAATCAACCATAGGAAGATGCGTTCTGAAGCTTATCGACGTTGATTCAGGCGAGATATATTTTGACGGCAAAAACATAACTCATGTGAGCCGCAAGGAACAGCAGGAGCTGCGTTCAAGGATGCAAATGGTCTTTCAAAACCCTCTTGCTTCCTTTGACCCGAAAAAGACTATACGCTTTAGCCTTGAAGAATCTGCAAAGGTGCATAAGATAAAGCCTGAGGTCTACAAGGCGAGGATAAAACAGCTTATGGAGTATATAGCGCTTCCGGAGGACTTGCTCACAAGATATCCTAAAGACCTTTCGGGCGGTCAGCTCCAAAGGCTTGCAATAGCAAGGGCGCTTATGCTGGAGCCTGATTTCATTCTTGCAGACGAGCCTGTTTCGGCACTTGACGTTTCTGTGCAGGCGCAGATATTGAATCTTATGCTCGACCTGAAAGATGATAAAGGGCAGACGATACTTTTTATCTCCCATGATCTGAACGTTGTCCGTCACGTTTGCGACAGGATAGCGGTGGTATACCTGGTGCGGCAATCGTACCGCGGCTTTTTTCGAGAAGCATATATGCGTCAACAGCGTTGCTCACCCTTACACTCAGGCACTTATTTCAGCAAAGCCAAAGGAACACCCTCTTGAAAATAAGGAGCATATACTGCTGGAGGGAGATATACCGAACGCAGTGGATATCCCCGAGGGCTGTCGCTTTGCAGGCAGGTGCAGATATTTCAAAGAGGGCTTGTGCGACAACCGCACGCCAAAGCTCAAAGACATTGGAAACGGGCATTACGTTGCCTGTCATTTCCCACTAGGCATTGACCGCAGCAAGACTGCTGCGGATATGTAATAAATCTTTTGAAGAAAGGAAAGTTATCATGAAAAAATTCTCACGCAAGATCGCGGCCGCTGCTGCATTGGCAATAACCGTTTCAAGCTGTATGACAGGCTGCTTCAACAACACAGGTTCCGGTTCAGGCTCAGGTTCTTCAGGAGGAAATTCAGAGACAGTTCTCAGAGTAGGCTATACTCAGGAGCCGTCATCATTTGACCCTGCCGACTTCACTATCGTGGCAGCAACTCTCACAGGTTATGACTGCTATGACACGCTTCTTAACTTCTCACATGACGGCACAACAGTTGAGCCTGCCCTTGCAGAATCCTGGGAGCAGGTGGACGATACAACATACACATACAAGATAAGACAGGGAGTAAAGTTCTCAGACGGCAATGAAATGACAATGGACGATGTGCTTTATTCTCTTAACAGAGTAACAGAAGACAACTATTATATGAGCTATCTTTTTGCAAACGTTGACAGCTTTGAAGCCGACAACGATACTTGGACGCTGACAGTTCATCTTAAGCAGCCTGACTCATCATGGCAGTATGTTCCTGCAACATCAGCCTGCACTATAGTCGAGAAGTCTGTAACAGAGGAGCAAGGCGACAAGTACGGTACTGCTGACGGAAAGACTGTCGGCACAGGTCCTTACAAGCTTTCTTCATGGTCATCAGGAAGCGAGATAGTTCTTGAAAAGAACGAAAACTGGTGGGGCGACCCTGATACTCTCGATATCGACAAGGTAGAATATTACGTTATCGAGGACGAAAGCGCATTAGCACTTGCGGCAAAGGGCGGACAGATAGACTTTGTCGAGGGTATGTCAAACAGCGTTATGTCTGTATATCAGAGCTGTCAGAACTTCAATATCCTCTCATGCGAGGGAACGACTTCAAACTATATCGCATTCAACACAGCTTCAAAGCCGTTTGATGACGAGTGGGCAAGAAAGGCTGTTGCATATTGTATCGACCGTTCCCAGATAACAACAACTATCGGCGGCGATTATGCAAAGCAGTCGGCTGTTGTTCCAATGAGCGAATCCATGATGTATATGGATAAGGATAAGTGGGATTCAACTATCGCCGAAAGCGATGTTTATACTCAGGATTATGACAAGGTAAAGGAATGTCTTGCAAAGTCAAAGTATCCTGACGGCTTTGAGTTTGATTTCTATACGACTTCACAGACGCAGAAGCAGGCTGAGCTTCTCAAGTCAATGGTAGACGCAAGCGGCTCTATCACAATGAATCTTGTGGAAGTGCCTGACAGCGATATCTTCAGCTATATGTTCGGCTACAAGACAAAGGATAACGGCGAGAGATATTACAACGCAGTCGGCACATACATGATGTCAGACTTCCTTGATCCTATGGGAATGTTAAAGACATTATATGCAGGCTCTAACGCTTGCGAGGGCGGAACGAATGAAACACTTTGGTCAAGCATCGGGTCGGCGCGGCCTTATTCGGCGTCAAGCA
>ERZ772892.3181-NODE-3181-length-12428-cov-54.108866_pt1 | contig 12428 bp, 8 predicted proteins | sample MGYA00512126_ERZ772892 | MGnify/ENA primary metagenome ERZ772892 (study PRJEB29015, sample SAMEA2737697) | human gut metagenome | biome: human gut; feature: human-associated habitat; material: faeces | place: China | collected 2012 ... | reverse complement strand
ATCCACCCTGTTGCGCAGCGGGTGATCGTGCGTATCGACCACTTCATCTACGCGGGGGAGGACGAAATTGTCTCGAACCTCGTGGGCATTCAGCCGATGGTGGATCAGCCGTGCTATCATGCCTATCTGGTGGATGCGGAAAACTGTCCACAGGAGCGGCTGGCACATTACAGGACGGGACAGATGACCTTCCATGTGATGCATCAGGATGGCTCGGAAAGTACCGTGGCGCTGTTTCTGCTGGGAAAGAACGAATTTACCGCAACGGTCATGTCGACGCAGGATTTGTGGATGAGCCGGAAAGTGCTTTGCGACCGTGAGCGCTTTTCCCCCATACGCCTGTTATGGCAGCTGAACGATGAAAATTCGGATTTCGTTGCCTACACGCAGCAGTATTGCAAAATGGAGCACGGCGCGGCGATTTACTACATTCGCCCGGACGTGCTGTTCCAGTATATCCCGCTGGAGGTGCTCTACCCGGTTGTGCGGGAGGGCTTTGCGCGGATGGGGATGGCGCGAGAGGAATACGAGCCGATTGTGGCGGCACTGGCGGAAATCCATCAGGCGCGGATGACGAACATGATGCGCCGCCGCCGCCCGACATACATTGTGCTGAACAAGGCGGCAATGGAGGAGTTTGTCCGCACCGGGCGGCAGAGCGACCACCTGCATTTCCTGCGCAATTTCACGCCGAAGGAACGCAAGCAAATCCTCGATGTGCTGGTGCAGCAGGCGCGCGAGAATCCGTTTTTCCACCTCTATTTTGCGCAGGAGAAGCTGCCGTACACCATGGGCGAAGTCGCGCTGTATGACGGGCGCGCGCTCATCACCATGTCATCCGGCAGCGGATACGACCTGCGCACTGACCACCGGGAAAGCTGCATTACCCATCCGTTTGTTCTGCGTGCATACAAGCAGTTTTACATGAATACCGTCGTTGCCCGACTGGCAGACACGCAGACGGAATCCCTGAATCAGCTGGAAGAACTGGTACGGCGGTGTGAAAAAATGATTCGGGAGGGGCGAAAAGGAAACGCGGGAAACGAACGGGAAAAATTATCAGGACAATAAGAACCTAATACTATTTCCAGATTCACCTGCGCCATCTGCTTGCGCCTTTTCCCTTCTGGCGTCCGCTCATTCCACTTAGCGTAGCGCTGCTACGCTGCGTTTCATTCACGTTAGCCAGAATGAAAAATTCGCGGCGCATCTTGGCGCATTCTTATCTGGAAATAGTATAACAACGGCTGCCTGCAAAGTACAAAAAAAGTACGGGTAAGAATTCGCAAAACACAAAAAAGCGTGTACAACCACGCTTGCGCGCTGGAAATAAGTATGCTATTATACAGAAGATGAGGGAAAACGAGAAATAGCGGCATCGCGCAACGACATGAAAACGCGGGATGTTTCTTGCGCCCCTTCGTTTCAATCGCAAGCGTTTTGTCCTCCGCAAGCTGCAAGGTGTCACTCCCTGTGCGGGGAGCGTGGATTGAATTATCATTTATCCGAGATTCACGAAAACTGGAGGGATTTACGAATGCCAAAGGTCTGGACGGACGATACCGCGCTCATGGAGGGAATGACAGACAATCTCTTCGAGGCGCTCTACAAAATGCCGAAGTATTTCCTGCGCATTGATGACATTGCGCATTCGCTGGAGATGCCGATTTCCAGCCTGCTGGTGCTCTGCGTGCTGCGCGAGGGGAAAATCAGCATTGGGGAAATCAGTGAACGGCTGTGCATCGCCAAGCCGAACGTGACGCCGCTGGTGGAAACACTCTGCGCGCGGGGGTTGATTTCACGCCAGCGCAGCGACAAAGACCGGCGCAAGGTGCTTGTCGGGCTGATGCCGGAAGGCGAGGCAATGGTAGAACGCATTCGTGGCGCAATACGCGACCAAATGATGAGCTGGCCGCGCGACTATAACCTGAGCGAGATGAAGCGCGTCAACAACGCACTGGCGGCAACGCTGGAAGTGGCGGATGATGTGATGCGCCGCCGCCGCTGAGGTTCGCAAAAATATCAAGTGGTATCCGACGGGCAAACTATGCCCAAAACATGAACCGGCACATCCGCATCAAGGGCGGGACATGCCGGTTCTTTTCATGTGGATTTTTTTACTGCGAATCTTCCTCCGCGCGGCAAAACAGCACCGTCAGCACGCCGTTCTGCGCTGATGCGTGAATCTGCACCCCGTAAGGCAGCAGATTCACAAACGTGAAGTCGCTGTAATTGCCCACGGCGGCATCAAAAAACTGCGGCACATACACCGCGCCCTGCTTGCTGTGCAGCGCCCACTCCTCGATTTGCAGCGGCAGCGTCAGCGCGGCGTTGTAGAGCGTCGTCGTCACCTGACACACCCCGCCGCCGTACCCGAAGCCGTCCGTGCTGACATTCGGCGCAAGCTCATAGCCGTTTGAATGGCGGTATGGCGCACACAGCGCGTTGAAGGAGAATGTTTCCTCGCGCTCCACCGCCACGCCGTCAATGCGCTTGACACCTTCGCTGATGTTGTGCTCGCGCGCCGCTGCCTTGCCATGCCCCTGCTGGTCGCCGTAGAAGGTGGTGAAGCCGCCGATGATGTCGCCGGGTTCGGCGGTTTCCCAATCCGCGAAGGGATGATAGGTACCGATTTCGTCCGTCAGCTGCATCTCGCCGCGCCAGACGGGCAGCAGATACGCGCCGTCCGCTTGTGCTTCCACACAGGCGATTTGCCCGGCGGACGCGGTGCAGCCTTTGAATTTGCCGCCCGAAATCAGCGTATCCTGCGAAAATTCTACATATCCGCTCATGCGATGCGGCAGATTTTGCAGGGGATAATGCAGCGCATCCAGCGACTGCACGCGGTACAGCCATTCCGGTTTGGCATACCCGACCTTATTGCCGACCTGCACCTTGCACCACGCGTCGTCCCATTCCAGAATGAGGATTTTTGTCTTCTTCTGCACGCTGATGCCGCGGTCGCTCTCGCTGGGCGTTCGGCGCAGGCTGAAAGTGGTGTAGGAATATGCCTGATACTGCGCTTCGCTGTCCTCAGCGAGGCAAGCGGTGGCGGCAAGGGCGAAAATCAGCAGAGAGGTCAGCAAGACTTTCCAAATGTGCTGCATGGGGTGATGCTCCTTTTCTCTGGGGTGGATGAGGGCTGGAAATGTGCGTCCTGCGTATGAAACGAACGAAGGGGGAGGAAAATTCCCGAAAAAGGGGAATTTGTGGGGGAATTTCGGCACTTTCTTATCTGGAAATGCTATTACAGGTTGCTTTTTCTATATTCAATTGGAGAGATTCCGTAAATTTCTTTGAATTTGCGGTAAAAATATGGGACATCGTGAAATCCGCATTCTTCTGATATGACCGCAGCCTTCATTTCCGTGTTTGCCAGCAGTTCAGCGGCTTTTTTCAGTCTGTACTGTATTAAGTAGGAAACTGGAGACTGGCGAATGCCATTTTTGAAGATTTGCATACAACTGTTATTGCTTACATGGGCAAAATTTGCAATATCAGCAAGGGAAATCTGGTCAGCATAATGACTATGAATAAAACTCATCATCATTTGCAGGCGAGAAGCATTGAGGTCTCTTTTAACAGGCTGCCCCTGCTGAAGCCTGGATTCCATATTTTCATACAGCACTTCCCAAATGGAGGTCAGCAGTCGCAAAGTTGTCAACTCCCTGAAATTTGGCTGCTCTTGTGTTTTGAAAACTTGATTCAGCAGTGAAAGTATCTCCTTATGCCATAAAGAAAGCGGCTCAAAAACCAAATAGGGAATGTCGGAAACAAGCAATGGCTTAACATATTGTTGATATACAAAACTTTCTGGTGAAGCTAACAGCACCGGAGAAAAAACAATATTAGGGATCACGGTGGGGTGCTCTGCTGTAAATTGATGTAGTATTTTCGTATTGATAAATAAACCGCTGCCTGCTGGCAGAGAAAAACGATCTTTTCCGACACAGCAGTGTGCTTCGCCGCTTTGCACATAAACAAATTCAATTTCTTGATGCCAATGCCAACCGAGCGTATGAAAGTCGAAATCCCAGATGTCTTCCAGATAGTATTGGAACGGAAATGCCGGTTGACCATGGTTTCGCTTTTCCATGAGCGTTTCATCTGTGATGATTTTCAATTCGTTATTATTCTCCAAACATGCCAACCTCCTCTGTATTGTGATATTGTACAACAATAAGGTGGAAAAGTCAATTGCTATTCCAAAATAAACGTGATATTATTCAAGAGAATTCTGAAAGGAGCGCTTCGAGTCATGAAGAACTACAGCAAAACATTAAGAGCCTGCTACCTTGGCCTCATCACGCAAGCAATTGCCGCTAATTTTGCGCCATTGCTTTTTTGGTCGTTTCATTCTGATTTCAACATTTCGCTGGGTCAGATTGCCTTAATTCCTGCGGTGTTCTATGTGACGCAATTGGTCGTAGACTTAATATGCGCAAAGTATGTAGATGCTATTGGCTACCGAAAGTCCATTGTGGCGTCGCAGCTGTTAGCTGGTCTTGGTCTGATTGGCATTGCGGTTTTACCCAATATCGTATCGCCCTATATCGGAATACTGATCGGCGTGTTTTTTTACGCATTCGGGAGCGGCCTTATTGAGGTACTGTGCAGTCCGATTGTGGAAGCCTGTCCCTTCGAACATAAGGAAAAGGTGATGAGCCTTCTTCATTCTTTCTATTGCTGGGGCAGTGTGGGCGTGATTTTGCTTTCTACGCTGTACTTTGCAATTTTCGGCATCGACAAATGGCAGATACTGGCTTGCGTATGGGCAATTATTCCGCTGTATAATATCTACAATTTTGCTACTTGTCCGATTGAGCGTCTGGTAGAAGACGGGCAAGGAATGTCGCTGCGTCAATTGCTGAAAAAGCCTATTTTTGCAGCTGCAATCATCCTTATGATTTGTGCTGGAGCATCTGAAATGTCAATGGCGCAGTGGGCATCAGCTTTTGCAGAATCCGCATTAGGATTAACGAAATCTGTCGGCGATTTGGCAGGGGCGTGCTTGTTTGCAACCACAATGGGAATTTCGCGTATGCTGTATGGCAAATTCGGAGAAAAGATAGATTTGATAAAGTTTATGCTTATATCGGGCGTTATTTGCGTCGTGAGCTATCTTTTGGCCGGTCTATCTGCAATGCCGATTTGGGGCTTAGTTGGCTGTGTCATGTGCGGCTTCTCAGTGGGTATTATGTGGCCCGGAAGCATCAGCATCACTGCTCCGAGGATTCCCAAAGGCGGTACGGCGCTGTTTGCGCTGCTGGCAATGGCAGGGGACATGGGCGGCGCATTTGGGCCGAGTGTGGTGGGATATTTTTCGCAGCATGCCGGAGATAATCTTCAGGCGGGTCTGCTGACGGGCTGTATATTCCCTTTAATCATGCTGGCAACGCTGATTGCAATGAAAAAAATGACCCCCGAAGGATAAAAGCGGATATATCAGGACTGTTCCCAATTGCAGCATAGCATTGCAAACCGCGGCACATGCTCTTCTTCCTTTACAGCCAAATCGGTTCATGCCCCAATGTCGGCACGACCTGTGTCCAGAAAACCTCCTGCGCAAACACCACCGTCGCCGTATTATCACATGGATGGAACGCAATCCGTCCTTCCCGCTTCACATCATGGTCAAAGACCAGCTGAATCCGCTTCTCCTCGTCAAACCACAGACCCAGCGGCGACAAGCTCCCTGATTCCAGCCCCAGCATCGTCGGCAGGCACTTTGGCGGCGCAAACGACAACCGCGAGGAATGCAGCAGCTTGCTCGTCTCCGCCGTGCGGAAGGGTTTGTCCGGCAGGGTCACATACAGATAGAACGCCGTCTGCCGGCGGTTGCACAAGAGAATGTTCTTGCAGAAGGTGACATCCGGCGCGGCGTAGGGCAGCGCGAGGCACTCCTCCATGGTGAAAACCGCGGGATGCTCGTAGACAGCGCAGGGAATGCTAAGCGCCTGCAGGTGATTGAGGACGCGCGCTTTGTTCGACATGGGCAAAATCCTCCTTTTTCGGCGTGATTGATGGAGAAAAACGCCGCAATTTGCGTGTGTTTCTAATACTATTTCCAGATTCAACTGCGCCAACTGCTTGCGCCTTTTCCCTTCTGGCGTCCGCTCATTCCACTTAGCGTAGCGCTGCTACGCTGCGTTTCATTCACGTTAGCCAGAATGAAAAATTCGCGGCGCATCTTGGCGCATTCTTATCTGGAAATAGTATAAATTCGCCCGGCAGCATTTTCGGCATCTTTTCTTGCACTTCCGCGTCTTCAAACCTCGATTTACCGCCAGTAAACCTTCGGTTTTCATCCTTGAATTGCAAGAAAATCTGCTCGAAACTGCATCGGTCTCATTTTAGAAACACACGATAGACACAGAACGGGCAATTTCGTCAAAATGACGGTGGAAATTTGCCTGCAACCATGCTATAATACGCTTGAATCCAGCAAAAATCAAGAGGAGGTCAGGTTTGGCAATGAAAAGAAGAATCGGTATTCTGACCAGCGGCGGCGACTGCCCCGGCTTGAACGCGGCAATCCGCGGCGTGACCCGCGCAGCGTATGAACTGTTTGACGCGGAGATTGTCGGCATCCACGACGGCTATCGGGGTCTCATCACGGGCGACTATCAGGAGATGAAGCGCAGCCAGTTCTCCGGCATCCTGACCCTTGGCGGCACGATTCTTGGCACGGCGCGCACGCCCTTCCGCGATATGCGCAAGATTGGCGAAGACAACGTGGACAAGGTTGCTGCCATGAAAAAGACCTACAAGGATTTGAAACTTGACTGCCTTGTCACCCTCGGCGGCAATGGTACGCACAAGACGGCGAACCTCCTTTCCAAGGAAGGGCTGAACGTCATCGGTCTGCCCAAGACAATTGACAACGACTTGTACGGCACGGACTTCACGTTCGGCTTCCACACGGCGATGGACATTGCGACGGAGGTCATCGACCGCATCCACACCACGGCGGCGTCGCACGGGCGCTGCATGGTGGTGGAAATCATGGGCAATAAGGCGGGCTGGCTGACGCTGTATTCCGGCGTGGCGGGCGGCGCGGATGCCATCCTGATTCCCGAAATCCCCTATAAAATCGAGAAGGTTGCCAAGGTCGTCGAGAGCCGCGCCAAGAGCAACAAGGGCTTCACGATTATCGCGGTGGCGGAGGGCGCAATGACCCCCGAAGAAGCGAAGATGGGCAAGAAGGAACGCGAAGCCAAGCGCGCGGCGGAACATTTCTCGTCCAGCGCGTATGTAGCGCAGCAGCTCCGCGACCTCGTGGGCGTGGAAGCGCGTGCGGTTGTGCCGGGTCACATCCAGCGCGGCGGCAGCCCGAACGCCTACGACCGCGTGCTGTCCACGCAGTTCGGCGTCCACGCGGCGGAACTCATCCGCGATGGCGTGTACGGCGTAACCGTGGCGCTGAAAGGCAACGAAATCACCCACAACAAGCTCTCCGACATTGCCGGCGTGCCGAAGCTGGTTCCGCCGGACAACACGATGATTACGACCGCCCGGAATATCGGCATTTCGTTCGGTGACTAATCATACTGCTTTATCTGGAAATAGTATAATTGCGCAAGAGGCTGCGGAAGGACAAACCGTTCTTTCACAGCCCTTTTTCATGTACGAAAAGCAAAACGGAAAATGAAGTTGACAAATTCCTGTAATGTTGTATAATGGAAACAAAAAAAGATGCTGACAAGCACGAAAAATGGTGAATTACACGCCGTCAGCAGAAATTCGTAATTTCAAAAGGAGGCAGTCTATGCGCTTTTTCCACCTGTCCGACCTCCATCTGGGCATCAAGCTCTACGAGCATGACCTGCTGAAAGATCAGAAGGCCATTCTTGATGAAATCGTCGCGCTGACCCGGCAGTATCAGCCCGACGCCGTTGTTTTCGCGGGGGATATTTACGATCGTTCCGTGCCGCCTGTCGAAGCGGTTGCGCTGTTCGACGACTTCATGATGCAGCTCCGCGCGGCACTCCCGAACGGCGAAATCATGCTGATTTCCGGCAACCACGACAGCGCGCAGCGGCTCGATGTCTTCCGCAGCGAACTGTCTGACCGCGGCATCCACATGATTGGCAATCCGCCCATGCAGAAGGGCGAAACCATCGAGCGCGTCACCCTGACGGACGATTTCGGTGCGGTGAATTTCTACCTGCTGCCGTTCGTGCGGCCGGGCATGGTGCGCCTTGTGACCGGGACGAAGGAAAACGGCGACAATTTGAGCTATCCCGAAGCATTTTCGCGTCTGTTGGCGCTGTCGCCGCTGAACCCCGACGAGCGGAACGTGCTGGTCAGCCATCAGTTCTTCCTGCCCGATGGCGGCGACGCGGCGAACATCGAGCGCGCGGAGAACGAGGTGAAGCAGGTCGGCAATGTGGATGCGATTCCTGCGTCGCTGATTGCGGATTTTGACTATGCCGCGCTGGGGCACATCCACAAGCCGATGAAAGTCGGCAGTGAAACGCTGCGTTACTGCGGCACGCCGATGCTCTACTCCCTCAGCGAGGAAAACCAGCAGAAGGGCATTTTGATGGTGGAAATGGGCGCGAAAGGCGACGTGCAGACGACGGTTTTGCCGCTGCACCCCGTCCATCAGGTGCGGAAGCTGCGCGCGACGCGGGAAGCGCTGCTGTCCGGCGCGAGCGACGATTTCGTGTCCATCTGCGTGACGGACGCGGAGGCGACGGAGATGGTGGGTCTGCGCGAACTGCTGCGGGAGAGGTATCCGAATCTGCTGGAGCTTCGGCGCGAGCGCGAGGAAACGGTGGAGCTGGCAGCTCTGCAGGAGCGCACGGAAACGCTCTCCCCCTACGAGCTATGTCTGCAATTTGCGGGCGAGCGGCTGAACGCCGAGGAAAAGGCGCTGCTGACGGAGGTCATGAACGCCATGAAGGAGGAAAACGCATGAAACCGATTCTTTTGACGATGCAGGCCTTTGGCTCTTACGGCGAAAAAACGGAAATTGACTTCCAAAAGGGCGGCGATTTTTTCCTCATCAGCGGCGACACGGGGTCGGGCAAATCCACCATTTTCGATGCAATGATGTTCGCGCTCTACGGTAAAGTGAGCACAAACGGCAGCGGCAAGGAAAACGAGCTGCTGAGCCAATTTGTGGACGTGCGGAATGACAAGCCAATTGTGTCGCTTGTCTTTACGGCGCATCAGCATGGGCAGGAGGAAACGTACAAGATTACGCGCACGCCGCGGCACATCCGCCCCGCCAAGCGAACAGGTGCAAAGCAGCAGGAAGAGGGCGAGACGGCGGAGCTGCTGATGCCGGACGGCTCGCAGTATCCGGGCAAGCTGTCGGAAACGAACCGGAAAATCGAAGAGCTTGTGGGCTTGACGGCAGACCAGTTCCGCAAAGTGGTGATGATTGCGCAGGGCGAATTTATGGACTTCCTGCGCGCGGGCAGCAAGGAAAAGACGGAACTGCTGCGCGATTTGCTGAAAACGGACTACTATTATCAGTTGAGCGAACGCCTGAAGACGCTGGCGAAGGAGAAGAACACCGCGGCGAAGACCCAGCGGGCGAATATGTCCTTTTTTGCGGGGAGAGCGGTGACGGAAGGACTGCCGGAGGAAGATGCACAGGCGTTGGAAGCGGCGAAAGGCGCGGTCATCAAAGCCGCCGAAAAATTGCAGCCCGAACAGGTGGATACGCTGGTGGATGTGCTGTCCGGCGTGTGTGCACGCTTGCAGCTGCAGCAGGGCGAATTGGCGAAGCAGCAGACAGCGGCGCAGAACGACCGCGACGACTGCATGAAGCGAATCGAAGCCGCACAGCCGCTGATGAAGCGCTTTGAAGAGCTGGAGAGCGCGGAAAAGACACTGCAAGAATGCGCGGCACAGGCGGATGAAATCGAGAAAAAGCGCGGGCTGATTGGCAAAATCCGCGATGCGTGGGCAATCGAACCGAAGTATCAGCGCATGAAGGATGCACAGAAGGCATTGACGGATGCACAGCGGGAATTGGCAGCGAAGCAGCAGGAACTTCCGCAGTTGAAGCAAACGGCGGCGGATGCGGCGGCGTTTCATCAGCAGATGGAAAAGACGAAGGATGCGGCAACAACGCAATGCGCGGAGGTTGAAACAAAGGTCGAAAAGGCGCTGAAAACCTTTGATGCGCTGGATGAAGCGGAAAAGGCGCTGCGTCAGGCGGAAGAAGCGGATACGAAGGCGAAGACGAATGCGGAATCAGCCAAGAAAGCACTGGATGATTTCAAGAAGCAGGAAGACGCATGGCGGAAGCAGGAAGCGGAATTGCAGGGCGTAGAAGCCGCTTATGAGGTCTGCAAGCAGCAAAATCAGCAGTATCGTGACCTGAAGAAATCGCTGGAGGAATTGCAAAGCAGCCGGAAAGACGTGCAGGAGAAAAGGAGGCAAGCAGAAGCGGCGGCGGAAACGTATGTCGGCGCAACGCAAAAATATCAGCGGGAGCAGAAAGCCTATGATGATTATCGGCTGGTGTTCCTGAATGCGCAGGCGGGCTTGCTGGCGCGTGAACTTGCGCCCGGAAAGCCTTGCCCGGTCTGCGGCGCACTGGAGCATCCCGCGCCGTGCCAGCTGACGCAGGAAAATCAGCAGCTGAACCGCGAGCAGCTGGAGCGGCGGCGTAAGGCGGCGGATGACGCGGCGAAAGCGCAGGAAGAGAAAGCAAAAGAATCGGAATCGGCGCAAGCCAAACTGACAGAGCGGCAAAAAGTTGCTGAAGAAGCGGAAAAAAAGCTGGTAGAGAACGCGACGAATATCCGCGAAAATGTGCCGATGGCGACGGCGGCGGATGTGGAAGCGATGCTGACGGCGTGGCTGCCGGAACTGCAAAGCGCGTCGAAGTCGGTTCAGGCGAAGGTGGACGCACTGAAGAAAGTGCGGGAGAATCTCGACGGCGCGAAAGCAGAGCGCGAAAAGCTGGAAAAGGCAGCAGCCGACGCGCAAGAGACGGCAAAATCCACCACAGTGAAAAAGGCTGAAGCAGAAAAAACGTGGAATCTGCATCAGGAAGAACTGTCCGGCGGGACGTACCGCACGCGCGAGGATGCGGTGGCACAGCGCACACAGGCGCAGGAAGCAAAGCAAAAGGCGGAAGCAGCGGCAAGTCAGGCTGCGGAAAAAGAACGTCAGGCGCAGAAAGCGGAAACAGAATGTACAGCACGGATTCAGCAGCTGGATGCGGAAATGCCGCAGAAACAGGCGAATGCGGAAGAATTTAACCAGCAGTATCAGCAGACGATGGCGGAAAAGTCGCTGGATGAAGCGCAGTGGCAGGCAATGACGGCGAACTATGATGCAGAAGAGCCTGATCGCTTGCAGAAGGAAGTCAGCGACTTTGACCAGAGGAAATCCAAGGCAGAGGGGCAGTGTGCGACGGCGCAGAACGCGATTGCCGGGCGGGAAAAGCCGGATATGGCGAAGTTGGAGGCGGCATCCAAGGCGGCAGAATCGGCGCTTAAGGAAGTATCGGATGCGCTGGAAGCCGCGAAACACCTGCATTCGGACAATGCAAAGGTGCTGAAAGACCTGCGCAATGGACGCGAAGCGCTGGCGGAGGCGTGCAAGGCAGCGAACACCGCGCAGCACCTTTCGGACGTGATGGCGGGCACCGAAAGCGGCAACCGGATGAATCTGGAGACGTTCGTGCAGCGCAGTTATATGGAAAAAATTCTGTGCGACGCGAACCGGCGCTTCCGCGATATGTCGAACGGGCAGTTTGAACTGAAGCTAATTAACGTTGAGGACGCGGGCGAGGGCAAAAACAAGGGGTTAGACTTGGAGGTGCTTTCCATCGTGACGGACAAGACGCGCTCCGTCAACACGCTGTCCGGCGGCGAGTCGTTTATGGCGGCGCTGTCGCTGGCGCTCGGTATGGCTGACCAGATTCAGGCGGCGACGGCGGCGATTCATCTGGATGTGATGTTCATCGACGAGGGCTTTGGCTCGCTGAGCGACAACGCGCGCAACGAGGCAGTCAATATATTGAAGGAAATGGCGGGCAAGCAGCGGCAGATTGGCATCATTTCGCACGTTTCGGAGCTGAAGGACGAGATTGAAAATCAGCTGATTGTGAAGAAGGACGACCGCGGCAGCCACATTTCTTGGCGATAATGAGCGGATCGGGCATCCGTGGCAGAGAAAGGCTGCGGATGCCCCTACTCTTTTGGCGGACAAAAGGCAAATGATGGACGGAAAAGGTTCGCCCAAAAACGACGAACAATGGACTACTAAATCAGGCATATTCGTTCGTCTTTCTAAAAAGTCTTGAAAAAAGCCCAAAAACAAAAGAAAAAAGGGTTGACGCAGGACAGAAATTGTGTTAAGATAACAAAGCTGGTTGCGCGAGCCGCCTCAAAGGCGCTTACGAGACCGGTACGAACCTTGAAAACGATACAGAACAATAACAACGCAAACAAGAC
>ERZ772892.3180-NODE-3180-length-12431-cov-3.713801_pt1 | contig 12431 bp, 8 predicted proteins | sample MGYA00512126_ERZ772892 | MGnify/ENA primary metagenome ERZ772892 (study PRJEB29015, sample SAMEA2737697) | human gut metagenome | biome: human gut; feature: human-associated habitat; material: faeces | place: China | collected 2012 ... | reverse complement strand
GAAACAGCGCGACGGCCTCCCCGAGCGAATGAACCACCCTGCAGCCGGGGATTTCTCCCATTTGATAATCCATCAGATATGACAGGTGTAGAAGAGTTTATCAGAAGTTTTCTGTCAGTGCTTGTCTATGCACATACACCGGCGATCGAATGTGCAAATCAGATCATAGAGTATCTGAATGGACACAAGGAATTCAATGCGATCCAGTTCAATCTGTTTATCCGGGAGTTACGGGCGCAGAGCCAGTTGCTGGTAAATACGGAGAAAACATCATCAAAGACCAAAGAGATTGCAGCAAATCATGCGAAGATGGAGATTAATATTCTTCGTGCCGAGGAAGCTGCCAGAAATGCCGAGATCGCAAGGCTCCACGCCGAGAGTGAGGCAAAACGGCTGGCAGAGTATGCAAAACAGCAGGCAAATGTTGCCAGATCTGCAGAGGAGATGCGGATGCTCGCTGAAGCTGCCAGAATACAGGCAGAGATTGACAAACAGGCCGCAGAAAAAGAATATAATAACAAATCACAGACCGCAGTTTTATATGCATGTAAGATGCGGGAAGCGGAGGATGAGAATTCTAAAAAAGAGATAAATACAGCCAGATTACTGGCAGAGGAACAGGCAAGTCAGGCGGAAGAAGAATTCCGGAGAGCTTCGGCAGAAGCAGAAAGACTGGCAGAAGAAGTTCGGCTGGCACGGGAAGAAGAGATGCGCGCAGAGGAGGCCAGAATGCGTGCAGAATATGAAGCCAGAAAGAACAATGAAGAAGCCAGAAAACTGGCGATGGAGGTTCGAAGAAGAAACGAAGAGATTGGCAGACTGTCTGAGGACAGACAAACCAGAAAGCCGGATGACAGCGAGGATGAGACAACAGTATTGTCGAAATCATTAAGTGATGGTCTGAAGCGTCCAATTCTTGTCAGAAAAAGAACCGGAGAGAAGATTTATATTAATAAGCAGGTATTCTGTATGGGTAAGGCAGACCAGGGTGTTGATTTCAAGATTACAGACAATAAATCTGTCAGCAGAAGACATGCTTATATCACAAATATAAATGGTGTTTATTATTTAAGGGATAATAATTCAACCAATCACACATACCTGAATGGGGAGATGCTTTACAGCAATATTGAGGTTGTGATCCCGGATAATAGTACGATACAGCTTTCAAATGAAGAATTTTTCTTCAAGATTAAATAAGGAGGAACTGTCATGTATTGTGATAATTGTGGTTGCGAACTTGGACCGGATATGAAGGTTTGTCCTGTTTGCGGGAAAAAAGTTGAGGATATGGCAGCTGACAATGGTAACAGTGTCAGAATGGAGGATGTAGCTTCCCAGGTAGCAGATGTATCAAAAAATGAGGATATAGGAAAGAAATTGCCGGACATCAGCAAAGAGGCAAATGCTGCTGTTGTTGATACAGATGAAATGGAAGAAGAAGGGACGACTGTATTAAAGGCAGTTGATCTGGATAAGAAGGTTGAAGAAAATGAGGATGAAGAAGGTACAACGGTTCTGTCAGCCGATATGCTGAAGAATCAGGGAATGCCAATGCCGAATCCGAACGGAATGCCGATGCCGGGTTCAAACGGCCGCCCAATGCCGGGACCAAATGGCCGTCCGATGCCGGGACCAAATGGGATGGTTCCGCCATTCCAGCCAAGACCAATGCAGGGTCAGCCGGGTGCAGCACCACAGAATGGGATCCCGCCATTTCAGCCAAGACCAATCCCTGGCCAGCCAGGTGCTATGGGTGGTATGCCTGTAAACGAAAAGGATGAGAAAAAGAAAAATAAAAAGTCAAAAAAGGAAAAGGCTCCGAAACAGCCGAAAGCTCCAAAGACTTCAAAAGAACCAAAGACACCAAAGCAGCCAAAAGAGAAAAAAGGCAAGGGTGGAAAAGTAGCACTGATCATTATTCTGATCGTAGTTGTTCTTGCTCTTGGCGGTGGAGCTGCTTATGTTGTTCCAAAGTATCTGAATTATAACAAGGCAGAAGAGGCTTATAAGGATGGACGGATCGATGATGCAGTTGAACTGTATAAGAAAGCCGGCTGGATGAAGGATGCAGAGACTAAGGTAAATGGCGGCGTATATTATGAGTATGCAGCAAGTCTTGCAGAAGAAGGCAATTATATTGATGCGGCGGCATCTTATGAGAAAGTAATTGCATTGGAAACAGTTGCAGATGAATATAAGGATGCCGCAGATAAGGCAAAAGAGTGTTATTTCAATCAGGCAGAGAAGCTCTACGGTGAGAAGAAATATACAGAAGCTGCTGAGTATTATACAAAGGCAGGAGATTATACCGGAGCGGCAGAAAAAGTAAAAGAGTGTTCTTACATGAATGGTGAGACACTTGCAGAGCAGAAGAAATATGACGAGGCAGTCAAGGCATACGAGACAGCCGGAGATTATAAGGATGCCGCAGATAAGATCAAGGAATGTTACTACAATAATGCATCTGACAAAATGGAAGCTAAAGAGTATGCGGCAGCAAAAGAGCTGTTCCTGAAATCAGAATATTCCGATTATTCCGATAAGGCAAATGAGTGTCTGATCAAGCAGGCAGAGACATATCTGGCAGATAAGAAGTTTGAGGATGCGATCAAGACTTACGGTGAGGTGGATTCCAAGTATAAAGATTGCACAAAGAAGATTGACAGTGCTTATACAAAATGGGGAAGCTCTCTTTACAAGAGCAAGGATTACAAGGGTGCTGTTGAGAAATACGAGCAGGTTACAAAGAAAGATGTAACGGATAAGATCAACAAGGCAAAAGCAGCTTATGTAAAGGATCATAAGGATCGCAGTGATGAGACAACGATGAGTTATCTCTGTGATCTTCGTTATGCAGATTATGGTTCGGCAGAAGATGATTATACAAAGTTGATCGGATGGACAGTAGAATCATTTGTAAATGATAAACTGGATGATTACAAAAATAAGAAGACATCTGCGGATTCCAGCAAGACGATCTATGTACATACTATGTATCTGAATGAAAATGATGCATCTATGAGTCTGAAAGGGTATGTAATATATTCAGATGGTACAAAGAGCAATGACATTACATTTGGAGAGGTAAAGGATCGTTATACAACATGGATGAGCATTGATCCGTCATCTGCGATCAAGGGAGATGCAACCTTATATGTATATGATGATACCGATAAGCTGGTTGAGAAATTTACATTTACTATTAAATAAAAAATTCGTTAAAGTGAGAAAGGGGTAACCATGGTTTCAAACGGACAGGATATGAGTGTTCGGGGAAAAGTGGAACAGAACGGACAGACAGAGAAAAAAGGATATACCTATACCCCAGGAGTAGAGATCAAGATCATAGTTGCAGTTGTGTTCCTTATGGCATTTGGACTTATTATGATCTTCAGTGCGTCCAGTTATACATCGTCGATCAGCCGCGTCACGAATTACGATTCGGCATATTACTTTAAAAAGCAGTTGAAGGTAATGGCACTTGGAGTTATTATTGCTGCATTCCTTAACTGGGTTCCGTATAAGCTGATCAAGAAATGTGGAATCCTGGCGTATGTTATATCTCTGGTTTTGATCGTTATGTTAAAGACACCACTTGGTATTAATTCCGGTGGTGCGACCAGATGGCTGAATCTGGGATTTATGCAGCTTCAGGTTGCGGATGCAACAAAGGTCTGTATGATCGTTTTTATGGGCTGGTATGTGAACCGTTTCTGGAAGGAATTTGATAAATTCAGATATACCTTGATCTTATGGCTGTTAGTTGCACTTCAGGCGGGACTGATATTGAAGATATCATCCAATCTGAGCAGTTGCCTGATCCTTATGCTCATGGTATTTATTCTGACATTTATTGTTGGAAAACATCCAAAAATGCATCTGATCATTGCAGCGGTTGGTATTGTAATGATTGTTATCTTTATCATGTGGTTAAAGGCGAATATGCCGCTTGACAGTGAGATGGACAAATACCCATATCAGATTCGGAGATTCTTCGGATGGCTGGATCCGGAACGGTATGCAGGTACGCTTGGCTATCAGCCATTACAGTCTCTGTATGCGATCGGAAGCGGCGGATTGCTTGGCAAGGGACTTGGAAATGGTACACAGAAGCTGAGCAACATTCCGGAAGCACAGAATGATATGATTTTTGCTATCATCTGTGAGGAGCTTGGACTGATCGGTGTTATTATTATGTTTTTGATGTTTGGATATCTTTTGTATCAGATGGTTATTGTTGTGAAAGAGTCCAGAAATATATATGCAAGTGTGGTTGTGATCGGGGTGATCTTACATATCATTTTCCAGATTATAGTCAATGTCTGTGTGGCTGTGAATTTCTTTCCGAATACAGGTGTATCGCTGCCATTTATCAGTGCAGGTGGTTCTGCCATCATATGTACATTAATGGAGATTGGACTTGTGATCGGAATACGGAGACAGCAGGTGAATCGAAAATATTCAAGAATATCTTAGATGAGGAGAGAACAATGAAAAAGATACTTAGAGGTTTACTGGCGGTGATGGCATTTGCCGTATGTATGGCAGGAGCAATATCAATACCATCCAGAGCGGAAGAGGCTTATACATCTGAAAATGAGGCAGAGGCTACGGATGCAGAATTACAGACAACAGCCGGTGCAGAACTGGCAACAGTGAAAAACGGCTGGGTAAATGTAAAAGGCGGACGGAAGTATTACGAGAATGGAAAGGCAGTAAAGGGCTGGAAGGTTCTTTCCGGAAAGACCTATTATTTCAGTAAGAAAAATGGTCAGGCAGTTACCGGTAAAAAGAAAATCGGTGATGCCAGATATTTCTTTGATAAGTATGGCAGAATGCAGAAGAAGGTCTGGAAAGTAGTCAATGGTAAGAAATTCTTCTTTGGCTATAACGGACAGGCAAAAACGGGATTCTGTACGATTAATGGCAACCGGTATTACTTTAATGATAAGGGTGAGCTGCAGAAGAGCAAATTTTTCAAGGTAAATGGAAAGACTTTTTTTGTTGGATATAAGGGACATACGTTTTCCGGCCTGAAGAAGGTAAAGGGAACTTATTATTACTTCAGCAAAAAGGGCAGAATGGCAGTTAAGACCTGGAAAACGATCAATGGCAAAAAGTTCTACTTTGGCTATGATGGAAAGGCAAAGACAGGTTTCTGTACGATTGACGGACATCGTTATTTCTTTAATAAGAATGGCGTACTTCAGAAAAGCAAGTTCTTTACAGTAAATGGAAATATTTATTTTGTTGGATATAAGGGATATACATTCTCCGGTCTGAAAAAGGTAAAGGGAACGTATTATTATTTTACAAAATATGGAAGAATGATCCAGAATAAATGGCGCACGATCAATGGCAAGAAGTTTTATTTTGGCAGTAACGGAAAGGCAACAACCGGACTTGCAACTGTCGATGGACATACCTGTTATTTCAATAAGAATGGTGTGCTCTACAGAAATCAGTTCATAACATATAATGGAAAGCTTTATTATATGGAGGATACCGGATATGCGGCAACCGGACTGAAACAGATCAATGGCAAGTATTATTATTTTGAATCTGATGGTGCGGCTGTGAAGGAAGCATGGAAGACCGTTGACAAGAATAAGTATTATTTTGATAAGAATGGAACGGCATATACAGGTTCACATACGATCAGCGGTAAGATCTATATTTTCCGGACAGATGGAAAACTTGCAAATGCGACAGGGCTTGTCACTATAGATGGAAATACATACTATTGCGATAATAACGGACATCCGCAGACAGGTTATAAGAAGATCAAGGATGCCTATTATTATTTCGGTACGGATGGTGTGATGTACCGCAAGAAATGGGCATATGTGGATGGTTATAAGTTCTATTTCTGCTCAAACGGAAAACGTGCGGTAGAAGTGGATGATGTTATTGGCAAGCAGGATTCTTATGAGATCATTGTAAATAAGTATTCAAATGTTGTTACGGTATATGCGAAGGATGGAGATAAGGGTTATATCATTCCGGTCCGTTCCTTTATTTGTTCTACAGGTCAGAGCACACCGCTTGGAACCTTCCATACACAGAGTCACTACAGATGGCATGAACTGATGGGACCTTGCTGGGGACAGTGGTGTACCGGTATCTATGAAGGATATCTGTTCCATTCCGTATATTATAATGATGTAAATAATAATAACGCACTCAGTGTATATGCATATAACAAGCTGGGGACAACCTGCTCTCACGGATGTGTCCGACTGACCGCCGGAGATGCAAAATGGTTATATGATAATTGTGAGGTTGGAACAAAGGTTACGATCATAAATAAAAAGGGCAGTGATCCATTTCCAAAGCCAACTGCATATAAGCTGCCATCCTGGCACACATGGGATCCAACCGATCCAAATATGCAGTATAAGTGCAAGCAGAATGGCTGCCATTAGGAGGAAATAACGTGCAGAAGTTCAGAAAATGGATTTATAGTCTGTGCATTTTAACAGGATTACTTGCGGTCTGTACTGCTTGTGGAAAAGCCGACAGTCAGCCAAAAGAAGAGACAACAGAGGTTGTAACTGACGGCCCGGTCAGTGGTCCGGAGGATTTTAAGCGGCTTGGCATGATCATTGATGTTGCTTCTTCAAATATGGTTAAGGATGTTTCATACGAGATCAAAAATAAAGAGATCGCCTGTATAAAATTTGTTTATAACGGAATTGATTGTCAGTTCCTTGCGTCTGCGGTATACAGTGATTTTGATCTGGCAGGGGTAACGAATACCGGTACCGGAGATATGCTGGTATCAGGGGTTCAGGGATACAATGCAACGTATTATAAGCTGAATCCGGGCAGGGTTGTTTTCTGGAGTGATACGAATATTCATTATTGTCTGTACATCTATGTAACAGCAGAGGATTCAGTTGTAGACAGTATCCTTCCGTTGCTTTCATTTGAGGATCATTATGATGAGAGAGAAGATGTAATTGAGCATGCAGAGGCGGAAAGTAAAGCATTTGCACAACAGATCATAACGGTGTTCCAGAATAAGGATGTCAATGGCTTGTCTGAGATCCTGAACTATCCGCAGGAACTTGGAAGCGGAGAGTCCATTGCAAATATAGATGAGCTGATGGCGATCCCGGCTGATCAGATCTTCACAGATAAGCTGTTGGAGGCAGTAGGAACCGATGCGATCGATAACCTGCGGAAGAGTAGGGATGGTGATGCATGGCTGATCGGTTCAGCAAGTAAGAATATTTATTTTCGCATGACATCGGATGGGGTTTATAAGATTGTAAAGATTAATAATTAGCCTGCAAATATATGATATTACATCCCGGTTGGAGATGTTGCCCGGAAGCTGAAAAGGAATCCGGATAACGTTCTGACCGGGATGTTTTTTTATGTAGAAAGCTGTAAAAAGAATGCTCACGATAAGAATTGTAGAGAGGGGAAGATAAATGTAGAATTATTTTGTGAAGTGGACAGGCCTTCTGGGAGGTTCACAAAAAATATCAGGAGGGTGCTATTCAAATGGGAAATAAATATCTGATAAAAGAGGCGGCAAAAATGGTGGATGTTGAACCACATGTGCTTCGCTACTGGGAAGAAGAACTGGATATGAGGATCAAGCGAAATGATATGGGACATCGGTACTATGATGAGCAGGATATCAGAATTTTGAAGAAGATAAAGGAGCTGAAGGATCGGGGGATCCAGTTAAAGGCGATCCATGAACTGGTGCAGAAAATGTACGATATTCTGGAAAATGGAGTTCCGGTTGAAACGGCATCGAAGGAGGTTGAAACAGATTTCACCTCGGAACTGGTCAATACAGTTACCCAGATCACGGAGGAGCCGGGTGAGGATCAGGAGCGGATTGTTGATTTTAAGCTGGTACAGTTCCAGTCGATGATGACGAAGATTGTGGGAAATTCGATAAAGGAGAATATCAAGCCGATCAGTCAGGCAGTAACTGCGGAAGCAACAGAGCAGATCGCAAAGCAGATGGATGTTATTATGAAGGAACAGGATGAGCGGGCAGAGGAACGGTATCAGAGACTGGATACCGTGATCCGGGAAATGCAGCAGACCAGACGGGAGATCGCGGCAGCAGAAGCCGGAGGAAAAAAGAAAAAACGATTATTTGGTAAGAAGAATAAATAAGAACATATGCCAGCTTCATCCATCTGTTAGTCTTTCTTTATAAAAACTTCATATAAGAGAAATTGAATCCGTGATATAATGAGCGTATGCCGAGCAATGCCAGATCATAAAAATAAACCAGGTTGTGCTTGCACAAGACCTGATTTATTTTTATGATCTGATAGTGCGAAGCACGGACATCGAGTAATCTGAAAGATTACGAGATGAGCATTGCGAGAGTAATCCGAAGGATTACGAGATGAGCATTGCGAGAGTAATCTGAAAGATTACGAGATGAGCATTGCGAGAGTAATCTGAAAGATTACGAGATGAGCGATGCGAGAGTAATCCGAAGGATTACGAGATGAGCGATGCGAGAGAAATCTGGAGCATTGCGAGGAAAAACAATTATAAAGGAAAACATATGAAGATCATAAAAAAAGTTAAATGGGCGTTGGTTTCCGTCTGGATCTTTATCGTGCTGATCATGTTGGTAGGTACGATCGTGATTGGACGAAGTTATTTGTCAGAAATGTTTGGTGACGGTTACAGTATACAGTCATTATATTCGATCAGCGATCCGATTAAGGAAACATACCGGAATCTGTCGATCATCATGTCGGATGTGCAGGAGGATCTGCAGACAGATCCGGGCAAATTCTATGATAAGAAATATCTGGACAGTCTGAACCAGAAAGCCGGAAATTACAGGACATCGGTGCTTGTCTATATTGATGGTGAATTTACATATTCCGGTATAAAAGATGAAGTAGAAAAACTGGAAGCGTCTTTACTTACCAAACGTGCAATCTATATAAATGGTGAGAAGGGAATCAAGCAGGAGGAAGTAGAAAACAGTTCATCAGAGTCCGGTTCCGGGGAAATGGGCGATCAGGGTTCATATGCATTTGGAAAATATGGCAAAACTTATGAATATATGCTGACATCTCCACAGGCATATCTGTGTAATGAGATCGATTATCAGATCAATGGCAAATCGATTAGTATTTTCCTGGTTACATATTATGGTAATTACGTTAGCCAGTTTAAGAGTGCGCTGGTTGGATTTATCCTTATGATGTTCTTGATCATGCTGGTTCTGACAACTGCTTTGTCGACACTGGTATATGTACAGTTCATCCGTCCGCTGGTTCGTCTGAAGGAGGCAGCAGAGGAGATTGGTACCGGGAATCTGGGAGAGCCGGTAGAGGTCAGTGATGGAAGAAAAGATGAGATTGGAGAATTATGCCGGTCATTTAATGACATGAGAGAGCGCCTGAATGAATCGGTTGAGCTTAAGATGCAGTATGAGGAAGAAAACAGGGAGCTGATCAGTAACATTTCTCATGATCTGAAAACTCCGATCACAACGATCAAAGGATACGTTGAGGGTCTGATGGATGGTGTGGCAGACACACCGGAGAAGCAGGATCGTTATCTGAAGATGATCTATAATAAGGCAAATGAATTGGATGCGCTGATCAACGAATTGTCGCTATATACCAATATCACGAACAATGCGATTCCGTATGAATTCCACAGAGTATCGGTAAAAGACTATTTTAATGACTGTATGGAAGAGGTTCGGGCAGATCTGTTATCACATAATATGACACTGAACTATAACAATTATTGTGCGGAAGATGTAAAGGTTGTTGTTGATCCGGATCAGTTGAAGCGTGTTATCAACAATATTGTGACAAATGCGATCAAGTATACAGATAAAGAGGAAGGTCATATTGACATTTCTATAGAAGAAAGTGAGAAAATGATCAAGGTATCGATCAATGATGATGGACGGGGGATCGACAAAGAGAGCCTGCCGCATATATTTGACCGAACGTATCGTGCAGACAGTGCAAGACGTTCCAGAGGTGGAAGCGGACTGGGGCTTGCTATCTGCAAGAAGATCGTGGAAGAACATGGTGGAAAGATCTGGGCGACCAGTAAGAAAGGTGAAGGTACAACGATCTATTTCACATTGAAGAAATACATCAAGGAGGAAAATAAAGATGAGCAGAATACTGATAATTGAAGATGAACTTAGCATAGCAGAGCTGGAGCGGGATTATCTGGAGTTGAATGATTTTGAGGTTGAGATAGAGACAAATGGAGCAAAGGGTCTGGATAAGGCATTAGAGAATGATTACAGCCTGATCCTGCTTGATCTGATGCTTCCGGATCTGGATGGATTTGAAATCTGTCGTCAGATTCGTGAGAAGAAGGATATTCCGATCATCATGGTTACAGCAAAGAAGAATGATATTGATAAGATCCGTGGACTTGGACTTGGTGCGGATGATTATATCGTAAAGCCTTTCAGCCCGCGTGAGGTTGTGGCGCGTATTAAAGCCGTACTGCGCCGCACTACAGAGCAGCAGCAAACCTCGGATGATGGCTGCGTGACATATGAAGGACTCGTAATCGACATCAAAAGCTACACCGTCACACTGCGTGGCCAGCCGGTTATTTGTACGCCCAAGGAAATTGAAATCCTTTATATGCTGGCATCCAATCCCGGGCAGGTATTCACGCGCGAACAGCTTCTTAACCGCGTTTGGGGATATGACTTTGCGGGGGAGACACGCACGGTCGATACGCACATTAAGCGCCTGCGGGCCAAGCTTGACAGCGCGGGCCTTGGTTGGAGCATTAAGACCATTTACGGCGTTGGCTACAAGTTTGAGGTCGAATAATCATGCGGAGCATCTTCCTGCGCCGCTTGTTGCTGGCGCTCATCATCACGTTGCTCATAGCCTCCGCTGCCATGGTCGGAGGCTATGTTTTCCTTAGCCGGGATACGTACACGCAGATTAAATTGCAGGAAATGGCACCCAAAGCAGAAGCGGCCGAGCAGCTGATTATTGAATATCTGAATGGGCAGATCACGGAAGAGGCGTTCATCCACCTTTCAAAGACGCAAATGCTTGCGGTGAATGGAGCGACCTTATTTGTTGATGCAGCGAACCAGTGCGTGCAGTATCAGGATTCCATATTTGGCATGAGCCCAGAGGAAATGCAGCAGGCCCTTTCCGAGCAAATCCTTGCGGCGCTTTCCGGGGAAAACGTCAGCACGGATGAAGTTCGGCTGCCCGGAAAACGGCGCAATGCCCTTGTTGTAGGCCCGCCGATTTTCATGCCGGACGGAACGCTTGCAGGGGCGATTTTCGTAATCAAATCCACGCAGGAGGTCATTGGAGCCACCACAAAACTGAACACATCCCTTTTCTGGATCGCCGCCATTGTGGTTCCCGTTACAATGTTGGTTACATCCTGGCGCATACGCCGTATCACGGACCCGCTGCACACCATGTCCGAGGCTGCAATTGCGATGGCCAAGGGCAACTTTGAAATACGCGTGAACGAAGATGAGATTGGGGAAGTCGGCGTTCTGGCACGCGCGCTCAATAACCTTTGCGAAGGGCTTTCTCAAACAATCTATCAGCTCAAAACGGAAAAAAGCCAACTCGATCAGATCCTGCAGAGCCTTGCGGACGGCGTTGCCGCAACCGACGAAGTCGGCATGCTCACGCACTATAATGCGGCGTTGATGCGCATGTTCGGCGCGGTAAACGTCGAAAAACGGGAGGAGTTGGTGCCGGATCCAAAGATTTGGAAGGCTTTTGACGAAGTGTACGAAACGGGCAAACCACAGACCCTTACCTATCCTATGGCCGGAGATAAAACGCTTTGGATCACCGTAGCTCCCGTGGTAACGGATGGTGGACAGCGCGTTGGCGTGGTGGGCTTGTTTAAGGATATGACGGAGATGGAGCGCCTGGAGGCCATGCGGCGCGAATATGTGGCGAACGTTTCCCACGAATTGCGCACTCCGCTTACGGCGGTTCGCGGCCTGTTGGAACCGTTGGCGGATGGGATGGTGAAAGACGAAGAGGACCGGCAACGGTATTATCGCATCATGCTGCATGAGGTCCTGCGCCTTTCGCGCTTGATTACGGATATGATGACGCTGAGCCGTCTGCAGTCCGGAACGGAATACATGGAGGTTGTCCGCGTCGACCTTAACACGTTGATCCGGGATATCGCAAGCGGGTACTCCGGCCCGGCTCATCAGAAGGGGATTGACCTCATTGTGGATGCTCCAAAGCCGGTCCCCGATGCGATGACCGACCCGGACCGTATCGAGCAGGTTTTGATCATCCTCATTGACAATGCAATGCGCTATACGCCGGAAGGCGGAACGATCACCATCGGCATGATGTAGTCGCCCGCATCAGTTGGGTTTTCGTTCAGCTTTTCACCCTTGATATAGGTATTACCCTCGTTTTTTGTGGCAGTATACC
>ERZ772892.3178-NODE-3178-length-12444-cov-2.930341_pt1 | contig 12444 bp, 5 predicted proteins | sample MGYA00512126_ERZ772892 | MGnify/ENA primary metagenome ERZ772892 (study PRJEB29015, sample SAMEA2737697) | human gut metagenome | biome: human gut; feature: human-associated habitat; material: faeces | place: China | collected 2012 ... | reverse complement strand
ACAATGATTGATAAAGAGACAGTCGGCATATTATATGAAAGCAGTGTTGCTCATATGACTTTTCAGGCAATCCGGCTGAGAGATATAATACAATAGGAATTATCATACGACCTGTAATCATGAAAAACAGACTCATATTATTTATATATATTATAATTAACTTATGCACAATTTCAGTGGTAAAAGCAGGTGATTATCACCTGCTCCCCCAGCCGCAAAAGTTTACCCCCTCTCATTTAAACTTTCAGGTGAATAAGGTACAGCTTTCCACTCCTGTGCTTCAACAGGAGTGGGAAACTCTTATCTCCGAAATGGGAGGAACCGTCTCCCCCAAGGCAACCGGTACTATTGAAGTTAAATTACTGCCGACCCTCCCCGAAATACCGATGAACCAGGATGAAGCCTACCGACTGAGCATCACAAAGAAGCGGATAATTGTTGAGGCTGTAACCGAACGCGGTGTTTATTGGGCTATGCAAACTTTAAGGCAGCTGGCAGAAAAAAGGAATTCAAAAACGCATATTCAAGGAGCTGAGATCATCGACTGGCCTGCTTTCCGGGTTCGCGGATTTATGCAGGATGTTGGAAGAAGCTACATTTCACTGGATGAACTTAAGCGTGAAATCGCCGCGCTTGCCAAATTCAAAATCAATGTTTTTCACTGGCATTTGACCGAGAATCAATCCTGGCGTCTGGAAAGTAAGATTTTTCCGATGCTGAACGATAGTGCGAATACCACCCGCATGCCCGGCAAATATTATACGTTGGAAGAAGCCAAGGAGTTGGTTGCATTCTGTAAAGCACATCACATGACGCTGATTCCCGAAATAGATATGCCCGGACATAGCGCTGCATTTATACGTACTTTCCGCCATGATATGCAAAGTCCTGAAGGGATGAAAATTTTGAAATTGTTGATGGATGAAGTCTGTGAAACGTTTGATGTGCCTTATTTGCATATCGGTACGGATGAAGTGCAGTTTACCAATCCCCGTTTTGTGCCGGAAATGGTGTCCTATGTACGTTCCAAAGGTAAGAAAGTAATTTCATGGAATCCGGGTTGGCACTACAAACCCGGGGAGATTGACATGACTCAACTTTGGAGTTATCGTGGAAAGGCGCAGAAAGGGATTCCCGCCATTGACTCACGTTTTCATTATCTGAATCATTTTGACACCTTTGGTGATATCATAGCATTGTACAATAGTCGTATTTATAATAAGGAACAAGGAAGCGAAGATTTGGCAGGGACAATCCTGGCTATCTGGAATGACAGGTTAGTCAGTACCGAGTGGGGGATGATTATCGAAAATAATTTCTATCCTAATATGCTGGCTATGGCGGAACGTGCCTGGAAAGGTGGTGGGACGGAATATTTCGATAAGAACGGAACAATACTTCCAACCGACGAGCATTCGGAACTATTCAGAAGTTTTGCCGATTTTGAACGTCGTTTGTTGTGGCATAAAGAACATACTTTTGACGGTTATCCGTTTGCGTATGTCCGCCAGACAAATGTGAAATGGAATATTACAGATGCTTTCCCGAACGAAGGAAATCTGGCAAAGGCTTTTCCTCCGGAAGAAACTTTGCAGGATAGTTACAGCTATGGAGGAAAAACATACAATGTGCGTCCTGCTATTGGTGCCGGAATCTATTTACGCCACGTGTGGGGGACGCTTATTCCCGGATTTTATAAAGAACCGAAAGAAAACCATACGGCCTACGCCTACACCTATGTCTATTCGCCGAAAGAACAAAACGTTGGTTTGTGGGCTGAATTTCAGAATTACGGACGCTCCGAAGCCGATCTTCCTCCTCTGCCGGGAAAATGGGATTATAAGGAAAGCCGTATCTGGATAAATGAACAGGAAATATTACCGCCTGTCTGGACAGCTACTCACCGCACCAAAAGCAATGAAATAGCTTTGGGCAACGAAAATTGTGTGGCACGCCCGCCTTTGGAAGTTCATCTGCAAAAAGGCTGGAATAAAGTACTTTTGAAATTACCGGTAGGGAAGTTTGTTAGCCCGGAAGTCCGGCTAGTAAAATGGATGTTTACTACTGTCTTTGTTACTCTTGACGGACAGAAAGCGGTAGAAGGACTCATTTACTCACCAAATAAAACACTAGAGTGACATATCGATTATAGAGAGAGAACTATTTATAAATATGCTATGAGCAGATTTGAATATGTTATAATGAAACTCAGATATGCTATAATGAAAAACGGATATGCTAATGAGTAAATAAAAAGAATAGTCATGAAAAAGATCTTTTTTTTAGTGGTCATATTGACCCTGTCTTTGTTATGCCGCGCACAAGAACGCAAATATTCTACGTTTTACTACCAGCGTGCTACATTGTTTGAAGAACTGCCTGTTACTTCCAGTGACATTATTTTTCTGGGAAACAGTATCACAAACGGTGCCGAATGGGCGGAACTGTTCAAGAACAAACATGTCAAAAACCGTGGAATCAGCGGCGACATTTGTATGGGAGTATATGACCGTCTTGATGCTATCCTGAAGGGAAAGCCCGCTAAAATATTTCTTTTGATTGGTATTAATGATGTGAGTAGGGGAACTCCCGCCGATACTATTGTATCCCGTATTGAGATGATTGTCAGGAAGATAAAGGCAGATTCGCCTAAAACAAAGCTATATCTGCAAAGTGTTCTTCCGGTCACCGACCATTACAATATGTTCAAGGGACATACTTCCCGTTGGCAGGTTATCCCTGAAATCAATAAAGGGTTAGTCGGCTTGGCAGAAAAAGAAGGAGCGACCTATATAGATTTGTACTCCCATTTTATAGACAAACAAACCGGAAAGATGAACACTACCTATACAAATGATGGTTTGCATCTTCTGGGGAAAGGTTACTTGAAATGGGTAGAGATTGTGAAACCTTACATTGGGAAGAAATAAATGAAAAAGATTTTACTATTATTCGTCTGTCTGTTCGTTTGTTGGGTGTTGTCTGCCCAGCAACGGATAAAGGTTGCATGTGTAGGAAACAGTATTACCTATGGTACAGGATTATCTGACCGTGCAACACAATCTTATCCTGTGAAGTTGCAAAAGCTGCTGGGAGAACGTTATGAAGTCGAGAACTTCGGGAAACCTGGCGCTACCCTGCTTAATCAGGGACATCGCCCTTATACCCGACAGGAAGAATATCGGAAAGCATTGGATTTTGCAGGAGATATTGTTGTCATTCATTTGGGTATCAATGATACCGACCCTCGCAATTGGCCTAACTACCGTGATTTTTTTGTGAAAGATTATTTGAAGCTGATTGATACATTCCGTGAGGCCAATCCCGCTGTACGGATTATCATTGCACGAATGACTCCGATTGCCGACCGCCATACCCGTTTTTTGTCGGGAACCCGTGATTGGCATGGAGAGATACAAACGGCTATTGAAACGGTGGCACGCTATGCCGGGGTACAGTTAATCGATTTCCACGAACCGCTTTATCCATATCCTTATCTTTTGCCGGACGCTGTTCATCCTGCTGCTGAAGGGGCTGCGATAATGGCGAGAACAGTTTACTCGGCTATCACCGGAGATTATGGAGGCTTGAAATTATCTCCGCTTTATACGGATAATATGATTCTTCAGCGCGATACTCCTTTGAAGGTTCATGGGAGAGCCAATGCAGGAGAGCAAGTAACAGTTTGCATAGACCGCCAGCGGTGGATTACAAAGGCTGCACCGGACGGTAAATGGTCCGTGAAATTATCACCGTTGAAAGCGGGAGGACCTTATACGCTAACAATTTCTACCCCTCATAGAATCTTGAAATATACAAATGTTTTGATAGGAGAGGTTTGGTTATGCTCCGGTCAGTCGAATATGGAATTTATGTTACGGCAGACTATTACCGGCAAAAAAGACATTCCTCAAGCTGCCGACGAACAGTTACGTTTGTATGACATGAAAGCGCGCTGGCGCACGGACGCAGTGCAATGGGACGCTTCCGTTCTCGATTCCTTGAATCATCTTCAATATTATAAGGAGACCGAATGGGAAATTTGTACTCCTGCCAATGCTGCCCATTTCTCTGCAATCGCTTATTATTTCGGTCAGATGTTGCGGGATAGCTTGAAGGTTCCGGTGGGGTTGATCTGTAATGCTATCGGCGGTTCACCCACCGAATCATGGATTGACCGGAATACGTTGGAATATCAATTCCCGGCTATATTAAAAGATTGGACGCGTAATGACTTTATACAGGACTGGGTACGTGGAAGAGCTGCATTGAATGTTAAACTCTCGAAGGAGAAGTTTCAGCGCCACCCTTATGAACCTTGTTATTTATACGAGTCCGGTATTCGGCCGTTGGAGCAATATCCCGTCAGAGGTGTGATCTGGTATCAGGGGGAATCAAACGCTCATAATTGCGAAGCTCATGAGAAGCTCTTTAAACTCTTAGTCGGTAGTTGGCGTAAGAACTGGAAGAATGAGGATTTGCCATTCTATTATGTACAGCTTTCCAGTATAGCTCGTCCTTCGTGGCCGTGGTTCCGTGACAGCCAGCGTAGAATGATGGCTGAAATTCCGAATACCGGTATGGCAGTATCAAGTGATTATGGTGATTCGTTGGATGTACATCCTAGAAATAAAAAACCGGTTGGAGAACGCTTGGCTCGCTGGGCATTGAATAAAACTTATGGAATGCATGATGTGTTGCCTTCCGGACCTTTATTTTGTCGGGCCGATTTTTGTGAAGATGTCGTATATGTTACTTTTGATTACGGCAAGGGGTTGAAGAGTTCGGACGGTGGTCCTTTGCGTACGTTTGAAGTTGCCGAGACAGACGGCGTTTATTATCCCGCAGTTGCCGAAATAATAAACGGTCAGATAAAAGTATATAGCGAACAAGTGAAACGTCCGCGATATATCCGTTATGGCTGGCAACCTTTCACACGTGCAAATTTGGTGAATGAGGCAGGTTTGCCCGCGTCAACTTTTCGTGCGGAAGCGCCCGAATCTTTTGTTGCCGATCTCCATTTACAAAGAATGGAGGGATTTCCTAAGTCGGAGAAAGGACTTAAATCAGGAGTCTCTGCCTGTTATGCAGGAATGCTGAATGGGAAACTGCTGTTGGCAGGAGGTTGTAATTTTCCCGGAATCCCCGCCGGTAAAGGAGGAAAAAAGAAATACTATCAGGGGATTTATGTAGCAGAGATGAATCCAGATACAGTGTTTGTCTGGAATAAAGTTGGAGAACTTCCCGTTTCTGCCGCTTATGGCGTTTCTGTATCCTGTTCGGATGGAATCATCTGTATAGGAGGAACTGACGGTCAGGATGCACTAACTTCTGTTTATAAAATCCGCTGGGATGAGAAAAGCGAAAAGAATGGGAAAAATAAGAAGAAAGGAAAAGTCGTCATCGAAACATTACCGGCTTTACCTTATGCTCTGGATAATATGTGTGGGACGCTAATTGGGGAACAACTATTCATAGCCGGAGGAAATAGAAACGGAAAGCCATCCAATTCCTTCCTCCGACTCGATTTAACTAATCTTTCTGTAGGCTGGCATGAGTTACCGGAATATCCCGGAGATGCACGTACACAAGCCGTTTGTGCCGGCCAGCGTAGGGGAGACGACTACCGTTTCTATTTATGGGGAGGATTTGCTCCTTCTACGGAAGGAAAACCGGCAACACTTTCCACAAGTGGTTACTGTTATTCTTCCGTATCTCGGCAATGGATGCCTGTAGCTACTCCGAAAGGAAGTGACGGAGAGGTTGTATCTTTAGGGGGGGGAGCTGCCGTTGCATTAAATGATAGCTTGGTATTATGTACAGGTGGAGTAAACAAAGACATATTTCTAGCGGCTCTACGGTGTCCTGAAAAAGATTACCTCCTTCATCCGGTAGAATGGTATAAGTTTAATGACCGTATATTGGTCTATAATATCAATCTGGACATCTGGCAGGAAGTTGCCCGTACATCGCTGGTAGCGCGTGCCGGAGCTGCGTTAGTGGGGTGGGATAAAACATATTATAATATTAATGGAGAATTGAAGCCCGGTGTCCGTACTCCGGAAATTATAAAAATAACGGTCGAATAATGGGGGAAAATTGACAAAAAAGTAATATCTTTGACTCCGTTAATATCTAATACCCCCACTATGATATTGAATTTGACAGGAAAAAAGGCTCAGATAGCATGCGGACTACTATGTTGTTGCAGCATGGCGTATGCACAGAGTAATGACAATTCAGAAGTTGTACTTCTACACACAGGCTGGGAATTTTCTCAAGCAGGAACAGAACTATGGCGAACGGCAGAAGTGCCCGGTACAGTACATCAGGACCTTATTCACCACAAATTACTTCCTTCTCCTTTTTATGGAATGAATGAACAGAAGATTCAATGGGTGGAAAACGAAGATTGGGAATACCGCACTTCTTTTACCGTTACAATGGAACAATTGGAGCGGGATGATGCCCAGCTCATCTTTGAAGGTCTTGATACCTATGCAGATGTTTATCTCAACGGTTCCTTACTGTTAAAGTCCGATAATATGTTTGTCGGTTATTCGTTACCTGTAAAGCCACAACTTCGTCTAGGGGAAAACTTACTCCATATATATTTCCATTCACCTATCCGGCAAACTCTTCCTCAATATGCCTCCAACGGATTCAACTATCCGGCGGATAATGACCACCATGAGAAACATCTGAGTGTGTTCTCCCGTAAAGCTCCTTACAGTTACGGTTGGGATTGGGGAATCCGTATGGTAACTAGTGGTATTTGGCGTCCGGTAAAAATCCGTTTTTATGACGCCGCTTCCATTAATGATTATCATATCAAGCAACTGTCGCTGACAGAACACTCTGCCGAACTATCTAATGAACTGGAAATAAACAATATACTTCCTCAATCGATTCAAGCAGAAATACGGATTAATTATTCATTTGAAAAAGGAGAAGAAACTGTAATTAGCCGTTCTGTCACTTTGCAACCCGGACTCAACTCTATCCATATCCCTTCCGAAGTCCTGTCTCCGGTACGCTGGATGCCGAATGGTTGGGGCAAACCGGCTTTGTATGATTTCTCTGCTCAAGTTGTCTTTGACGGTAAAGTGGTAGCCGAGCAATCCCACCGTATCGGTTTACGTACCGTCCGGTTGGTGAACGAGAAAGATGCGGACGGAGAATCTTTCTATTTTGAAGTGAATGGCATTCCTATGTTCGCCAAAGGTGCCAACTATATACCACAGGACGCTCTATTGCCCTCTGTGACTACCGAACGCTATCAGACATTGTTCCGTGATATCAAAGAGGCCAACATGAATGTAGTCCGTATATGGGGTGGAGGAACGTATGAAGACGATCGTTTCTATGATTTGGCGGATGAAAACGGCATCTTGGTTTGGCAGGACTTTATGTTCGCTTGTACCCCTTATCCGTCTGACCCTACATTCTTGAAGCGGGTAGAGGAGGAAGCTTGCTACAACATCCGCCGTCTTCGCAACCACCCTTCGCTGGCTATGTGGTGTGGCAACAATGAGATATTGGAAGCCTTGAAATATTGGGGGTATCAGAAAAAATACACTCCGGAAATCTATCAGGAAATGATGTCCGGTTACGACAAACTCTTCCGTGAACTACTTCCCGCCAAGGTGAAAGAACTCGATGCTGACCGCTTTTATATCCATAGCTCCCCTTATCTAGCCAACTGGGGACGTCCCGAATCATGGGGAATAGGCGATAGCCATAATTGGGGTGTTTGGTACGGACAGAAACCTTTTGAATCATTGGATACCGACTTGCCACGTTTCATGAGCGAATTTGGTTTCCAATCCTTCCCTGAGATGAAAACTATTGCTACATTCGCAGCTCCTGGAGATTATCAAATCGAATCGGAAGTGATGAATGCCCACCAAAAGAGTAGTATTGGCAATGCTTTGATCCGTACTTACATGGAACGTGACTATATCGTACCTGAGAAATTTGAGGACTTTGTATACGTCGGACTGGTTTTGCAAGGCCAGGGAATGCGTCATGGCTTGGAAGCTCACCGTCGTAACCGTCCTTATTGCATGGGTACTCTATACTGGCAGTTGAACGATAGCTGGCCCGTCGTTTCATGGTCGAGTATCGACTATTATGGTAACTGGAAAGCTTTGCATTATCAGGCGAAACGTGCTTTTGCTCCTATTCATATCAACCCTATTCAGCGGAATGACAGCTTATGTGTCTACCTTCTTTCCGATCGCCTTGATACGTTGGAGAAAATGACATTAGAAATGAAAGTCATAGACTTTGAGGGAAAAAAGATCAGTAAACCGATGCTCTTGAAATCTTTGTCGGTTCCTGCAAATACCTCTCAATGTGTATATCGGACAAAACTTGACGCCTTACTGTCTTCGACAAAACGCCCGCTTTCGGAAGAACTCCTCCACTGCTTCATGCTGCTTACCTTGAAAGACAAATCCGGACATGTGGTAGATGAAACGGTTTATTTCTTTGCAAAGACCAAAGACCTACTTTTGCCCGAAACGACTATTTCCTATAAAATGAAGCAGACAGATGGCGAATGCGAACTGACACTTCTTTCTCCTGTTTTGGCAAAAGACGTCTTTATCGAAGTACCATTACAGGGTGCCCGTTTTAGTGACAACTTTTTCGATCTTCTGCCCGGAGAACGTAAAACGATTCTCATTACTTCTCCTCAAATAAAGAAAGGGGAGGAACTGCCTCTGACTGTGAAGCATATTCGTGAGACCTATAATTAAATAATTCTATTAATAACTTAACACCTAATTTTTTAGTTTATGAAACAACTCTTAAAGTTAACCGGATGTCTGGCACTAGCAGGACTTTTTGCCTCTTGCCAATCGGCGCAACAGGAAGCCAACTACCAGATCATCCCCATGCCACAAGAAATTGTAACAGCTCAAGGAAATCCCTTCATTCTGAAGAGCGGTGTGAAAATCCTCTATCCGGAAGGAAACGAGAAGATGCAACGCAACGCACAATTCTTGGCCGACTATCTGAAAACCGCTACCGGAAAAGATTTCGCTATCGAAGCCGGAACGGAAGGTAAGAATGCAATCGTACTGACATTGGGCACGGCAAACGAAAATCCGGAATCCTATCAGTTGAAAGTTGCCGGTGACGGAATCACGATTACTGGTCCTACCGAGGCCGGCGTATTCTATGGCATCCAGTCCCTGCGCAAATCATTGCCTGTGGCTGTCGGTGCAGACATTTCCATGCCCGCCGTAGAAATCAATGACGCTCCCCGCTTTGGCTATCGTGGTGCACACTTCGATACCAGCCGTCATTTCTTTACCGTAGATGAAGTGAAGACATATATCGATATGATGGCTTTGCACAATATGAACCGTTTTCACTGGCATATTACCGAAGACCAGGGCTGGCGTCTGGAAATCAAGAAATATCCGAAGCTGACAGAAATCGGTTCCAAGAGGACAGAAACAGTCATCGGACGTAACTCCGGTGAATACGACGGCAAACCTTACGGTGGCTTCTATACCCAGGAGCAGGCGAAAGAAATAGTAGCGTATGCTGCCGAACGTTATATCACAGTTATTCCCGAAATCGACCTTCCGGGACACATGCAAGCTGCCCTTGCCGCTTACCCCGAATTGGGATGTACCGGTGGTCCGTACGAAGTATGGAGACAATGGGGAGTATCTGAAGATGTGCTTTGTGCCGGAAACGATCAAGTCTTGAAATTCCTCGAAGATGTATATAGCGAATTGATTGAAATCTTCCCTTCAGAATATATTCATGTAGGTGGTGACGAATGTCCGAAAGTACGTTGGGAAAAATGTCCGAAATGTCAGGCACGTATCAAGGCGCTGGGCTTGAAATCGGATGATAAGCATAGCAAGGAAGAACGTCTGCAGAGCTTCGTAATCAACCATATCGAAAAATTCCTCAACGACCACGGACGTCAGATCATCGGTTGGGATGAAATCCTCGAAGGCGGACTTGCTCCTAACGCTACTGTTATGTCATGGCGTGGTGAAAAGGGGGGTATCGAAGCAGCCAAGCAGAAACACGATGTTATCATGACTCCGAACACTTACCTGTATTTCGACTACTACCAGACAAAAGATACGGAGAACGAACCTCTCGGTATTGGTGGTTACCTGCCTCTTGAAAGAGTGTACAGCTACGAGCCGATGCCGGCTTCCCTCACTCCGGAAGAACAGAAATATATCAAAGGCGTGCAGGCTAACCTCTGGACTGAATACATTCCTACTTTCTCTCATGCCCAGTATATGGTATTGCCCCGTTGGGCTGCCTTGTCCGAAATCCAGTGGTCGGCTCCCGACAAGAAGAATTATGAAGACTTCCTGTCCCGTCTGCCGCGCCTGATTAAATGGTACGATGCGGAAGGATACAACTATGCCAAACATGTATTTAATGTAACTGCCGAATACACGCCGAACCCGACGGACGGTACACTGGACATCACGTTGTCTACCATTGACAATGCCCCTATTCACTATACATTGGACGGTACGGAACCTACTGCCGCTTCTCCGCTTTATGAAGGTGTCCTGAAAATCAAGGAAAATGCAGACTTCTCCGCTATCGCTGTTCGTCCTACCGGAAACAGTCGTGTGATTTCAGAGAAGATCAATTTCAGTAAGTCCAGCATGAAGCCGATTGTAGCTAATCAACCGGTCAACAAACAATATATGTTTAAAGGTGAATCTACACTAGTAGACGGACTGAAAGGAAATGGCAACTATAAGACCGGTCGTTGGATTGCATTCTATAAAAACGATATGGATATGACTATCGACCTTCAGCAACCTACCGAGATTTCGAGCGTTGCTATTTCTACTTGCGTAGAGAAGGGAGACTGGGTGTTTGATGCAAGAGGATTTTCCGTAGAAGTATCAGACGACGGTAAGAACTTTACCAAAGTAGCTTCCGAAGAATACCCTGCTATGGAACAAAGTGATAAGAATGGTATCTACGAACATAAATTGTCATTCACTCCGGTGAAAACTCAGTATGTAAAGGTGGTTGCCTTGTCTGAAAGTAAAATACCGGAATGGCATGGAGGCAAAGGAAATCCTGCTTTCTTGTTTGTAGATGAAATCACAGTAGATTAATGAATATAAGAAATAGATGCACTAAAGTTTGTCTTTTCTTATGGGTATTGGGAATGTGCTTAACCGCACATTCCCTCAAAGCACAGTCCGTCATACCTGTCCCATTAAAAATGGAGCAGGGGACGGGCTGTTTTTTACTGTCAGAGAACACAAAACTTTATATAAACTTGCAGGGTTTAGAAGCGCAGCTTCTGGAAAATTGCTTGCAAGCATTGCCGGTTCATTTGAAGAAAGGGAAAAAGAAGGATACGCAGAATATACTTTCTCTGTTGATAACTGAAAAGAACCACCAGTTGCCATCGCCGGAAAGCTATACCCTTTCCGTCACTCCGCAACAAATCCTGATACGCGCCACTTCGGGAGCCGGATTATTCTATGGTCTGCAAACCCTGTTGCAGTTGGCACAACCTTCGGGGGCAGGCAGCTATTCCATAGCCTCTGTCGAGATAGAAGACACTCCCCGTTTTGCTTACCGTGGACTGATGCTGGACGTGTCCCGCCACTTTTCTACCAAAGAATTTATAAAGAAACAGATAGACGCACTGGCGTATTACAAAATCAACCGTCTGCACCTGCATCTGACCGATGCGGCAGGCTGGCGGTTAGAAATCAAGAAATACCCTTTGCTGACCGAATTTGCGGCCTGGCGTACAGATCCCACCTGGAAGCAATGGTGGAACGGCGGACGTAAATATGTCCGTTGCGATGCTCCCGGAACTTACGGCGGTTATTACACCCAGGATGATATTCGTGAAATTTTGGAATATGCCCGTCAGCATTATATCACGGTGATTCCCGAGATTGAGATGCCCTCCCATTCGGAAGAAGTGCTGGCAGCCTACCCGCAGTTATCCTGTTCGGGCGAACCTTACAAGAACTCCGATTTCTGTGTCGGCAATGAAGAAACCTTCACGTTTCTGGAAAATGTGTTGACGGAAGTCATGGAACTTTTCCCTTCCGAATACATTCATATCGGTGGCGATGAGGCCGGCAAGTCGGCTTGGAAGACCTGCCCGAAATGTCAGAAGAGAATGAAAGACGAGCATCTTGCCAATGTAGACGAGCTGCAAAGTTACCTGATACACCGCATTGAGAAGTTCCTGAACAATCATGGGCGTCATCTGCTGGGGTGGGACGAGATTCTGCAAGGAGGCATTGCCCCCAACGCAACCGTCATGTCATGGCGTGGAGAAGAGGGTGGTATCGCTGCCGTAACCTCCGGCCATCGTGCCATCATGACGCCGGGTGCCTACTGCTATCTGGACAGTTATCAGGATGCCCCATATTCGCAGCCGGAAGCCATCGGTGGATACCTGCC
>ERZ772892.3155-NODE-3155-length-12536-cov-8.708437_pt1 | contig 12536 bp, 4 predicted proteins | sample MGYA00512126_ERZ772892 | MGnify/ENA primary metagenome ERZ772892 (study PRJEB29015, sample SAMEA2737697) | human gut metagenome | biome: human gut; feature: human-associated habitat; material: faeces | place: China | collected 2012 ... | reverse complement strand
GACTCGTCAGAGTCTCCGCCTGGTGTCTTTTGGCTCCAAAAGACCTTGCTTGCCACGAGTGTTGCTCTAACTGTATTGCTGGAAATGGTTTGTGATTTTATTGCTGTATTTAAGCGTGCAGAAATAAGCTCATCCTTCCATTTGTACATCCAAATCATTAAAATATATCTCACAATATGACTTGACAACAAAACCTGATAATGGTAAAATACCGTTTCGTTAAGCGTGCCTTCAATACTGGCGCATATGGTGGCGAAGTAATCATGTTAATTATTTGGTCACAAGTCTGTGGTGAATTAGTTTTTCATGAGGATAACCGAAATAGGATAAGCAACTTCCAGTTTTGTCAACTCTTCCTGAACGTGTTCTAAAACATCTGCAACAAGCCGGTACTAAAAATCTCGACACACAAGGAGTATATAAATGTATAAAAAACAAAGCTCAGCGGGCTTCTAAGCCTTGTGCTAATCGCAGCAACCCTCTTCGCAGCATGCTTGTTTCAACCATTAAAAGCTGTTGCTGAAGAAACAAATGAAATTAGTCAGATTAGAGCTCTCAACAGCATTTGGACGAGCAATAATCAAGAAAAAGTTTTAACTGCACCTGTAGTTGGTGAAGACATTTCCATCAGAGAAAAACATGTTAAACATTTTCTTCGAGATGACTCACTTGTTATAGCGGCTGTTTATCCATGCAGTGTTCACTACATGAAGAACGGTGTGTGGACGGACATAGATAACCGATTGAATCCTGTAACACTTTCAGATGGCAAGCAAGTTTATAGAAATAATGCAAATTCTTATACAGTTTCCTTTGCCGCTTCTGCATCTGGTACTGAACTTGTTCGAATAGAAAAGAAAAATGTTAGTTTGTCTTGGTCTATCGATAATGCCTCATCAAACTCTACGGCAACAGTAACGCAATCAGCGAATGAAGATCAGGATCTGACAATACTTCCCAATCTTGCTTCTGCCATTTCCTATTCCAATGCATTTGAGAATGCAACTGTCGAATACCATGTTCTTCCAGACTCAGTTCGTGAGTTTATTACGCTTAATTCAAGGCCAACAAAAACACCTGAATTTACGCTGACTTTGAAATGTGATGGGATTATTCCGGTAACGGACGAGAGCGGTATGATACTGTTTAAGGATGAAACGGACACTCCTGTGTTTGCCATATCAGCTCCGCATATGGCAGATGCTTCCGGTGAAACTTGTTCTGAAATAGTAACAACACTTACTGCAAAAAAAGGTTCATCAAACGAATTCATTTATTCGATGATACCTTCGTCTGCGTGGCTCAATGCTTCATCTAGATCATACCCTGTCACGATCGATCCTGATGTTATCACCGACCTTGATACCTCTTCAGTTTTTGATACATATGTAGACGAGGAATATGCCGACAGCAATTTCTATCTAATTCCTCGCCTCAAGGTTGGGTCGCTTGGTGGTTATGAACATATTTCATACATTAAGTTTAATGAGCTGCCTGTACTGAAATCTGGAGATGTGGTCGTAAATGCTGAGCTGAACTTGATACGAGCACAAAACCTTGGGGTAACGACATCCAAAGAAATAGATTTGTATGCCGTCACGACGAATTGGAATTCGGACGCGGTAACATGGTCAAACCAACCTGCATTGAGTTCCAAAATAGAATCAATTTCTTTTACCTGCGAGCCTTCGGAAACAATGAACTGGGACATTACGGGACTTGTTAAACATTGGTATGCCGAAAATAACAATTTCGGTTTGGCGCTTAAAGCCGGAGCCGCCAACAACAAGTTTACAGAGTTTTTTTCATCTGAAATTGCCGATGCATCGATACGCCCGGTTGCAACGATTACATATACAAACGCTGCCGGCATTGAGTCAACGTGGTCATATCATCAGCAAAATGCCGGTAAAGCAGGAACAGGTTATGTAAATGATTTCAATGGCAACCTCGTTATTGTTCACGATGATGCTTCAACGAGCAGCAATATTATGCCTGCTTCCGTCAGTCATGTTTTTAACGGTGATACAAAGGACACCGCGAGTGTTTTCGGTAAAGGATGGACTTTAAACTATGCTCAAAACTTAAAATTCGTTACCTTATCAGGAAAAAGTTACTATATTCACACAGATGATGATGGTACGCGTCATTACTATAAACAGGATCCCGACAACGCATCTAAATACGTAAATGAAGATGACTCTTCCCTTGAGCTTACCGTTGTATCGGATAAGCTGGTTATAGAAGATTCCGCACACAATAAAACAGTCTTTAATTCAGCAGGAAAGCTCCTGAAACTGAGCGATCGAAATGGTAATGAGTTGACTGTTAATTATAATGCAGCAGGCAATATCAGCAGCATTAACGATGGTGCAGGGAACGTGCTGACATTCTCATACTCTGGGGGTAAACTGTATAGCGTAAGTAATGCAAGCGGTTTGGTCGTTCGATATACTTACGATTCCAATGACAGTCTAGTGAGAATCACTTATTCAAATGGTGAGTACTCCTCCTATTCTTATGATTCCAACGGAAACCTGATTTCCGTCCTGAATCATGACGGTTATGGGATAAACTACTCCTATAGCTCTTGTTTACCATATCGTGTTGTGAAAGTTGCAGAACACGGCGGAACTGTTCAAGGGTGCAGCCTTTCAATAGTATATGGATGGAATGCTACGAGTTTTGAAGATGACCAAGGACGCATCAACATTTATCAATTTGATAATGCGGGTCAGATAGTTTCAATAAGAGACGTTAATGGAAGTGCACAGTATGCTGCATATGACAGCCATGAAGGTAGAAAAACCTACCTCAGCGCTATTTCTAAGCTTCAGATACCGAGTCTTAACATGCTCATGAACTCAAGTTTTGAAGATTCGGAGGCATGGTATAGTCCAACCGGAAGCGTCATTACATCTGCTAGTCTCTCGTCTGAAGCTTACTTTGGAGTAAATAGTTTGAAGCTGAACGCAGGCGACAGCTATTATCAATCAGTCGTTCTTGAACCGGGAAAAACTTATACGATTTCTGGGTATTTTAAAGGGCAGTCGGGCGCAGTTCTTAATGCTGCATATTTTGGGACAAAGAATTATTCAGTTGAAAGCGTATTTCTCAATGCAAGCAAGCTCATGCTTCCGCTTGGAGAATCAGCTGAATTAACAGCAACAATCCTCCCGGAAAACGCAACCAATACCAACGCAGAATGGCTGACGAGCAATGCATCTGTCGTCACTGTATATTCTGAAGGTTCACTTAGTGCCGTTTCAGTGGGTTCAGCCGTTGTCACTGTTGTTGTCGATGGTCATTCGGCAAGCTGCATTGTGGAGGTTTATGAACCTCAGGTCGCTGTAACAGGAATAATGCTGAGCCAAAGTGTTGTTTCCATGCAGAAAAATTCAGAGGTTCAGCTCACAGCAACCGTTCTTCCATCGAATGCGAGCAATAAGGACATTGTCTGGAGCAGCTCTTTACCGTCTGTTGTCACCGTTGATGACAACGGAAATCTGACCTCTCACGGAATAGAAGGAAGTGCAACAGTAACTGCAACAACGGTTGACGGCGGCTTTACTGCACACTGCATTGTTTCAGTCGGCTCTGAATCATCAATGCACAATTCTTCCGTTAAAGTTTCCTATCAGGATTTTGATGGGATATCCATACCCGCAAGTGATGAATGGCAGCGCTGCAGCTTTACATTTACTGTTCCTGAAAATGTCCGGAATAATACCGTACGCATTAAAGTATCCCTTCCAAACGGAGCAGCGGGTGCTGTTTATGCAGACTGCCTGATGCTTGATGAATCAAGCGGTGCCGATAGGTACAACCTTGTTAAAAACGCAGACTTTACCAACGGTTTAGCGGCTTGGAGCATAAGCGATTCCGGACAAATCAGCGGAATAACGACTTCGGATGCACTCCACCCGTCATCATTCAGTGCCGGCGTCGCCAAAGTTGTAGGTAATCCTGCTGGCGAGGCTAAACTAAGTCAAACAATAAGTGTATCCGGTGTAAAAAATGATAGGTTCACATTTGGTGGTTGGATGCGTTCCGATTCTATCCCTATGTTTACCGATGGCAAAATCGAATATGGAACGAGGAAACTGACTGTTGATTTCTGCAATGGAAATTCGGTTGTTAATTCTTGCGATGTCTACTTTTCCGCCGATTGCAGCACCTGGCAATATGCCTGCTCCGCGGCAATTGCTGAAGGAACATTCACATCCATAAGGATTACTGCTGATTATTCAAATAACTGCAACGAGGCATACTTTGATGGTTTGCAGCTCTATAAGGATGCATTCTGCGAGTATTTCCGCTACAATGATGACGGTGAGATTTCTGAATCCGAAGATTCCGAAGGCAACACCACCCATTACGAATATGATGATAATGGGAATCTTATCTCTGTTACCGATGAAGAGGGCAAGACGACCACCTATACCTATGACGACCATGGTAATATGCTGACCATGACTGCCCCGGACGGGCTTTCATACGCATATACTTATGATGCGTTTGGTAATCAGCTTACCTCAAAAGTCATTGATTCTTCAAACACATCAAGCTATGTACAAACTTCCTCGTCCTACTCTGCCAATGGTGCTTTTCTGGTCTCGTCATCCGACAGCAAGGGTAATGTTACCCAATATGTATACGATCAGACAGCCGGTAACCTGAACTACATCATTGATGGAAATGGTAACATCACATCATATGTTTATGATTCTATGGATCGTGTTATCGGAATGTCATCGGTCGTAGGCGGAAACACTGCTCAGGTTGAATACAGTTATACCGGCGATAACCTTACAACTATTGCTCATAATGGTTTTAACTACGGTCTCAGCTACGATGCTTTTGGCAACGTCATCGGTATCAACGTAAATGGCGATTCAATTACATCGTATATCTCGGCAGTTACAAGAATGGTTCTGATGCCGCCTACGTATATAGTTATGACGGAAACGGCAATATAACGAGCATAGTTCACGGAAATGAAAGAACCACGTATGTATATGATGGCCTGAACCAACTTATTCGAGTTAACGATTCGGCGTCAAACACTACCACCATATACACTTACGATCAGGGTGGAAACATTATCTCGAAGATTGAATACAATTACACCCCCGGGAGATTACCGAGCAATACGCGAAACACCTATACCTATTCGTATGACAGTGAATGGAAGGACCTGCTTGTAAGCTATAATGGAGAAGCCATAACCTACGATGAAATTGGGAACCCCCTCTCCTACTGCGGTTATGACATGACCTGGAACGGCAGACAGCTCCACAATATGTATAACGCCGAAAAGAATCTTACATTCACCTATGATGAGAATGGAATGCGTGTCGGCAAGGATGCGGTAAGCACAGTCGGCGGCAATAAAAGCAGGCTCGATAAAACTACCTACACCTATGCGGGGTCACAGCTCGTTTCAGAGATAAGACGCAATGTCAATGGTATCGTAGCGGCTGCAATGCAGTACAGCTACGATACGGACGGCACTATGGTCTCTGTGAAATATAACGGCACTGAGTATTACTATCTTCGCAATGGGCAAAATGATATCGTTGGTATTATTGATAGAAGCGGCACCACTGTGGTAGAATACCGATATGACGCATGGGGCAAGCTGCTTTCAACAACCGGCTCTCTTGCTTCAACGCTGGGAAAGGATAATCCCATCCGCTATCGCGGGTATTACTACGATACTGAAACAGGATTGTACTATCTGCAGTCTCGCTATTATGACCCCGATACCGGAAGGTTCATAAATGCTGATGATGTTGATTTCATCGGTGTAACCGGAACAATTCCTTCTCATAACCTTTTTGCTTATTGTGAAAATAATCCGGTGAATTTAGTAGATGCAACCGGTTGCTATGCTTGGTATGATTTTTATCGAGCAAGATGGTTCGTTTCGGGTGCAATAAACCTTGCCATTTCATTAATTGTCGGTGGAGCCGTCAGTGCTGTGAGCAAAACGCTCGAGAAATTTATTAAAAAAATGGGACGTCGAGCCGCCGCCAATTATATAACACACACCTTGAGAACAAAGCTTTTAAAAGCTGGACTGAAGGCGATGATTGCAAATAAAATTGTAAAGTCAATAGGGGCAATATTTGCGGTCATTTCTGCGTTCTTTGATATTGGCGGATTTATCTTTGACTGGATTGATGCCCACGATAAGCGTCCAAACAGCGGATATATCGATTGGTAATTACGGAGGATTCAAATCATGAGTACATTAGCTTTCAGTGCAGGAATGGCCGCACCGTTGGTTTATCTGAGTTTCAGTTTCTATGACCGATACGGCTTCAGTAAAAAGCTTTGCAATGCATTTTGTGCGGCAAGCTGTATCGCTGCGGCTCTGACCGCCTTGCTGTCAATCGTGCTGAAACTGTCGGTTGAGTTTGCAGCGCTTTCCTGCATAGCTCTGCTTGCCTGCTGTTTCATCGGGCGGGCGTTCTTCCGAAACAAAAAGGAACGAACCTGTTCGGAAAATGCTGCCTCTGCACGGATAAACCTCATCGTTCGCATTTTCATTGTCGCGTTGCTGCTGTGCATCGGCTTTTTCAGGCGGAAATTGTTTGATGCACTGCTGAAACAGGGTGCTTACAGTTTCTTTTACTGTGCGACATGGTTCCTTGCTTTAATTCCGACCACTGTTCTGAACGCGGCAGACATTCTGCGGCCTATGTGCAGGCGGCAAAAGGCAGAGGAGCAGCTCCCTTAATTATATCGAAAAGGGGGATTAACATGACTGTTTTTATCGAAGGATTTTTTGAAGGTCTATGCAATATCACTGTATATTGGCTTGAATTTCTGCCTTTGATCTGTATTATAGTCGGACTGTTCTGCGGCGATAAACCATACAGACTGCTGCTGCGCTCTCTGGCTTTCGTGCTGATTACACTGCCTGTATTTTTCAAGTTTAAGAACGAGGAAATTGCACTCGAGTTATTTATGGTGTCTATAGGCGGCTTGGCTCTGTCAACATGGTACTGGTTTCGGGTTCGAAAGATTCCTGAATTTCCCGAAGCACTGCGACTGGCACACAAATCACTTATGGCACGGCTTTCGGATCGTTTAAAAAATAAAAAGTCCAAAAAGAAAGAGTAATTCTTCAAGTAAAAACCGCTGTGGAAACAATGACTCAGCATTCAATGGTTTTTGAATCAACAGAATAGGGCGAAAGAATTGCAGAAAGGTTTTTTATCCCAGCTCACCAAAACAAAACCGGGCAGCTCATGATGGGTTGCCCGGTTTGCTGCATTTGCATATAAGCGAGAACACGGTTTCAAAGCATATAATACGCTCAAATAATATTTTATATAAGCTTGCCTTTAAAAACACTTGACAAATGTTGACAAAATTCGGTATACTTGGAGTATGAACATCGGTTTGTTATTCGTCAGTCCGTGTTCGAGTAAAATCAGGAGAGATATATGAGAAAAACGTATAGGATTACTTCATTGTTCCTGGCAGTCGTCTGCCTGTTCGCCTTCTCACTGTTTCAGCCCGTTTACGGGCTCACCGAGCTTTCGCGTGAAAACCGCAGGTTTGCAGCAGCGGCAGAAGAATTGAATTCTGTATGGGATAACCCGAACGGCAATGCACTCGGTTACAGTCCTCTCACAGGCGAAATCGAATCCGGACGAGGCGAGTATTCAAAGGATTTTCGCCGTGCGGACGGTGCGGTCGAAAGGGTCATCTACTCCGACCCCGTTCACTTTGAACAGAACGGAGAATGGCAGACCATTGACAACACTCTTGTCGCCGAAACGGATGCGGACGGACTCCTGAGGTATAAAAACACTGCCGGTGATTTTACCGTACGCTTCGGCGAAAACCTTTCCGGTGAAATTGTCTCCGTTGAATACATGGGGGAAACGCTCTCTGTTGCATTGAACAGCCTGTCCTTTGCCAACCTTTCAAACGGACTCACCGCCGCAGACTTTCATGCGGAAATTCAAAACAACTCAACCGATACAACGGACCTGACGGATCAACAGCGCGATTCCCTGCTTCGCTTCCCCGACTGCCTGTCAAGCATTGTTCGATATGCTCGCTCCGAAACCGACGACAGTGCAATCCTCTCGTACTCTCTTAACGGAAAAACAATATCTGAATTTATAACCCTCTCTTCTCGTCCGTCAATGGCGCAGAGTGAGGATTTTTGTTGGTCATTCAACATAAAGACATCACTCACGCCGAGAATGCAGGGCAATACCATCCTGCTTGAAAACGGCAAGGGCGAAACCGTCTTCACCCTTCCTGCACCGTATATGTTCGATGCAGCAGGTGCGGAAAGCACCGATTTCGAGGTTTCGCTTGCTCCGAATTCAACTTCGGACGGATTCATCTATACCATGGTTCCGAGTTTTGCATGGCTTTGCAGTGCGGAACGAGCGTATCCGGTAACGATTGATCCCGATATAAAGCTGAATTTCAAAAACAATGTTGAAAACACATACGTCGATAGGAATCTCCCCAACACAATTTGCAGCATAAACTCAACCGCACCCGGTGCACTGCGCCTGAGTGCAAAGCAAAACATACTTATTCGGCTGAATGAACTCCCCGAGCTGAATGCCGGTGATGTCATCGTCAGTGCTGCAATCAACCTGACGCGGTACGATGAACCCGGAACGAACCTCGGCAAAGAAATAGACCTTTACCCCGTGCTGTCAGACTGGTCGGAAGACACACTGACATGGACGCGCTACTCCGCATTGAACAACGGCAATCCTGCGGACAAATCCAGAGTTTTTTCACTCGCAATGTCCGAAGTGCAGAACGGTGTAAACTTCTTTGACATAACCGACCTGTTCAAAAAATGGCATTCCGGTGTGACCGAAAATTACGGCGTTGTTTTGGAGAGCAGCAGTTCCGCAATATACCACTCATCGCGAACCAATGTATCGTCCGGCGTACACCCCTACTTTTCGATCGTCTATGTAAACTCCACCGGCCTTGAAAGCCGTTTCTCGTATTCGGATCAGGATGCGGGCGCAGCCGGCGCGGGCAGCGTGAACCTGTTCAGCGGCAACCTCACTTTCTCGTTTGCGGATGCTTCTGTTGCAAACGGAGCCTTGCCAATCTCCGTTTCCCATGTATACAACACGAACGACAAGAATACAGATATCGGCTACGGCTACGGCTGGCGCTTGAATTATTCACAGTCGATAGAAGAAGTGTCATTCCAAAACGGAAATAAAGCACAGACATTCTTCAAGCTTACCGATGGCGACGGCACAAGGCATTACTACAAAAAACAGTCGGATTCGTCAGCAAAATACGTTAATGAGCTTGACAAGAATTCAACGCTCACCGTCAACACGGGTTCAAAACTTATCACCGTTTCCGATAAGGGCGGAAACAAACTCGTTTTTGAATACGGCACATACAACGGCAGGAAGCAAGGAAGGCTTACCTCCGTTGAAGATGCAAACGGCAATAAGATCCTTATTGAATACAGGGATTCAACTCAAAAAAAGGATCTGCGCATTTCTGCGGTAAGAGAAAAGCTTGCCTCCGTCTCAACCTCGGGGCAACGCATAGTTTTCGCATACAACAGCAGCAACAGGCTCTCGTCCGTAACTCCGCCCGACGGTTTGACGGTTGCTTACTCTTACTCCGAATACAATAATCTTCGTGCCGCACAATATGCAGACGGCACAAGCTCGCAATACACCTATTATTCAAAGCATCTGCTGCAAAAAGCAAAGAACCCCGCCGGATACGGCATAACCTATACCTACTCCGGCAGCGGCAAGGCTGCCTCCGTTGTTGAAAAAGCCGGCACGGCACAAACAGCGGGCAGGCAGATCCGATTCGAATACGGCTGGAACGTTACAAACGTTATCGATGCTCAGAATCGAATCGTAACATACCAGTTCAACAACGCAGGGCAAGCCGTAAGCATCCGCAATCCCGAGGGTGAAGCGGTGTTCATGGCATACAACTCCGCAGACAGAACAAAAACCCAGCTCGCTGCCGTCTCCAAAACGCAGACGACTGTATTCAACCTGCTCAAAAATCACGGGTTCGATAAAAAGAATCCGAACGATTATTGGACAAAATCCTCAACATCCGCCGTGTTCACGCAAACCCATGCTCACACGGGTTATCGCAGCGTAAAGCTGCCTTCGGGTACTTATATCGAGCAAAGTGTTTCCGTAAACGCAGGTGCCGTTTACACTGCTTCCGCATACTTCACCGGTGCGGCAGGCGGCGTTGTGCAGGTGTTGAACGGTTCAACCGTGATTGCACAGAGCGACCCCGCGCAAACTTTCGGAACAACAGGTTCGGACTGGACACGCGGCGTTGCAGTGTTCACTGTCCCGACGGGAGTTTCAAGCATAAAGATCCGCATTGCTCAGCCGCAGTCCGCTTCGGGAACAGCCTACGCCGACTCCGTACAGCTTGAAACCGGCGAAACGCCGAATCGTTACAACATGCTCCAAAACAGCGATTTCACTGACGGAGCATCCTCGTCCGATGATTCGGATAACTCGACAGGCTATGCACAGAATGTTGTCGGCGACACCGCAATCCCCAACGAAATCGTCTCCGCAGCAGGCGATTCCTCGCACCCCGGCGCTTTCTCGGATCAGGTGCTTAAAATCACCGGCAGCACCGGTGCAATTAAGCATGTTTTCCAGTCGATTCAGGTAAACGGCAAAAAAGGCGACGTTTATTCATTCGGCGGTTGGTGCGCATCCGACTCCGTGCCGGAAACCGTACAGCTCAACACGTCCGACAGCCCGATAAGCTACCGTGTCTTCGGAAGAAAAGAAATAAAGCTTCAGTTCTACTCAAACGGCACCTTCCAAAATGAGGTCACCGCCGCTTTTGCTGCCGACACAACCGATTGGCAGTACACCTGTGCAAGTGCGGTCGCTTCGCTTGACTACACCGAAGTAAGAATCGTCGTCTGCTTCGACTACTCACGCAACACCGCTCGCTTTGACGGGCTTCAGCTGCACAGGGAACAGTTCTCTCAAAGTTATTCCTATGACGATAACGGCAACGTTACGGGTTACGCCTCCCTTATAGGACAGGAACCCAAGCTGACCTATGACAACAGCGACAACGTGACTTCCTCCACCGACCCGCTCGGCAACAAAACCTTATACACCTACGACAGCAAGCACAACCTGCTTACCTCCACCACCCCCGGCGGTGTGAAAACAACCAATGTCTACGATGCAAACGGCAATGTTACCGAGACAAAACTCGGAGGAAGCACAACCTACATCCGAACTCAGACGGAATACGACTCCGCTTCCGCTCTTGCAGCAGCAGTTACCGATGCAAGAGGAAACTCCGTTACCTATACATACAACGACAATACCCGACAGCAAACATCGGTTACGGATGCAAAGGGCAATACAAGCACCTACACCTATGGTAATGCTGCTTCGATGCTCCGTCTCGCAAGCCTTACCGGCTCGGGCGTCGGCACTGTAAACTATGGTTACGATGCCTACGGCAGGCTGAATAAAATAAGCCGGGCAAGCACTGTTTACAACTTCACATACGATGACTGGGGACGAACGGTAAGCACTAAGGTCGGAAGCATTGCTCTGTCCACCAATTTCTATGATGCATACAGCAGGCTCAGCAGGGTTGATTTCGGCAACGGTTCGGCCGTTTACTACTTCTACGATTCTCTCGACCGCGTTTCCGCAATCAACAAAGGCAACGCTTCCATGAGCTGGCAGGCGTATGAATTCATCTACGACGGTGAAGGCAACCTATATGAGCTTCGCAATTACGAAACTCACCGCTCAACTTTCTTCGAATATGACCATGCAGGCAGGTGCATGGCAAGCACCGAAAAGAGCTTCACCGGATCCGGCAGCAGCATTGCATACGGAACGACAGTTGCGGCATATAACTACAAGTACGATGCAAACAACCGACTGGCCAAGCTGACACACACGCTCGCCGGTTACACTTGGAGCACGGAATATTCCTACGATGCAGACGGCAGACAGTCGCTTGTAAAGCTGAACAACGGCAAAACGATCGAATATGCCTACGGTACATCTACGGGGCGTCCCGACAAGATCACGCTGCATCTCGACACGGATTATGTTGTGGACTGGACGTACAAGTCCGGAGCAAACGGTTCCGCAACATCACTGCTCTCAACATACGCAAACGGCAGTGATGCAAAGTACAACTATGATTATGACGCCAACGGCAACATAACCAGGATCTGGCGCGGAAACACGTCATTCGGCAATGCTTCGGAGAAGTATTCATATGTTTATGATTCGGCGAACCAGCTCGTAAGGGAGAACCTTTATTACGGCAGCGGCAACAGCAGCAACGCTACAATTACATATGAATACGACATTTGGGGCAATCTGCTCAACAAAAAGATCTATGCTTACACTGTCGGAACGCTCGGCACGGCTCGGGAGACCGTTCCCTATGCCTACACAAACTCGGCATGGAAGGATCAGCTCACTTCGTACGATGGCGAAAGCATAACATATGACGCTTCCGGCAAC
>ERZ772892.3147-NODE-3147-length-12556-cov-222.248380_pt1 | contig 12556 bp, 28 predicted proteins | sample MGYA00512126_ERZ772892 | MGnify/ENA primary metagenome ERZ772892 (study PRJEB29015, sample SAMEA2737697) | human gut metagenome | biome: human gut; feature: human-associated habitat; material: faeces | place: China | collected 2012 ... | reverse complement strand
GGACAGTATAGCGCGTCTGGGGCGCTGCGGTCAACAAAACTTAATTAAGGAATGGAGGAATGAGCGCTTGACATTGAAAGAGCTTCGGGCACGGGCCGGGCTTCTGCAAAAAGATGTTGCAAGGCGAGCTGATGTCTCGATCATCGCCGTCTCGAATTGGGAGCTCGGTAAAAACGGAATCGCCCGGAAGTACAAGAAAAAGCTCGTCCGTCTCTACGGCTGCACGCCGCAGGAGCTGGACGAGGCAATTGAGGAAAGCAGAAAGGAGGAAAAATGACGCTGGACGATATCCGGGCAATGTCAAAGCCCACAATCCTCGCAAGCGAGGCGGCGCAGGTGCTCGGCTGTACCCCGCAATGGCTTCGCTTGATGGCGAGGGAACGGCCTGAAAAGCTGGGCTTCCCGGTTTGCTGCACAAGCAAGCACAGAGTAAAGATCCCGAGAGAGCCGTTTTTGCGGTTTTTCGGAGCATGAGGAGGAACAAATGAAAGTCAGATTAACATTTTTGGAGCCGGTTCTTGGCACATGGCCGAGCAACGAGAACATTGCACGGGACTTTATCGCAAGCAAGGCCCCGGACGCAAGCACGATTAAGGATGAGATCGCAGCGCTCGGCGCGGACGCTGTCGCCGAAAAGGGCAAAACCGTTTTCCCGCGTACCGACGGACAGCCGATTCTGTACGATTATCAAATTAAAGGGTTCTTCAAGGACGCCTGCGGTATGCTGGCACGCGTGAAAGCCAAGAAATCCAGCGCCCTGAAAGCCTATAAGAAGATCATCGACGGACTGATCTTTGTAGAGCCGCGCATGATTCCCATTGAGGTCAACGGCGAGATCGGCGAATGCCAGAGGGCGCTTCGTGCGCAGACCGCACAGGGCGAGCGGGTCAGCCTTGCGAACTCCGAGGAAATCCCGGCGGGCAGTTCCATCGAGCTTGATATCGTGATGCTCGACGAAAAGGCACACAAAGAGGCAGTGCTGGAATGGCTGGAGTATGGCCGCCTGCGCGGCATCGGCCAGTGGCGGAACTCCGGCAAGGGCAGATTTACCTACGAGGTTCTGAATGGTTAAGTGCAAGGGTGAGGCCACGCAGGGACTTGCGAGGGAAGCGCATCGCCGAGAGCAGCGGTGAACGGCAACGGAATTGCTCTGTACTGACTGGCGTAGATGCGCAACGGCAGAGCGAGGCGTGGATATGCTATGGAATGGCATGGCAGGGCAAAGACTGGCAACGCAGGGGCTTGGCAAAGCATCGGAACGCGACGCGATGACAGGCAGCGGAATGGCAAAGCGACGATGGGCAATGGTATGGCAAATCATCGAAGGCTATGCGCAGCTACGGCACAGCAACGAATGCAAAGCAAGGGAAGAGCGAAGCAAAGCGCCGCCTCGCAGCGGCAACGAATCGCGAAGCAACGAACAGAAATCGAAAAAGGAGTGGACAGAAGGAGGATGCAACATGGCGGAAGTGAAGACCTACACCCTGACGCTGAATGCGCAGGAGCTGCATGATCTGATCGAGGCGGCGCTGGTCTGCGAGTGCCAGACGGCGCAGATCATTAACGGACTCAAGCGCAAGGGGCTTGACATGGACGCGCAGAAGCTCGTTACACAAAACGCCCGTCTGGCGCGGCTCATCAGGCGGATGCAGGAGACGAAGGAGGCAAAGAAACCATGTGCAGATTGATCTTAAGCGCGACTGAGCTGGAGGTGATCGAGTGCGCACTCCGCTGCACGGCATACGAAGACCGCCGGAGGGCGGAAAGGCTCGAAGCGCGGTTCGGAGGCTGGGACAATGCAGAAATGCGCAACCTAATTGAAACCTACAGGCAGGACGCTGAAGATGAGATACGCCTCGCAGATACGATCTTCGAGCGGGTGGAAATGCCGGAGACGAAGGAGGACGCAGAATGAGAACCAATCTTGCAGAGCGGCTCGGGTATAAGCCAGAGGAATCGACCGAGGAGCGGCAGGCGCGGCTGCTTGAGGAATTGGAGGCCCGCAAGGCAACACTGCGGATCATCAAGGGCCTGTGCCTCTGGACGAGCGGCGCGGCGATGATCCTGTCGGCGGTGGCCGGGATGGCGGGAATGACGTATGAATGCGCTCTGACCGGTCTGGTCGCACTCGTCGCGTTGCTGTACGGGCTGGCATAAAGAAATGACCCCTGCCGCGCGGCAACGCGACAGAGGCCGAAAGGAAAACGATTGTCGCCCTCATTATAGGGCAGAAAGGAACCTATGTCAAGTTTAACGGATTCCCGCGTCCGGCATGGTGCGAAAGCCTGCGTCGACGCGGTACATCGGGCCGACTACCCGAAGTTTAATAAGGTTCTGCTTTCGCAATGCGAACACCCGGAGAAATACGGTGTCAGGCTAGAACCCGACGCAGCTGCGGCGATCAAGGCGCTGGACGCGCCCAAGAACCGCAGCGATAAGCGCCGGAAGGTGAACCGGTATTATTTCCGGCTGACGGACGATCAGGCTAAGAAGCTGGACAGGCTGCTGAAAAAGCTCGGCTATTCTACGGTTCAGAGCTTCTGTGAGGCGATGATCCGTCAGGAGGTGATCCGGAATGGCGTATGATGGCGAAAATCTGTACTTGAGCATTCCGGAGCCGGAGTACGAGCCGGACGAGCCGGAGGACGAAGAGCGTTATTTGTTCCCGCCGCTGTGGCTGGTGGGAAAGATGAAGCAGGAGGTGGAGTAAATGCTCGATACAATCTCCACGGCGAAGATGAGCCGCGAAGAATGGCTGGAAGAACGCAGAAAGTCCATCGGCGGGAGCGACGCGGCGGCTGTTATCGGAATGAGCCGCTTTGCAAGCCCGTACACGGTATGGATGGACAAGACCGGGCGGCTTCCGGACAAAGAGGACACAGAGGCTATGCGGATTGGCAGAGATCTCGAGGAGTATGTTGCGAAGCGTTTTGAGGAAGCGTCCAGGAAAAAGGTGCGGCGCTGCAACTACATCATTCGGAACCCCGCGTATCCGTGGGCGCACGCAGACATTGACAGGCGAATTTCCAGTGAAAATGCAGGGCTGGAATGTAAGACAACCTCGACGCTTGACATTCGGCAGTTCAACGGTGTGGAGTTCCCGGAACGCTACTATGCGCAATGTGTGCATTATCTGGCCGTCACCGGCCTAGACCGTTGGTATTTGGCGGTGCTCGTCTTCGGGCGCGGATTCTTTACATACACGCTCGAGCGCGATGAGGCGGAAATCTCCGCGCTGATGGAGGCGGAGAAGCTTTTCTGGCGATGCGTCGAGGAAGACACCCCGCCTGCACCGGACGGCTCGGAGGCAACGACGGACGCGATCAGCGCGGTTTATGCCGATAGCAACGGCGAACAGCTTGATTTGTTCGGACGCGAACAGCTGCTGTCTGAGTATATGCAGATCAAACGTCAGGCGGCCGCACTGGCGGAGCGCAGCCGCGAGATTGAAAACACGATCAAGCTCGATATGGGCGCGGCAGAGCGGGCCGCCTGCAACGGCTACAACGTCTCTTGGAAGCAGCAAAACCGGCAGACGTTCCAGCCCAAAGCCTTTAAAGAGGCATACCCGGATATCGATTTGGCACCGTTTTATAAAACGGTGCAGGCCCGGCCATTCAAAATTACAGAAATCACGAAGGAGGATGGCTTGCAAAGTGTTTCCACATGATTTAACAGGGCTGACATTCGGACGCCTGACTGTAATCGAGTGCGCAGGCAAGGACATCCACCGAGAAAGCCTTTGGCGATGCAAATGCTCTTGCGGAAAGGAAACGACCGTTATCCGAAGCAATCTTCGCAACGGGAACACGCTCTCATGCGGATGTTATGGACGAGAACGAAGGTCTGATGCAAACAAAACGCACGGTGGATCTGGCTCCCGCCTCTACCGCATCTGGAAAGCGATGCACACAAGATGCTATAACCCTCATTTTAAAATGTATCGATATTACGGAGGCCGTGGGATCAAGATATGTGATGATTGGCTTTACAGCTACACAAGCTTTCGCGAATGGGCGTTATCAAATGGGTACACGGAAAATTTAACGATTGATCGGGTTAATCCTGACGGTAATTATTGCCCAGAGAATTGCCGCTGGGCGACAATGGCAGAGCAAAACAGGAACAAACGATGCCCTAACGGGCAAAAATTGAAGGGAGAATAACCTATGGAAGGTATCATTCAGAAGCAGACGGCTATGCAAAAAGCTCCGCAGCAAAAGCAAATGTCTGTCACGGCTCTTGTAAACAGTATGCTTGACAAAGACGGTATGCGCAAGCGGTTTGACGAGCTTCTCGGCAAGCGGACACCGCAATTCGTTTCATCTATCGTTTCTATGGTAAACGCAGACAAAAACTTGCAGCAGGCATTTTACGAATCCCCTATGACCGTGATCCAGGCATCCCTAAAAGCGGCGATGTTTGACCTTCCGATTGACCAAAGCCTTGGATACGCCTACATCGTCCCGTTCAAGAATTATAAAAAGGATCTCGGCGCAAAAAAGATGGAAGCTACGTTTATTCTTGGCTGGAAAGGTATGCACCAGCTGGCGTTGAGAACCGGCGCATACAAGACAATCAACGTCGTCGACGTTCGAGAGGGTGAGTTGAAGAGCTACAACCGTCTGACGGAAGAGGTCAAAATTGACTTTATAGAAGATGAGGACGCGCGCGATGCTCTGCCGATTATCGGATATGTCGGCTATTATCGGCTTGTGAACGGTGCGGAAAAGACCGTGTACATGAGTACGAAATCCATTGCGGCACACGAAAAGAAATTCCGAAAGGGCGAGTTCCAAGGAAAAGGCTGGCGCGACGACTGGGATGCAATGGCTAGAAAGACAGTCTATCGTATTCTGATTGGGAAATGGGGCGTCATGTCCATTGACTATCAGACGCGCGGAGAGGGAGAGCAACTGGCAGACGCGATTGCTGCGGATATTCAGGAAGAAGGTCTGATTGACGGGACAGTCGTTGACGAGAGTACCGGTGAAGCAATCGAAACGTCGGAGGTAGAAAATGCTGAATAAAATCGTCCTGATGGGCCGCCTGACCCGTGACCCGGAGCTTCGGCAGACGCAAAGCGGAAATTCTGTTGCATCCTTCACGCTCGCCTGCGACCGCGATTTCGCGGCGCAGGGCGCGGAGAAGGAAACGGATTTTATTGATGTTGTCGCATGGCGGAATACAGCTGAGTTCGTCAGCAAGTATTTCTCCAAGGGCCGCATGGCCGTGGTGTCTGGCCGTTTGCAGATCCGCAACTGGGAAGATAAGGACGGAAACAAGCGCAAAACGGCAGAGATCGTCGCAGAAAGCGTTTATTTCGGCGACAGCAAGCGGGACGGGCAGAATGCTGCTGCCGCTGCACCGGCCTCTTCGGAGTTCAAGCCGCTGCCGAGCACAACGCCGGTTCCGTTCTCTGCGCCGGATATGCCGCAGATGGAGATCGGCGACGAAAACGAGCTTCCGTTCTGAGGGCCGACGGATGGGAGATAAAAAGGAATACGTCAAGCTGTGGCTGAGTTACAGGAGCTATTTCGAGGCGTACAGTGCTGCTGAGGTGGGGCGCTTGGTGCTGGCTGCGATGGATTATCGCGAGTCGGGAGCAGAGCCAGAGTTCAGCGGGAGTGAACGTTTCATTTGGCCTGCGATTCGACGGGACATTGACGAATCCGTTGCGGCTCAAAAAGCCGTCTCCGCATCAAGGAGCGAGGCAGGAAAGCAGGGCGGTCGGCCTGAATCTGAAAAAGCAAATGCTTCCGACGAAAGCAACGAAAAGCAAAAAAAGCAAATGCTTTCCGAGGAAAGCAAAAAAAGCTATGGACAAAGGACAAGGACAAAGGACAAGGACAAGGACAAGGACAAGGACAGTATTCTTTCCCCCCTTCCCCCCACACTGCGCGAATCCGTTGAGAAATGGGTGGCATACAAGGGAGAACGACGGGAAGAGTATAAGCCTGTTGGACTGCAAAGCCTTGTCACACAGATCACGAAAGCCGCAGAGGAATATGGCGAGGCTGCAATGATCGACGTGATAACCCGCTCTATGGCCGCAAATTACAAGGGGATCGTGTTTGACTGGCTGAAAGAGGCCAGCACACGCCCTGCGGCGCTTGGCCGCGCTGCAAAGCCCGGCTACGGCGTGCAGGGACACCATGACGAGCTGAACCCGCTGGAACGCGCAGCTGTGGACAGGGTGATGGGGCCGGTTTCAAAGGGCGCTGCCCGATTGCAGCAAGGCGTACAGCGCCACGGGGACGAACTTGATGCGTTCCAGCTGGAGGCGGTCGAGCGGATGCTTGCGGAAAACAAGGAGGATAAGGAGGACAAGACATGAGATTTGTTTGCGATTGCTGCCACGATCTGACGAACATCGAGGCTGACCGGATGGAGATCCAGGGCGACAAGCTGGTGGTGTACAGCCGCGGGCGGCTGGTCTACATGGCGGATCTGGGCCAGATCATGCTGGCCAAGCTAACGACGGGGAGGGAGGAAAAACCATGACAGACAAGGAAATCGTGCAGGCGCTGCGTATCTGCGCGACGCATATAGAGAAGGGTTGCGGGCTTTGCCCACAAATGAAGTATGTGCGTTGCACGGAGCGGCTGGCGGATGAAGCTATCACCATGATCGAGCGCCTGACCGCCGAGAACGCGGCGCTGCGGGAGAAGGTGCCGCAGTGGGTCAGTGTGGAGGAACGGAGGCCGGAACCGGGAAAACGCGTCCTTGCTACGGACGGCGTATTTGTCGGCGAGGCGTACCGCACAAGCGCGGATACATGGAGAAGGTATGACGGAATAGCTATGCGGGACTGCCTTGGCAGTATAGTCACCCACTGGATGCCGCTGCCGGACGCGCCGGAGTTTGCAGATATATTACGAGGAGCGCCGGAAGCGCCGGAGGAAGGAGACAAGCATGAGTAAAGCTGTTTTGATCAGCATCCGCCCGGAGTGGTGCGAGAAGATCATAAGCGGAGAGAAAACGATTGAGGTGCGCAAGACGCGCCCGAAGATGGATACACCGTTTAGGTGCTACATCTACTGCACAAAACCGGAGGAAAAGCTAATCACCATTATGAAAGACGGCGATGAGAATTATGGAGAGACGTATCACGGCAAGCCGGTTTTCGTAAAGACGGAAAAAGAGCCGACCACTGGCTTACTGGATAAGCGGCAAAAGGTCATCGGCGAGTTTGTATGCGACGACATTTTTGAAAGGATCATCAGAGTAGGAGGAAGCTGTGAACCGCCGAAATATTGCATCTGCGATTGGAACATGGACTGCACACCACTTGATACGCTTCTTGCAGATGCCTGCCTGACAAAAGACGAGCTGGAGAAGTATCTGGACGGCGGCGTCGGCTACGGATGGCACATTTCCAACCTCAAAATTTACGATCACCCGCGCGATCTGTGGGAGTTTACCCCTGCGTGCAGGTATAAAAATGATGATGGGTCGTGTCCGTCGCGCAGGGTTGCTTGCTCATATCAAAAATATGACTACAACCCTGACGGGAGCATCAATCTTGTCGAGTGTGGGAGGACGCTTGAACGCCCGCCGCAGAGCTGGCGGTATGTGGAGGAAGAACTATGGGACGGCTGACGATACCTGATGTTCGGGTGGACGAGCACACGACACGCAGAAGCGTGATTGACGTAGCCGCGGTGCGAGAGCACGCGATGGAGATCTACCACCAATTAAAAATCTACGAGGACATTGCCGAGTTGTGCGGCGGGTTTGCCCGCCTCCGCGAGCTTGCCGAGGCCGACAAGGACGGGCGCGTGGTGGTGCTGCCGTGCAAGGTGGGCGATACGGTGTGGTTTAAGACATACAAAAATAACGCGCGAGATTGCATTGGCGTGCAACCACATGAGGTTACAAGAATATCAGCAAGCATCATTGTTCCGGGGGAAATTGTGGATATCGGTATCCCTGTGGACCAGATCGGTGTGAGAGTATTTTTGAGCGAGACCGAAGCGGTTGCGGCTGACGCGAAACCTCCGGCTGGAAATTCCATTTTGGAAGTTTAGGAGGCGAAGCAGGATGGAACGGATGACAAGCCGAGATGAGGATTGCGTGCTGGTAAACGGTCACGCGCTGGGTTATGCGACGATCGGCGAACTCGTCCAGATGGCGGAACGTCTCGCAGCGTATGAGGATATGGACAGTAAGCGGCTCAGACCGGGCGATACGGTTTGGCTGTCTAAGATGTTTTACACGCGGCCCAAAAAGCCCGTGCCGGTCACGGTAGACGCGATTCGCATTGACCGGGAAGGCACGACGTACATTACCGGGCGGAAGAGATTCTGTGAGGACGCAATCGGGCGGACGGTGTTTTTGACGGAGGCAGAAGCCGAGAAGGCTTTGCAGGAAATGGAGGACAAGGGATGAGCTTCAGTAAGAAAAAACGGGAAGCGGTCTATGCTAAGTATGATGGACACTGCGCGTATTGTGGACGGGCTATCGACATCAAGGGTATGCAAGTCGATCATTTCAAGCCGCAACGTGCATGGAACGCCGAAGACGCAGGGACGGACGATATTTCAAACCTCATGCCAGCATGCCGGATGTGCAACCACTACAAACGGGCAAATTCTCTGGAAACATTCCGGCGGTATATTGCGGAGATTCCCAGAAAGCTCCGAGAAAACTACATCTATAAGGTTGGAATCATCTACGGCAACGTTGTCGAGCACGAGAAACCGATCACGTTTTACTTTGAACAGATGGAGGGCAAGAAGGATGGCTGAACTGAAACCGTGCCCGTTTTGCGGCGGTGAAGCCAAATTTTTAATAAAATGTCACATGGAACGTGGAATTACAAGAGGATACAACTTTGGAATATGCTGCACAAAATGCGGCATTAGTACAACCAAAACAAATTATGGCATTGAGTTAAAACTTAATAGTAACGGTGAATTAGAAACGACTCTGGACGAACGTCCACTAGCAGTCGAGGCATGGAACAGGAGGGTAAATGATGGGTGATTATATCAGCCGCGAGGCGGCGTTGGAAGACTTTGAAGCCTGCAACGCGGAAAATCCGAACTGGACGCCCCAACGGGTAAAAACGCTTCTGCTGCGTCAACCCGCCGCCGACGTTGCAGAGGTGGCGTATGGGCAGTGGGAAGGTGAGGGCGACGGATACGCAGACGGCGAGATTGTGCTTGATGTGTGGCATTGCTCTCAATGCGGATACTGCATCGACGACGGCACGGATAACCCGGATTGCCTGCCGAAATACTGCCCAGGCTGCGGGGCGAAGATGGATGGAGCTGCCGAATGAGCGGATTGCGATTTGCTCGTGGGCGCGCGAAAGGAGGGAAACTGATGCAGGATTGCTGCCTGACTTGCAAGAGTCTGGAATACAGAAAGAACTACGTTTACCCGTATCGGTGCCTGAAGCACAAGGCCGAACGGTTCTCGGAGAATGAGTTGGAACGGATGTACTTTTCCGGAGAAGAATGCAAAGACTTTGAACAAAGGAGGTGGCCCGATGGGCACAATTCTGGCGATTGACCCCGGCAATATTCAATCCGGCTATGTGGTGGTCGAGCACGACGGCGAAGAAATTCGCCGCGTGCTGGAGGCCGGGAAAATCGAGAATCCGGCAGTGACTGATATGCTGGATCGGAAGCTTTATGCGAACTGCATAGACGTTGCAATCGAGATGATCGCGGGCATGGGCATGACGGTCGGACAAGAGGTGTTCGATACCTGCGTCTGGATCGGGCGATTCTGGGAAATCGCGTTGAGGTCGGGCGGATATGAGCCGAAGAGGATCTACCGCCGGGAAGAAAAGCTGAATCTGTGCGGCTCACTATCTGCCAAAGATGCAAACATCCGGCAGGCCCTCGTTGACCGCTACGCGCCCGGCCAGCCGAACTTCGGAAAGGGGACGAAAAAGCATCCCGGTTTCTTCTACGGTTTCTCGGCGGACATGTGGGCGGCTATGGCGGTAGCCGTGACGTATTTCGATAAGTACATAAGGGGGGTAAAGCTTTGAGCAAAACGCAGCGAAAGCCACCAAGACCGCCGATGCAGCTGACGTGCGATGCCTGCGGGAAGACGTTTATGCGCGCACCGTCAAAGTACAAGGCAAAATACAACTTTTGCAGCGAGGCGTGCGCCTGGGCGGCACATGGGGAAGCTGTGATGGGCCGGGCGGAGCGCGTGCAGATCCTGATTACACAATCGATCCCGGTATACCCGGAAATGCGGCCCGTCTGCGAGCGGGTGTATCCCGCCGAGAAATACAAATACAGGTCAAACCGGATGGGCTACGTCGTTGCGGTAAACGGCAAGCGCGTATGTGTGAGGGTGGACGAATGCAGGGAAATCTAGGGCTTACACCGGTGCAGGCTCCGTGCAAAGGCTGTGCGGACAGGCACACCGGCTGTCACACGGACTGCACCAAGTACATAGCATTCCGCCGGGAGGCGGACAGATACAAGCAGGAGCAATCGAAGGACGCGGCGAGATATGCAACAACAAGGGGCTGTATGCGGACGCTGCACGATGCGAACCGCGCAAAGCGCGAAGGGAGGCAACATTACTGATGAGCGGGATCACAGAGCAGGAATATGCGGCGTGGCTGGAAAAGGCGTTGCAAGCGCTCTATAAATCCAAGCCGCTTGCAATCGCGATTGTGGCAAAAACGGAAGCGGGCAATACGCTTACGGGCTACTACAATGCGAACGCACAGGACAAGGCCGTGTTTGCCCACCATATCCAGAGCGATATCGTGCTGGACATTATCAATGCAAATGCCGCAGAAATCAAGGCCATGATGGAGGGCGTAGACGATGGAACAGATTAAGGGCGCAAAGTATGACGATGAAGACGAGGAAGTTTTCAAATGAGCACGCCGCGATACGGCTGGTGGGCCTATGCAAAATGGATGATCCGCAGCTATAAGGGCGGCGGGCTGATGACGAGGGCCGAGCGCGCTGCCGTTGCGGATGCAATCGCGGAGACGGAACAGCTCGTTGACGGCGCGGAGCGACTCCGGCTCATAGACTTGGTTCTTTGGAAGCGGACACACACCTTACAGGGCGCTGCGATGGCGGTTTATGTGTCCGAACGCACTGCACAGGAGTGGCACAGACAATTTATTCGCCTTGTGGGGCAAAAAAGAGGGCTTTTATGAAAAAGTCTGCGTCCCAGAGCCAAATTTAACATTTACTATAAGGGCGTAGAGATCAACTCTACGCCCTTCTTCATCGGCACCGCAGCGTTCTGCGGAAACCTCCTCCTCCTGTTCTCGTGTTCTCCGGTGTGAATAAATATATTTATTCACACCGGAGACACGAGAACGAAAGAATGAGGCAGAAAGGAGCGGCTATGGCGAGTTTGCGCGCCCTTGCACACAAGCTGCAAACAGCGCTCTTGTACAACGGAATCAAAATAAAAATCAATCAAATGCAGACCTATTCCGCAAAAAATGACAGGATGGTGACGAAATACATGGTTTACGAATATCGACCTGATGAAAAACCGAAGAATGTCACTTTGCTGGAAACTTACCAGATTGCGGATGTGGTGAAGCTGCTGGCCGGACTTTACAGCGATGGCGGATGAAAAGCTTACGCCGAAGCAGAGACGATTCTGCGAAGAATATCTGAAATCCGGGAACGCGACAGAAGCAGCGAAAAAGGCCGGGTACAAAGAAACATCATGCAGAGTGATTGCGGCAGAAAACCTGTCAAAACCAGCTATTTCTGCGTATATAAAGCGCAGGCTGGACGAACAAGAGGCTGCGCTTGTCGCAGATTCCAACGAAATTCTGAAATTTTACACTGCGGTCATGCGCGGGGAGATCAAAGATCAGTTCGGCATGGACGCATCGCTGTCCGATCGGCTGAAAGCCGGTGACAGCCTTATGAAGCGCTACGCGGCCGCTTCCGATCGCAACAGAACGACAATGGAGAAGCTTGATTCGATGCTGAAGGAGTTCCAAGATGCTGTTAAGTCCGAAGCAACGTGAATATGTGCTGAAAAGCGCCGGGCACAGATGGGGCTTCAAGGGCGGTGCAACACGCAGCGGGAAGACTTACCTCGATTTTCGATGGATCATACCGATCCGGATTCGTGAGCGAATCGGAAAAGATGGCCTGGCCGTCATTCTCGGCGTAACAAAATCCACGATTGAGCGAAATGTGCTGGAGCCGATGCGGAACATTTACGGGGACGAGCTTGTCGGCACGATCTCAAGCGACAATACTGCATGGATCTTCGGAGAGAAATGTTACTGCCTCGGAGCGGAGAAGGTTTCCCAAGTTTCCAAGATTCGCGGTGCGTCAATTAAATATTGCTATGGGGACGAAGTAGCTGACTGGTCGGAAGAAGTATTCGCGCTGCTGAAAAGCCGCCTTGACAAAGAATACTCCTGTTTCGATGGGACATACAATCCGCAGTATCCGAACCACTGGCTGAAAAGATTCTTGGACAGTGACGCGGACATTTTCAGCCAAACATACACGATAGACGATAACCCCTTTTTGCCGCCTGCGTTTGTAGAAAATCTGAAACGCGAGTACGAAGGAACCGTTTATTA
>ERZ772892.3135-NODE-3135-length-12596-cov-2.821386_pt1 | contig 12596 bp, 10 predicted proteins | sample MGYA00512126_ERZ772892 | MGnify/ENA primary metagenome ERZ772892 (study PRJEB29015, sample SAMEA2737697) | human gut metagenome | biome: human gut; feature: human-associated habitat; material: faeces | place: China | collected 2012 ... | reverse complement strand
CCATACGGATTGCCAGACGGGAGCCATACAGTCGTGAAGGTCAAAAAGACGTACCGCCTCGAACAGGAAACGATAGACGAGCTGGAGAAACTATGCTCAGATAGCGGGAAATCGGCAACGGAGGTGATCGAGGGTGCCATACACGATGCCATACGTTTGCCAGACACCGAGCGCGCCGGTGAAGGGTGGGCGCAAACGGTCGCCGCGCTCACGGATCAGCTCGCGGTGAAGGACGATCAGATAGCAAGCCTGGGGCGAGCGCTGGAAGCGGCGCAGGAGACGGCGAAAGCCGCCCAGGCGCTGCACGCGGCCAACGTCCAGGAGCGCGCGCTGGAAAGCTCCGAGCAGAAGGAGCGCCGGCGCTGGCGGTGGCCGTGGGATCGGCAGGACGGGTAGGTTTTTCCGGGAAAATCCATGGATGACCCGAACGTGGGACACCTGCGTGGGTTGACCCGTCGTATAACGTCCGAAGGGTGTTTTCCGACGAAGGGAGCGGATCGTGGCTGAGCGAATCAAGGTGGAGTATTTCGAGGAGCCTCCGGTTGTCTTGGAGGTTGGCGGTAGGCGCTCTTGGCAAGCGGAGACGGCCGACCAGTTCTGCAACATCTGGCACGAGACGACCGAGGGAAGCGACCACGTTACGCGCTGGGTAAAGAGCAGCTACGATGGGCGCATGGTGCGCGAATCGGATTATGAAGGCCTCCCGGCCCCTCTTGCAGAGGCGCTCCGGGGGCTTGACGAAGCGTTTTCTCATGAAACGGCAGATCCTGTTCGCGTGAGCACAGCGCTCGACGGCGCATACTTCCGCATGGGGTATGCAAGCAAAAGCACTTTTGCGGTGGAATATTTTAAGGCGCGGGCGGATTTTGAAAATGCGCTTGTGCTGCTGCGCCTTACAAACATGGGCGCGGCAGAGGAACGGCTCGCGCAGGCGCTGCTTCCCGCCGGCAACATCCCTGAAACGGAATTTTTAAAGGCTGCGGGGCTTCCCGCCGAGCAGTGGGGCAAGGAACTTATGCAGGGCCCCGCGGGCGAGGTTCTGCGCAAGGCAGTGGAAGATGCGCAGCAGAGCGGCCCTCAGGCCGTGGAGCGCGCGCGGGATAATTACCTGATCCGCCTTGCAGAACGCGGCAGGTTTGATCAGGATACCGTTGCGCCCATCGTGGGGTATCTCCTTGCCCGCGAGCAGGAAGCGCGCTGCATCCGCCTCATTTTGACGGCAAAGCGCAACGGCCTGCCCGAATCCATCATCACAGAAAGGATGCGCGTGCTTTATGGCGAATAAACAGGCTGAAATCGCCATGATCGGCGATCGTGACAGCGTGCTTTTGGCGAAAGCCGCAGGGCTTGCCGTGTTCGATGAAACGGATGCGGAGAAAGCGTCGAAGCTCATTCACCGCCTGGCGCGGGAAGGCTGCAAGGTGATTTTCCTTACGGAACCCGTTTATGCCGCATGCAGCGAGGCGGTTTCCAAATACCGGTATGAATCGTTCCCGGCCATCATCCCGATCCCGGATTCCAAGGGAAGCTCGGGCGTTGCGATGGCACAGATCAAGTCCAATGTCGAGAAGGCGATCGGCGCGGACATTCTATTTTCGGAGGAGTAATATGGCAGAGAAAGGTACGATCGTTAAGGTGTCCGGCCCCCTGATCGTCGCAAACGGCATGGCGGATGTGCAGATGTACGACGTGGTGCGCGTTTCGGAAAAGAAGCTCATCGGCGAAGTGATTGAGCTGCGCGGCGACCGCGCATCCATTCAGGTTTATGAAGAAACTGGCGGCATTGGCCCCGGCGAGCCTGTGGAATCCACCGGCGCGCCGCTTTCCGTGGAGCTTGCGCCGGGCCTCATTGAATCCATTTACGATGGCATTCAGCGGCCGCTGAACGTCATCCGCCGGCAGGCGGGCGACCGCATCACCCGCGGCATCGTGGTGGATTCGCTCGACCATGAGCGCCTTTGGGCGTTCAAACCCGTGGCAAAGGCGGGGGACGAGCTCGTCCCCGGCGACATCCTCGGCACCGTGCAGGAGACCGAGGCCGTTGAGCACCGCGTGATGGTGCCTTACGGCGTTTCCGGCAAGCTGACGTGGATCTTTGAGGGCGAAGCGAACATCGTAACGCCTATTGCCCGCATCGCGGGAAAAGACGGCGAGGTGGAAGTGCCCATGCTTCAGAAGTGGCCCGTCCGCCGCGGCCGCCCTTACAAGCAAAAGCTCGCGCCGACCGAGCCGATGATCACCGGCCAGCGCGTCATCGATACGCTGTTCCCCGTCGCCAAGGGCGGCGTGGCAGCGGTTCCCGGCCCGTTCGGCAGCGGCAAGACGGTCGTGCAGCATCAGCTTGCAAAGTGGGCGGATGCGGACATCATCGTTTACGTTGGCTGCGGCGAGCGCGGCAACGAAATGACGGACGTTCTGATGGAGTTCCCGGAGCTCAAAGACCCGCGCACAGGCCTTTCACTGATGAAGCGCACGGTGCTCATCGCCAACACCTCCGATATGCCCGTTGCGGCGCGTGAGGCTTCCATCTACACCGGTATCACCATTGCGGAATACTTCCGCGACATGGGCTACAAGGTCGCCATCATGGCGGATTCCACCTCCCGTTGGGCGGAGGCGCTGCGCGAAATGTCCGGCCGCTTGGAAGAAATGCCCGGTGAAGAGGGCTACCCGGCCTATCTGGGCAGCCGCCTTGCCGAGTTCTATGAGCGCGCGGGCGTTGTCGTCGCGCTCGGCTCCGAAGGGCGCACCGGCGCGGTCACGGCCATCGGCGCGGTATCCCCTCCGGGCGGCGATATCTCCGAGCCTGTTTCGCAGGCCACGCTGCGCACCGTGAAGGTGTTCTGGGGCCTTTCGAGCAAGCTTGCATACGCGCGCCATTTCCCTGCAATCGACTGGCTTCAGAGCTACTCTCTGTACCTCGACCGGCTGGAAGGCTGGTTCAACGAGAACGTGAGCGAGGATTGGACGCAGATGGTGCAGGCGACTATGAACATCCTGCAGGAGGAGAGCGAGCTTGAAGAGATCGTCCGCCTTGTCGGCATCGACGCGCTGTCCTTCCGCGACAGGCTGACGCTTGAGGCTGCGCGCTCCATCCGCGAGGACTATCTCCACCAGAACGCGTTCCACGAGGTGGATACCTATACTTCGCCGAAGAAGCAGCATATGCTGCTCAAACTGATCCTGACTTATTACAACAAGGGCGTTGAGGCGCTTGAGGCGGATGCATCGTTTGCAAAGCTTGCCGCGCTGCCCGCACGTGAGGCGATCGGCCGCTTTAAGTATGTGCCGGAAGCCGAGTGCGAGCCGCGTTATGAGGCGACCATGAACGAGCTTGCCGCCGAGATCCGCATGCTGACCGAGGGAGGAAACGAGGATGCGTAAGGAATACCGTACGATTCAGGAAGTCGCGGGCCCGCTGATGATGGTGGAGCACGTCGAAGGCGTTAAGTACGACGAGTTGGTCGAGATCGAGCAGAAGAACGGCGAGATCCGCCACGGCCGCGTGCTGGAGGTCAACGGCGACCGCGCGCTCCTGCAGCTCTTTGAAGGTTCGCAGGGCCTTAAAATCTCCGATTCCAAGGCGCGTTTCCTTGGCCGCTCCATCGAGCTGGCCGTGGCGCCCGATATGCTCGGCCGCGTGTTCGATGGCATGGGCCGCCCGAAGGACGATGGCCCCGCGCTGATTCCCGAAAAGCGCCTTGACATCAACGGCAACCCGATGAACCCCGCAGCGCGCGACTATCCTTCCGAGTTCATTCAGACGGGCATTTCCGCCATCGACGGCCTGAACACGCTCGTGCGCGGTCAGAAGCTGCCCGTGTTCTCCGGCTCCGGTCTGCCGCACGCCCAGCTGGCCGCACAGATCGCGCGTCAGGCGCGCGTGCGCGGCAAGGATGAAAGCTTTGCCGTTGTGTTCGCCGCAGTCGGCATCACGTTTGAAGAGGCGGATTTCTTCATCAACGATTTCCGCGCCACCGGCGCGATCGACCGTACGGTCACATTCGTAAACCTTGCAAACGATCCTGCGATCGAGCGTATCGCAACGCCGCGCATGGCCATTACGGCTGCGGAGTATCTTGCCTACGAACTCGGCATGCACGTGCTCGTCATCATTACAGACATCACCAACTATGCCGAAGCGCTGCGTGAGGTTTCCGCCGCGCGCAAGGAAGTTCCCGGCCGCCGCGGCTACCCCGGCTATCTGTACACCGACCTTGCAACGATGTACGAGCGCGCCGGGCGCAAGATCGGCTCGGATGGCTCGATCACGATGATCCCAATCCTCACCATGCCCGAGGATGACAAGACGCATCCTATCCCCGACCTCACCGGCTACATTACCGAGGGGCAGATCATTCTGTCGCGCGAGATGTACCGCCGCGGCTACCTGCCGCCGGTCGATGTGCTGCCGTCGCTGTCGCGTCTCAAGGATAAGGGCATCGGCGAGGGCAAGACCCGCCGCGACCACGCCGGCACGATGAACCAGCTGTTCTCGTCCTACGCGCGCGGCAAGGAGGCAAAGGAGCTGATGGTCGTCCTCGGCGAGGCGGCGCTCACTCCGATGGACCGCCTCTATGCGAAGTTCGCGGACGAGTTTGAGAAGCAGTATATCAACCAGGGCTTCTACGAGAACCGCACAATTGAGGAGACGCTCGACCTCGGCTGGAAGCTGCTTGCCATCCTGCCGAAGAGCGAGATGAAGCGCATCAAGCCCGATATCGTGGAAGAATACTGGCAGGGCGAATAAAGCGGGAACGGGTCGTCGAAAAGGCGCACTCACCGTAGGGGCGACCATCCATCGCCCGCCAAGCCTCCCCCGGCAAAGGGAGGTGGCACGGCAACGCCGTGACGGAGGGATTGTTACAGAGGCAAGGAACAACCCCTCAGTCACCTGACGGTGACAGCTCCCCTTACACAGGGGAGCCTCCCCCACGCAAAATTTTCCGAAAGGACAGGACAAAATGGCTGAACTGAGAGTCAACCCGACGCGCATGGAGCTGAAAAACCTCAAAAACAAGCTTGCCACCGCGCGCCGCGGCCATAAACTGCTCAAAGATAAATGCGACGAGCTGATGCGCCGCTTTCTCGACATTGTCCGCGAGGACAAGGCGATGCGGCAAAAGGTTGAGGACGAGCTTGCGCTGGTGCACCGCTCGTTTGCCACGGCAAGCGCGCTGACCAGCCCCCGCGCCATGCGCGAGGCGCTCATTCTGCCGACCCGCTCGACCGAACTTGCGGTCTCGACCAAAAATCTGATGAGCGTCGTGGTGCCGACCTTCACGCTTTCGGAAGTCGGCTCGGGCGGGCACGTTTCGTTCAGAATGTCGTAGACGGAGCAGCCGCGTTCCTTCGCGGCCTGCTTGAGATAAAACGCCAGCGAATCGCGGTACCAGCGCACAACTGCGCCGCCGGAGATATTATAGGCGTAGGTCACATAGCCCCGCCCGTCCAGATACGGGACACAGGCGTAATTTTCACGCTCAAACTCCAGCGTTTCCGGGATAGCTGCGAACAGCGGGCAGATGCATTCGACCGTACCGGTCGTATCGACGGCTTCGCCGGGGTTCGCTACGCCGCAGCCAAGGGCGTTGACGATCTGGTCGTGCGAACCGATGACGACCTTGACGCTCTGCGGCAGGCCGAGCGCGGAGGCAGCCTCCTGCATGAGCGTTCCGGCGCACGAGCCGGTCGGCAGGACGGCAGGGAGCGTTTCAGGGTCGATTCCGCAGGCGCTTGTCAACTCGTCCGACCAGCAGAGTTTCCGCACATCAAAGAGAATGCTGCGGCAGGCAAGGGAATAATCCGCCACCGTCTCACCAGACAGGCAGAAGCAGATGTAACTTGCAACAAATAGGAACTTCCACACCGGGCGCGGGGCCGTGCGGAGCGTATAGAGCATTTTCGCCAGCGAATACGACGCGTCCGGCAGGACGCAGGTGATGCGCATGAATTTTTCCGCGCCGACCGACTCGACCAGACGGGAAAATTCTCCGCTTTCGGTGTTGGCAAAATAGAGAATAATATCGCTCAGCGGCTGACCGCTGCGGTCAACGGGAACGAAGGACTCGCCGAAGGAGGAGACGGTGATGGCCGCGACCTGCTTCGCGTCATCCAGCTTTTTGACGCAGTCGGAGATTACGAAGAACACGCTCTCGCGCAGCGCCAGCGCATTCAGGTTCACCTCGCCGGGCTTCGTAGGATATTCGCGGTAGGACATGGCGATCTGCTCGCCGGTATCGCGGAAGGCGACGCATTTGCAGCCGGTTCCGCCGATGTCAATGCCAAGACTGATCATAGAAGAGCCTCACTTTCTCACGCGGAAGCGGTAGATCGTCGTCTCGTGCAGCGGCTCACCCTGATGAAGAACCGGGGACGGGAATGCAGGCTGGTTGACCGCATCGGGATAGTGCTGCGTTTCGAGGCAGAATCCGCCATAAGACGCGTAGCGCGCGCCATTCTTGCCTGCGCGGTCGGAGATGAAATTGCCGGTATAAAGCTGCACGCCCTCAAGCGTCGTTTCCACCTCCATCACAATACCGGTCTTGTCGCCCTCGGCCCGTCCAATCTTACGAAGGCCCTTTCCATCGAGGCAAAAATTCGTGTCGTAGCCGCGGAAGGGTGCGAGCGCCGCATCATGGATATCGCGGCCAATGGGCTTCGCGGTGCGGAAGTCCATGCAGGTGCCGTCAACGGGCGCAATCTCGCCGGTCGGCAGCGTTGCGGCGTTGGCTGGCGTATAGGCCGAGGCGTTCAGCTGGAGCAGATGGCCCAACACGTCGCCGCTGCCCTGTCCGTTGAGGTTGAAGTAGGCGTGATTGGTAAAATTCGCAACGGTATCCGCACTGCTGACAGCACGGTAGTCAATATGCAGCGCATTGTCGTCCGTCAGCGTGAAGGTGATAGACACGTCGAGTCTGCCGGGGTAGCCCTCCTCACCATCAGCCAGAACCGTTGTGAATTCCACGCTATTTTCGCGGCAGGCATAGTCCCAGAGTTTTTTATCAAAGCCGCACAGGCCCCCGTGAAGCTGGTTTTTACCCTCGTTGGCCGTAAGCTGGAAGCGCTGGCCGTTCAGCGTGAAGGCTGCGTTTGCGATGCGGTTTCCGTTTCGGCCGATGCACGCACCGAGATAGCCGCTGTTTTCTTCATATTCCTTCACGCTCTCATAACCGAGCAGCACATCGGTCAACGCGCCGTTTTGGTCAGGGACAACAATGGACTGGAGCGTTGCACCATAGGACAGGAGCGTCACACGCATATAATTGCTGTTTTCCAGCGTAATGGCGACGGGCGCGCCCTTGGCGCACAGGGGAAGCTTTTGAATGGTCAGCATAGGAAAAACGTCCTTTCTTAAAAAAGTGAGGCGCGCTGCAAGCAGCAACGCGCCTCATGAAGATCTGCTGCGATTGCGTCCATTATACCGGAACGCAGTGGCTTTGAAAAGCCGCAGCGCAATTATTTCTTTGCAACGTACTTCTGCACGTCGATGGCGACGGCGATGATGATGATCGCGCCGCGGATGATGTACTGCAGATATGCGTTGACGCCGAGGAAGTACAGGCCATAGTTGATTGCCTGCAGAATGATCGAGCCGATCACGACACCAGGGACAGTGCCGATGCCGCCATTGAAGGAGACGCCGCCGATGACGCAGCCCGCAATGGCGTCAAGCTCGTAGTTGATGCCGGTTGCAGTACCGACGGACTGGATACGGGCGCCTTCAAGAAAGGAGGCGATGCCGTACATCAGACCGGCATACAGGAACACGCCCATGATGGTCTTCGTGACGGAGACGCCGGAAACCTCAGCCGCCTCGGAGTTGCCGCCGACAGCGAACATATTCTTGCCGAATCGGGTCTTGTTCCAGACGAGCCACGTCAGAACGCCCAGCAGCAGGAAGATGATAACCAGATACGGCAGCTTGAAGCCGAAGATATCGACGGATCCGGTTGCGAGCGCCAGATAGCGCTGGTCAAGGGAGGACAGCGCCTGCGTGGAGCCGGAGGGCTGGTTCTCGATGTAGATGCAGCACAGACCGTAGGAGATCAGCTGCGTGCCAAGGGTAACAATGAAGGGGTGCATATGGAGTTTTGCCATGCCGAAGCCGTTGAACGCAGAGATGATGACCGCGATGGCCACGCAGGCGAGGAACGGCAGGATCAGGGGCAGCGGCTCTGTGATGCTGGGATAGTATCTCGAAGCGAACGTGACCGACTGCAGCAAGGAGGCTGCAACAGCCGCACAGAGGCCGAGCACACGGCCGACGGACAGGTCGGTACCGGCGAGAATGATGATGCCTGCGACGCCGTAGGCCAGAATGCCCTTCGTGGAGGCCTGCTTCAGAATGGAGATCAGGTTGCCGACGGAAAGGAAGTTGGGCTTGATCGCAACAATCACAACAAGGAGCAGAAGAAGGATGATATACAGTGCATATTTCAGCAGCGTATCCTTCAGCTTCTGCGGGTTCATTTTCTTAGAATTCGTCATTTTCTCAACCTCTTTATACATATTGCGCAGCCAGACGCATGATGGTTTCCTGCTCATTTTCAATACCGCCGAAGTCCTTGCCGCGTTCGAGGATACCGGCCATATGGCCGTTGCTCATAACAAGGATGCGGTCGCAGATCCCGATCAGTTCCGGCATTTCGGATGAGACCATCATAACAGCCTTGCCCTGCTTGGCAAGCTGCAGGATCAGCTCATAGATCTCGTACTTGGCGCCGACGTCGATGCCGCGGGTCGGCTCGTCGAGGAGCAGGACCTCCGGCTGCGTCAGCAGCCAGCGGCCAAGAATGACCTTCTGCTGGTTGCCGCCGGAGAGGTTTTTGATGAGCGTTTTCTGCGACGGCGTTTTGATGTGCATGGAGGAAATGGACCAGTCCGTATCGGAGGCCATTTTTTTATCGGAAAGCAGCGGGCCCTTTTTATAGGAACCGAGGTTTGAAATTACGGTGTTGAACAAAATGTTGGCATAGGGGAAGATGCCGGTTGCGCGGCGTTCCTCTGTCAGCATGGCGAAGCCGTTTTTGATGGACTGGCGCGGCGTTTTGTTGGAAATGGGCTTGCCGTTCAGCTTGATCTCGCCGCTCTCACGCGCCATGATGCCGAAGATCGTGCTCAGGAGCTCCGTTCTGCGGGAGCCGACCAGTCCGGCCACGCCGAGCACTTCACCCGCGCGGAGCTGGAACGAGACATCCTGACAGGTGGGCATGTATTTGCCGGTCAGGTGCGAAACCTCCATCAGCACGTCGCCGGGAACATTGTCCTTGGCCGGGAAACGGTTGGTCATCTCGCGGTTGACCATGCGCTTGATGATATCGTCGGTCGAGAGGTTTTCCGTCTTGTCGGTGGAGATCCACTGGCCGTCGCGCATGATGGTGACTTCGTCGGAAATACGCTTGATCTCGTCCATCTTATGGGAAATATAGATAATGCCGACACCCTGCTCACACAAGCGGCGCATGATGCGGAACAGATGCTCGACCTCCTCGCTGGTCAGCGAAGATGTCGGTTCGTCGAGCACAAGGATCTTTGCGTTATAGGAAACTGCCTTTGCGATCTCGAGCATCTGACGCTGAGAAACGGCCATGGTGCCGATGATCGCCTTCGGGTCAACCTTGATCTCCAGATCGTCCAGAACAGCCTTGGTGTCGTTGTACATTTTCTTGTGGTCAACCAGTCCGGCCTTCAGTGGGAACCGGCCCAGCCACATATTTTCCATGACGCTGCGGTAGAGCACCTGATTGAGTTCCTGATGCACCATGGCGACGCCGTGATCGAGGGCGTTGCGCGGGTTGGTGAAATTGATCTCCTTGCCGTTCATCCGGATGGAGCCCGCGTCTTTTTTATAGATACCGAACAGGCACTTCATGAGCGTCGATTTGCCGGCGCCGTTCTCGCCCATCAGAGCGTGGATGGAGCCGGGACGCAGCTGGAGCTTGGCATGATCCAGCGCCTTGACGCCCGGGAACTGCTTTTCGATATCGAGCATTTCGAGCAGGTAGTTTTCTTCCAAGTGTATCACCAATTCCTTTTTGAATAATCAGGTGGCCCCAGGGGGCCACCTGATTCGTTTGCATGCAGCTTACAAGATCAGCAGGGATAAGGATTATTCCGCAGTGATCTTTGCGTACGGGATACGGATGGAGAAGCCGTCGTCAGCCATGACATAGTCGGTGCCGTCGAGCCAATCCTTGCCCAGAGCGCCGTTGATCGCCATGAGGATGTTGGCCTTGCCCATTGCGTCGCCGTCCTGCTTGACAGTACCGTAGAGCTTGCCGGCGTTGATGTATTCAACAGCGGTGTCGGTGCAGTCAACGCCGATGACGATGACTTCGTCGCCGCCGTCGCCGAGGTTGTAGCCGACTTCGTTCAGAGCAGCGATGACGCCGATGGCCATGTCGTCGTTGTTGCAGAAGACAACTTCAATGTTCTCAACGCCGAGGGAAGCGATCTGCGCGGTCATCATTTCCTGTGCCTTGGCGGTATCCCAGTTGGCGACCTGGTTCTCGGTCATCATCTCGCAGGGAACGCCCTTTTCGATGGCGGTGGACAGGGAGTACTCGGTACGGGCGATGGCTTCGGGGTTGTTGATCTCGCCTTCGAACTCAAGGGTAGCGACCTTGCCGTCGCCGTTCTTGTCGACCTTCTCGGGGTTGGCAGCGTACAGGTCAGCGAGGATCTCGCCCTGCATGATGCCGGCCTCTTCGGGCTTGGTGCCGACGAAGATGGAGTTGGAACCGGTCACGATGGCGGAGTCAACGGGCTCCTTGTTGTAGAAGGAGATGGGAACATTGTACTGCTTGGCAAGGTCAACCAGATACTGGCCAGCGGAGGTGTCACAGAGGTTGATGATGATGTGATCCTTGCCGGCGGCGAACATAACGTCAGCCTGGTTGTTCTGGGTAGCCTGGTCGTCGTTGCCGTCCTGCATCTCGAGGTTGATGGTCAGGCCCTTCTCAGCGCCGATCTCCTTGGCGTACTTGTCCATGGCAACACGGACGGAGGAGCCGTAGGTGTCGGAGTACTTCCAGACGAGAACGCCGATGTTCAGCTCGGTCTTGCCCTCGGAAGCGGCCTCGGTAGCGGTCTCTTCGACGGGTTCAGCGGTTTCGGTCGTTTCCGTGGTGGTCTCGGCAGCAGCCGGGGCCTCGGTCGTGGTTTCGGCCTGTTTGGCAGCGCAGGCTACCATGGCCAGAACCATCATCACTGCAAGCAGCAAAGCGATGATCTTTTTCATGTGTGATTTCCTCCTAAAGTAGTGTTGAAACGGGGATACCCGATTCATATTGCCATTTTAACATGGGGAAAAAGAAAGAACTAGTAAAAAACGTTTCCAAAGTAGAGAAAAACATCCCTGCCGACGTAAAAAACAGACACGCTGTTTTGTGCATTTTGCCATATTCCTTTCCCTTTTTCCTGCTGATACAATATAATAATAAAATCGCCGGTCCGCGGCCCCGGCCGCGCCGCCGGGCTTTACAAATTTACTACTCTTTTAAGGAGGACCGCAGCCGTATGCTTGACCTCAAAAACGCAGGCCTGACGGAGCTGCTGAACAACTTCTACACACTGACGGGGCTGAAGCTCTGCATTTTCGACACCGATTATGAAGAATGCGCCTCCACGCCCATCAAGCTCTACCCGCTGTGCCTGCGTGCGCGCGAGGACCCGGAGTTTGAGCGCCGCTGCCACAGCTGTGACGCGGCGCACATGCAGATCTGCCGCCGCACGCGCAAGCCCCTGCTCTACCGATGTCATGCGGGGCTGACGGAGTATCTGGCTCCCCTGTATTACGAGGGCGTCATCGTCGCGTTTATCTGCATCGGCATGATGACCGACGGCACGCAGAAGGAATTTGAGTCCATCGCCGCCTACACCGCCCAGTTCGGCATCAGCGAACAGACCTGCCGCGAGCTCTATGACAAGCACCGGCACTATACGCCCGCGAACATCAAGGCGGCCTGCAGCATCCTCGACGCCTGCATCAGCCATATCTATCATCAGCGGATGCTCGAGGTCCGCAGTCTCGACACGGCGCAGCAGATCGAAAAATACATCAACGACAACATCGCCTGGGACCTGTCCATCGAGCACCTGTGCGCGCACTTTTCCATCTCCCGCGCGGAGCTGTATCAGCTGTTCCACACGAACTTCAATGCCTCCGTCGCTGACTACATCCGCAGCAAGCGCATCGCCATGGCCGAGCAGCTGATCCGCACCACCTCGATGCAGATCTCGGAGATCGCGGCCAACGTCGGTTTTTTCGACTACAACTACTTTTCCAAGGTTTTTCATAGGAAATTTGGAGTTTCCCCAAGAGAATACCGGAAGAAACTGGAAGACAATGGAACCGGACAGGAAAAAACAGCCGAACAAGGCAAATCAAACACAAAAAAAGCATAAAAAAATCATCCGCTGTACAAAAATCACTAGTCCAAATACGAATTTCCTGCTATTCTGGTATAGAAGGACCAAAGCTGCCGGGGGCATTGACCCGGCATGAAAGGAGAACTCACATGAATCAAAGCGCGTATTACGGACACGAATCCCAGCTGTTCGGCGTGGAGGAGGTCCGGCTGCAGGGCGGCAAG
>ERZ772892.3131-NODE-3131-length-12610-cov-3.620390_pt1 | contig 12610 bp, 10 predicted proteins | sample MGYA00512126_ERZ772892 | MGnify/ENA primary metagenome ERZ772892 (study PRJEB29015, sample SAMEA2737697) | human gut metagenome | biome: human gut; feature: human-associated habitat; material: faeces | place: China | collected 2012 ... | reverse complement strand
CAAAGCTCCATTTCTGTGCCGCCAAGAGCCTTAACGCCAATCAGGAGCATTACCGCTGCGCCAACTACAAAAGCGGCAGAGGAAACTGTCAGATACACTATATCCGTTCTAGTGCTGGAAAAGATGAATGTTTTTGGGGGCAATTCCTGCATTAACGGCGGACAGATTTCCTTGGCTGGAAGCGGTCTTCAAAAGAGTAAGGGCATTAAGGACAGCCCGAAGCTTATGGAAGAGGATATGCTGCGAGTAGGGCAGCGCCTAAATCATCCGGCTTTGGTTAAAGCAGTGGTTAAAGAGTCTCCCTCCTGCTACGACATGATGGTCAAATGCGGCGTGAAGTTCGCTGACCAGGTGATCCGACTTGGCGGCCACAGTGCTCCGAGAACCATCTTCGCAGAAAATTATTCCGGCGGCGGCCTCTGCGTTCCGATGCACAACTGGCTGAAGGAACGCGGCGTTGAATTCAGAAATAAGAGTTTCTGCAGTGCAGTTCTTACGGATAAAGACGGCGTTGTCCGAGGTGTCGAAGTCGAAGGTCAATATGACTTCGACAAGAAGACGCACAAGAACACCTACAAAGTTCAGGCAGTCAAAGGCGTGATTTTTGCGACAGGCGGATGGGGCGCAGACAATGAATTTATTTCTGCTTCTACACCTCAGTACTCCACACTCGAAAGTACAAGCCAGAAGGGCGCCACTTCAGAATCCGTTCGTATGCTTCTCGGTCTCGGTGCAATGCCGGTTCTTTTAGATATTTATCAGGTCGGTCCCTGGGCAACTCCCGATGAATTCGGCGCCGGCGCAGCTTCGATTTTTGCCGACTATATCTTCGCTGAAGGCATCATGGTAGATGCAAGAAACGGCAAGCGCTTTGTTAATGAATTAGCTTCACGTAGAGAACGCTCGGAAGCTGAAATGAAATGCGTCGACCAGCAGGGTAAACCGGTTATGCCGTTCGGATTCTGTTCCGAAAAAACGACGGTCAATCGTCCGGGATTCAAGGCAAGCTTCAGAGAAGGCACGGTTAAGAAGTTTGACACCGTCGAAGCGCTCGCCAAATTCTACGGCGCTCCGCTTGAGCCGCTGAAACAGCAGATCGCCGAATGGAACAAGATGGTGGCAGCAGGTAAAGACGAGCTCTTCGGCCGTCCCCTGGATAAGAGAGTTGAACTCAAGGCTCCGTTCTATGCGATGAGATTCTGGCCGAAACTTCACTACTGCATGGGCGGCATCGGCATTAACGATCAGGCTCAAGTGATCAGCACGAAGACCTGCAAACCCATTCCTCGTCTCTATGCAGCCGGCGAAATTACCGGTGGTGTCCACGGCTTGGACCGTTTAGGCAGCTGTTCTTCTACTGACTGCCTGGCTATGGGCCGCATCGCCGGAAGATCTGTCGCAGCTAACCTTTAAGAGAGAAAAAATCATGAAATACATCGTGTTATCTATGGCGACCGCTTTCTCAATCCTCCTCAACCCCGCCTTCGCACAAAACCAAGCCATGTCCGGATCAATGGCTCGTCTCCACGCTAATATTCAATGCGCTCAATGCCATAACAACATACAGCCAATGCAGGCTCCTCAGGACACTACTTGTATCCAGTGCCACGGAAAATCTTCTTCCATCCAGCTTCCTGCTAACGTCAATGAGAAGAACTATCACAACTCTCCGCATTACGGAGACACCGTAAGTTGCCTTGAATGCCATAGAGAGCATCAGCCTCAGCAGAATCTTTGCAAGAACTGCCATGTCATTAAGTAATCGGAGCCAGTAAATGAAAAAACTTCATCTTTTAGTGTTATCTATTGGTATGGCTACCGGTTTCTCGGCTATGGCCGAACCGGCGGTGACAATGTACGGCATTCTTGACGGAGGCCTCACCGTCAGCAAACTGCAGCATCAATCCGCCAAAGTTCAAATGACCAACGGCAACTGGCTGAGCAACCGCTGGGGTCTGATGGGCCAGGAAGAACTCGGCGGCGGAAACAGTGTGTTTTTCAAACTTGAGCAGGGCTTCAATCTCAGCAACGGTTCCGAGGCTACTGCTGGAAAGGCATTTAATCGAGAAACGGCTTTAGGTCTGAGCGGTGACTGGGGCAAATTAGGCTTCGGTCGCTTCGGCGGACTTTCCTCTGACTGTGGAACTTTCAGCATATTGGGTGGTGCGGCATATTCCACTTCGTTCTCAACGATCGGCAATATGTACGGAGCTTTCTATTTAACCGAGCGTTACAACAATTCAATAGCTTATGTCACACCGGCTTTCGGAGGTCTGCAAGGACATTTGATGTACTCAAACGGAACAGATGCCGATGAAGAAAAGTGGTCGCACAATTCTCATTACTACGGAGCCGGACTGACCTACAACAAAGACAAACTTTCCATTGATGTTATCTATGAACTGCTGGATCATAAGGGCGCGGCAGACCAGAACAAGACTCGTCTTCTGAATCTCGGTGCTTCATACGATTTCGCAGCCTTCAAATTATTCGGTGCGTATGAATTTGCACAGCATGCTGCTTTGCCCGGAATTGAATTTGCTGAAGAAAAGATGGCAGAAGCCTACAACGCTGGCAAAGCGAATAATTACCACGCATTTTCTCTGTCAACTTCGGTGAAAGCCTTTGGCGCAGAATTTATGGTTCAAGGCCAGTATGTTTTCGGAAAGAACAAGAATTCCGGAAAACTTGAAGAAGGCTGGGATAAAAAATTCAATGCCTACAGCATCGGCGCTGGATATTTGTATAACTACTCGTTTACGTCCAGGGGGCATGGGGTAAGGCTCATAAAGCTTTAAATCAAGCGCCCGGATTGAGTGGATGGAATACTTCGGTGGGTTTAATGCATAAGTTCTGATTTTTTCTTAAGAAACATCTTTTCAGTCTGAATTCCCGCTTCTCGATAACAGAAATCGGGGCGGGAATTTTTGTTTCCAACAGTTCGGAACCTTAGATTTCAGCCTCATGCTCACACCAATCAATCTGCATTTCATCAAGTAAACTGAGATCAGAGCGAATTCTCAAATAGTATTTATCTAAATCCAGGGGGGCGTCTGTATGCGCAAAAATCAGCTCGGAATCACTCGAATGAATCTAGAGCACCTCAAAACGTTTCACGTAGTTGCCAGTCTCGGCAGTTTTACGGAAGCGGCTAAGGCGCTTTATATGACGCAGCCCGCTGTATCTCAGCAGATTCAAGGCATTGAGCATGCACTTCGCAATCCTCTTTTCGATCGAAGTAAACGTCAGATTCGCCTGACTGCTAAGGGCAAAATCTTATTTAGTTATACCCAGAAACTCTTTGGAATTTTTCGCGAAATCGAAAATGTTTTCAGTGACTTAAACCACCTATTGACGGGAGAGCTCACTATCGCTGCCAGCGCGGTCATGGGTAACTATTTTCTCTCTTCCTTTATTGCTGAGTTTTATAAAAAATACCCTCTGATTTCCATTCGTCTGGAAATGGGAGATTCTGCCTACGTTACGCACCTTGTAGAAGAGGGGCTTGCGGACGTGGCTTTAAGTCGCCACGTAAGAAATCTCAAACACTGCAAGCAGAAGCTGCTTATCAAAGAGCCGTACATTTGTGTCTGTGGACCATCCTCGCCCCTAGCCGCATTGAAAGGGCCGCTTTCTGCAAAAGAATTTGCGGAAAATTATCTTGTCATGCGTCAAAAAGGAAGTCGTATGCGTTCCAAGCTCGAGGAGTGGTTTAAAAGTGTCGGAGTTTATGAATTCCTCTCGACGCCTGTTATTGAAGTTAATAGTCTTAAAAGCTCTAAACAACTAATTGCGCGGGGTTTCGGTGCAGCGGCTTTTCCATCAATAGCGGTCAGACAGGAATTAAAACGAGAATCGCTGATTATGCTTTCGGTAGAAAATTTTTCTGTTACAGCGGATTATTTTCTTGGCTACAACGATAAACGTGAACTTTCTCCGGCAGCTTTCGAATTTATCTCCCTCCTTACTGAGAGCATGAAGCCAAAAGATCAAATTTGAGTTGTACTTATAAGAATTTCTTATGGGAAGCATATGATTTGATAATTTTTAATTTTGCCGCCTAAAGCTCAGAATTTACTCGTAGCTTTTAATCGCTGAGTTTAAAAATCAAGGAGTTTTAAAGTGGCAAAAGAAATAGAAAGAAAATTTCTCGTCATGGGCGACGGATGGCGTGAAAACGCAGTCGGCACTCATTACCGCCAAGGTTATCTGAACAGCGTTAAGGAACGCACAGTTCGCATCAGAACAATCAATGACAAGGCTTTCCTTACGGTTAAAGGATTGACGGTCGGCTGCACACGCCTTGAGTTTGAATATTCAATTCCATATGACGATTGCGTCAAGATGCTCGATGAGCTTGCAGAAAAACCGATTATCGAAAAAACCCGCTACAAGATTCCGGCCGGGAACGGCCTTACATGGGAAATAGACGAATTCCACGGGGTTAATGAAGGTTTGATCGTAGCTGAAATAGAAGTTCCCTCCGAAGATACATCCTTCGAGAAACCTGACTGGCTTGGCGAAGAGGTCTCTTCAGATCCTCGTTATTTCAATTCCAACCTCGTCTCTCATCCTTACACCACATGGAATAAGTAGGTAATCAAATGACAAATCCATACGACAAAAATAAAGCAATTAGTGCTGATGAAGCTGCCAAAATCATTCCCCGCGCTGAATTCCGCGTCTTTGGAAAGAACATTATTGCCGGCGTTCAGGAGCATATGTGGAAATGTAAAGCGACCCTTTACGCAGCTCGCGTAATGCCGGAAGAGATCTATTTCCTCTCTCGACGTACCAACGAAGCCAATGTCAAAGTTCGCGACGGTCTGCTTGACATTAAGACTAAAGTCGGAGAAACACCGGAGGGCTATGAAATCTTTCAGCCTCGCGGCAAATTTAAATTCCCAGTTAAACGGGAAGAGTTGGGCGAAATCCTCAAGCATCTCGAAGTTGCGCTTGAACTGACAAAAGACGTTTACAGCCTTGAGGAGTTCATAGAGATGGCCAAAGAGAATTCAGAACTAGCCGTCGTTCGTGTGGAAAAGAAACGCTATGGTTTCTCAGTTGAAGGGATTATTTGCGAATATGCTCAGGTTTGGTTCAATGGCGCAATGGTAGAGACAGCCTGCTGCGAAAGCGAGAATTATGAAGGCATGAAAAAGGCGACGCAGGCTCTGGGAATTTCAGAGCTTCCCAACACAAACTATCTGAAAGCGGCTAAACAAGTTCTTGGTATGAACTAAAGCTTTATTGGAATTAACCGGAACGGCGGTTTTAAGCAGCCGCCGTAAAAACTATGACAACAAGCACCGTCCAAACCAATTACGACCCTCTGGATTTAAACAGCTACTCTCTAAATCGGCTTCCAAAGAAAAAGCTCACTAAAACCGGGACATTTTTTAAGAAATGGGGACTACCGATTGCTGCAATTCTGTTCTTTGTCCTTGCGTATGTCGTACAAATTCCCATTCTGAATCAGAAACAAGAGATAATGTTTGCCCTTTTTGCAACAGCTCTTTTTCTTTGGATCAGCGAGGCGCTGCCGAACTACGTTACCTCAATGCTTTTAATCTGCGGCCTTGTGCTGACAGGAATTTTAAAAGCGAAACCGGCAATGGCAACCTTGGGGGATCCGGTTATCTGGCTAAACGTTTCAGCATTTGTTCTTGCAAGCGCTTTAGTGAAGACACAACTAGTTAAGCGAGTAGCGCTTTGGCTGATTCTTCGTTTTGGACGAAATGCCTCAGCAATCTTTCTGACTTTTCTTGGTATTAACGTTCTTTTGGCTGCGTTTGTAAACGCCACAGCAGCGAAAGCTGCGCTTATGATGCCGCTTTTCATGGTCATCTCTGCTGTTTACGGTGCTCCGGGGACTGATACAACGAATAACTTCTCTCGAAATTTGGTACTTTACAACTTAGTCATGATCAACGCCAGCTGCAACGCGTTTATGACTGGTTCCGGTGCCAACCTTCTTGCAATCGCTTTGCTCGCGGGAGCCGGATGCACGATTTACTATTTTGATTGGCTAATGGCCGGCCTTCCGCTTGTTATTGGATTTGGAATTATCGGGTACGGACTCGGCATGCGATTTATCTTTCCCGTATCCGAAGAAGACAAACAGCCGAAGCTGCAGGGCGGCATGGAATCCCTTCAAAAGGCATATGAGGAGCTCGGGCCGTTCAAGATGGACGAGCTAAAGGCAATCGCTATCTTCGGTTTGGTACTTTTAGTTTGGGCCACGGATAAAATTCACGGCATCAATGCAACAGTTGTGGCTATGACTGGCGCCGTCATTATGCTTGCACCACAGTTCAAATTGCTAAATTGGAACGATGTTGATATCCCTTGGCATCTAATGATCTTCTCCGCGGGAGCTTATGCGCTTGGGGCAGGACTCACAGCTACTAAATTGATGGACACTCTCACCAAAGCTATGATGGACGGGTTAGGACTGGCTTCTATGAGCTATTTCAGTCTGTATGCTCTTCTGACCGGCATCTTTATCGCAAGTCACTTCATTTTCCAAAGCAAGAACATGAGGACGATTATTTTCATGCCGATAGTTATTGGTATTGCGCAGGAATTAAAGATCGATATTCTTTCGTTAGCGATTCCTGTGGCACTCTGCATTAACGTTTGCTGGAGCCTCCCGTTTAATGCTAAACCGAACGCAATGCTTTACGGTACAAATAAATATACGATGGGCGAATCTTTCTACTATGGCTTCGTTATGTCTTTTCTCTACTGGCTGGGTTTGATGCTTGCCGGAGCAACTTATTTTAAATGGCTCGGCATCACTCCCGGATTCTTCTAACGAAATAGTGATACGCTGTGCCGCAAAGTTTCCCAAGACTTTGCGGCACGATGTTTTTCCATCCTCTTTAGTCGGTTTATTTTGCAGGAGAACTCATGCTCATAGACGCGATTAAGCAGCACGGCAAAAAACAAATCGAAGTTAAGCAAAAAATCCGCATCACAGATAAAACTAAAAAACTCAAGTACCGGGTTGACACATTCTTTATTTTTCCCGGCGCGCTTCAAATCACGGAAAATAATTTCAAAAAAGAAGAGTTCAAACATAATCTGAAGTGCTACCTTAGTCTGAGTGAGCAAAGCCCTAGTCTGGATGGTCTCCTCAAGGAACTTGTTGCTCGGAGAATATCTTCAGGCAAAGAGGAGAAATTTGATGATTTCTTCAAACGCTTCTGTCTCAAATATAAAACTGCACTTCAAGAGAGCAGCCGCTCTTTGATGGAGAAACAAGAACTGTCCGCGGAAGAAACTGAAACTTTTCTGCAGACTGTCTATAAGCTGCTTGATGAGTTTAGAAACATAAAGTTCTCACAAGAAAATTCAGAACGAGAGGTTCGGCTGCTCGATAAACTTGACGAATATCTCACTGTGGTGACCGCATTCTGCCTTAAAGATCTCAATGAAGTCTGCATCGGTGAGCCGAGAAACAAAATATTGTCTTTTTGGCAGGAAGTTGAGAAATACCGCGCAAGCCGCTTTCCGGTTAAATCAATCGAAGGAGAGAGTAAGGAATCGGCATTCTTGATGCGATGGTCCTTTCTGAAAAAATTTGTTCAGAGTTCTCTTTTTCTTGACATTCGTTATAAGCAAGGTGCTCCCTTACTTACGCATTCTATTTACGGATCAGCGGCGGCACTATCGATGCTTTTTGCGACGGTGGTGGCATTCTTCTATCAAGACAGATATGGGTCTTTGAGCCGGAATTTATTCTTCGCTCTCGTGATTGCCTACATATTCAAAGACCGCTTTAAGGAAATTGTTAGGGATTGGCTCTCCAATGTGATATTTAGAAGATGGATTCCAGATAGAAGGCTATTTATTTTTATGGGTAAGAAGAAAGTTGGGTGCGCAAAGGAAAATTTCGGCTTTGTGTCTCTTAAAGAGCTTCCCATTGGCAGCAAGGATATTTTCCAAGGGGATAACTGTTTGTTATCGGAAAACTTCCAGCATTCTAAGCTGACGCCATATGCTTGTGATTCCATTTTTCGCTATAGCCGAGAGATTACACTCTCAGCTTCAGAATTCCCCGAAGAAGCTTGTCTCATTGATATTATTCGTTTCAATGTCTCTGAATTTCTTCATAACTTGGGAGCAACTTCGGAAGAGCTTCCTTTTTTCTGCGAGAATGGGAAAAGTCCGAAAGGGGAGAAGCTATATAACATATATCTTTTTCGATCATTTTGCATTGGAGAAAAAAGCGACTCAGAAGTAATTAAAGTTACCGTGAATGCTAAAGCAGTCAGACGCATCACTATCGTTAAGTCCTTTGAAAATGGAATGTCTGTCTTGGAAAACCGTGGCAAATTTATCTATACCTAGCGTTTGTTGGAGCTGATACGCGAAGACTCACTCAAGCAATACTTTTTTCACATTTTCTCTAGCATTGTGCAGCAACGTTCACTGAACAAAAATGCTCCGACTTTTGAGCCGCACCTCATCGAGTTAATCTAACCAGATACTCGATTTTTCGGCGGAGAAAACATTACTTCTTAGTAACCGGATAGATGACCTTGTTAATCTCTTGTACTGTCTGAACCGGCATCTGCCAGGGATTGGAGCCTTTAACACCGGATGCAAACGTCAAATCAATACCAAAAAGGCCGCCGGCTAAACGAGTGATTCTTCCTTCCTGTCCACTGGCAGAAGCAATGACCGGATATGCAGGGTTCTTCGTTCTAAATTCAAGTGTTCCATTGAGGAAACGGAGAACATCGGCTTGAGAATTGGGTTTCACCACGATTTTGGCGACATCGCCGCCAGCATCAATTTCCTTTTTGAGAATGTTAGCAATTTCTTCGCTGCTCGGAGTACCTTTCAAATCATGATAGGCAACGACAACAGGGACTCCGTTTAAATCCTTTTTGAGATTTTTAATAGTGTCTGCCCCATACACCAATTCGACGTCAATCAGGTTAGGTAGTTTGAGAGCTGCGGCCTTCTTGTAAAAATCAAACTTCGGTTTTTGACCAACTTTTTTGAAACCTCTTTCCTCCGCGACACGGACTGTCAGAAGAATCGGTGTGTCGCCGATAATATTACGAATTGCTTGGAGAGCTTCAATGGCTTTATCGGTATCTTCAATGAAGTCCCAATAATCGGCGCGAACTTCAACCATGTCCGGATTCAGAGCTTTTACTGTTTTCGCTTCTGCTTTGATGGCTTTAAGATTTTTGCCTACAAGGGGAGAACAAATAACGGGCTGTTCACCGCCAAGAAGAGTTGGACCGGCTTGGATCGGGTGGGTAGGCATAGGGCGAACAAAATCTGCAGCATAGGCAGAAAGTGCGAATGCGGGAACGAGAAGAGCGGCTGCGATAAGGGAAAGTTTGGCTTTTTGCATCTTATGGACTCCTAATAGAATTTAAAACTGAGATTGATTGATCTCGTATGGAAGTATTTTGAGATTTGAAGGCTTTTTCTGATACCCCCGAATGGGTGGAAAAAACAAAAATGATTGAACAACCTCAGAGTCAAGGATTTTTTGTCGAATTTTTCGTTTTCTTTTTGGCGGAGAAAGGAGTGGTCGGCAAACTGATTTTTGTCGTTGGATTATTTTTCTCTCAGCCTTTAGTAGTTCAAGCGAATGCTGCAAGTGCGCCGATAGAAATTTCGCAGCCTTCTTTGACAATAGGTATCCCTGATACGCTTGTCAATCCCAAAGACGTTATCGAACTTCAAAAAATGCTCTCCGAGCTCAGGCGAAGTCTTCCCAAATATCACGTAGCAACCATAACATTTTCAGCTGCTGATGGTCTTGATGCCTTGAGAAAAGACAAACCGGATTTTATTTTGGCTCCGACAGGTTTCTTTGCCACGATAGACGGTTCTCCGGCACAAAATACCTACAAAATTGCTACTCGAATCAATCTCAAGAGCGGGGACCCTGAACAGTCTGTCGGTGCAGCGCTCGCTGTGTTGAATGACAGAAAAGAACTCGTATCTCTTGCTGATCTGCAACATAAAACAGCGCAGAGCGGTCTTCCGAATACGATTGACAGCTGGCTGAGCGTTCGCAATGAATTGAAGAAAAATCATTATGATGATGAACACTTTTTTTCGAAGATATCCTTCAGCAATAACGCATATCCTGACGTACTAAGCGCACTGCTTAATAAAAAAGCAGATGTCGGAATTATTCCTGCCTGTCTTCTGGAAAACCTTGAAGAACAAGGTCTGATTAAGAAGGGATTGATTCGAATTGTTCATCAAAAGAAAGACTCTCCGCTTGACTGTAGGCATTCAACAGATCTATTTCCGGATATCAGCCTGTGGGCGGCGGAGGGTACGCCGCGAGAAGAAGTGAAAGACCTGACGATTGCGTTGTATAAAACGGGCGGAGATTTGAGTCGCCAGTGGGTGCCAAATGTTAGTGAACGCCGGATCATGGAATTGTTTGAGCGATTGAAAGAAGGACCTTACCGGTATCTTCGAGATATTACGCCGGCTGCATTGTATGAACGGCATAAAGGAGCCGTCTGGTTTGTGTTCCTTTTGTTCGTATTTTTGCTGTTGAATGAGCTCCGTTTGAATGTTCTTATTAAAAGACGTACGGCAATGCTTGCCAATGCTCTTTTGGAAAAAGACAATTTTGAAGCTAAAGCCATCAAAGTCAGAAAAGCGCTGAATGCTTACGAGAAACGTTCTATTGTGCAGCAGATGAGCGGCATGATTGCCCACGAACTCAGCTCTCCGTTAGGAAGTATTAGAACCTATGTGACGCTGCTGAAGATGGAGGGCTCGTCCAAAATACCTTTTTCCAAAGAAGTAAAACAAAAAGCACTCAATGGTATTGAAGAGCAAGTTTTAACTATGTCAAAAATCATTGACCGTGTGAGGGGGTACGCTAAAAATAATTATTCACGCCAGGAGGATTGTGATCTAGCTCTGCTGCTTAAGAAGTCAGCCGGTTCTTTGATCGCCGAGCGCGGAAGACAATTGGAAAATCAGATTGTTTTTGATTGGTCCGTCCGCACATACTACCCGATAAAAGGGAATGCTTTGGAGCTGCAAATTCTTTTTTTGAACCTTCTTAGGAATGCGGCTGATGCGTTATCTGACGACGTTAGCGGCACGATTCACGTTAAGATATCAAAAGACGCAAGAGCAGAACAATGGCTGTGTGAAATCGAAAATCCAGCGTCTCAAATGTCTCAGTCTCAGCTTGAAATGATTAATGAGAAAAGTTATTCCGTCTCTACAAAAACGACTGGTCTTGGGATTGGTTTGAGTATTTGCCGCGGAATTTGTGATCGTCATGGAGCATCGTTAAGTTTTCAATTAGCTGACAAAAAATTGAAAGCTGCATTAAGGTTCGACATCTTGCCGGAAGGTCAGTCTGCTCAAATAGGAGGATAGAAAGTTTATGTCCGAAATTTCTCCGCTGGTTCGTTTAGTTGATGATGACGACGCGTTCAGGGAGAGCCAAAAGCTCTTTTTATCTATGTGCGGGTATGAGGTGAAAGATTGGGCTGATCCGGTTCGCTTTTTGGAAGAAGACGATCCCCGCGTCCCTGGTTGTCTTGTGCTCGATATAAGAATGCCTGAGATGACGGGCCTTGAATTGCAGCGAGCGCTTTACGTACGAGGCAATAAGTTACCCATTATCTTTTTGACGGGTCACGGAGATATCGAAACGGCCGTATATACCATGAAATATGGGGCTGTAGATTTTTTCGAAAAACGCGGTGATCCTCTCAAACTTCGAGACTCTGTTTCCAAGGCTTGCGAAAGATCTCGTCAATACTGGAGGCAGAAAAAAGAAGAGGAAAAGTTTGAAGAAACCTTCAATTCTTTGACGAACCGGGAAAAAGATGTCATTGTGCTCGCAGCCAAAGGGGCGAGCAATCGGGAAATTGCTGATCAACTGGGAATCGGACAAGAAACAGTAAAAATGCATTGTTCAAACGCATACGGTAAGCTAGGGGTGAGATCTCGGTTAGAAGCTTATCAATGGCTTCAGAAAGTGCCCGGAGACGTTTTTAAGGAGAAGGCTCCATGATTTCCAGAAGGAGTTTAATTACTTATTTTCCTCTTTGCGTTTCATCAGCTTACTTGCCTAAAGCCTTCCCGGAAGAGCTTGAATGGGACGTGATCGTTGTCGGCAGCGGGATGGCAGGTCTCTGTGCCGCGTTGTCTGCCAAGGAAAATGGTGCAGAAAAAGTCTTGATTTTAGAAAAAGGACCTTTAATCGGAGGACACACCCTTTTTTCCAGCGGGACAATTTCAGCCATGATTAGAGGGGATAAACGACGTAGTAAAGGACTTCGAGACAGCGTCGAGCTTTTCGTCAAAGATGCCTATGAATTAGGTGAAAGAAAAGGAAATCTTGAAATTTTGGAACAAATCGCCCTTCATTCGGAAGAGGGATTGGATTGGTTAGAGGCGAAGGGTGTGGTTTTTGGAGAACCTTTTCAGGCTAAATCCGGCTTGCGCGCACGTGGGTTTACTATGCCGGGAAATTCAGCAGGCAGAAGTTATGTCATGATTTTGAATCATGCTCGTGTGCAGGAGAATATCCCGCTTTTTCTTGAGCATCGACTTCTAGCGCTAATCCCAATCGCTGAGGGCTGGTCTG
>ERZ772892.3130-NODE-3130-length-12611-cov-4.043326_pt1 | contig 12611 bp, 8 predicted proteins | sample MGYA00512126_ERZ772892 | MGnify/ENA primary metagenome ERZ772892 (study PRJEB29015, sample SAMEA2737697) | human gut metagenome | biome: human gut; feature: human-associated habitat; material: faeces | place: China | collected 2012 ... | reverse complement strand
AGGTGCGCTAACCGGACTGCGCTACACCCCGAGACTTGAGAGAATGTGATTTCTCAAAAGCGATGCAAAGGTACGTCTTTTAGACGACATATCCAAACTAAATACAAAAAAAGTGGCATGCCTCTCAAAAGAAGCATGCCATTTTCTGATAAATGCCAGACTAACGGTTTAGAATTTGAAAGGCTGGCTCTTTACATAGATTGTGTAACCTTTGATACTTTCGGGTGCTCCCTGTTCCACGCGGGGAAGATATTGGAAACCGCCTAATGTCTGCTCTGCGCCCAAATCCAATACGATGTAATGGGGGAACTTCACGTCTTTATTGGTACTCCAATACGTAGACTCCTGAAGGTCGAAAATCTTATCGGCTGTTTTGTTGCCCGAAGAGATGTCCTCGTCGTCGGCGTATGCCACTGTCCATGGCTCGCGGCTGATGCGTTGGCCTTTGTCATTGAGCATATACCATTCTGCGATACAAGCATATTCGCGGTTGTTATGGGAATTCAAGGCTTCGATGCACACGTAACGTCCCGTTACGGGCTGGTCGAACCGGACTTCCTGCCAACCGTTGCCCGGGGCAAACTCACCGGCCTTGCAAGGCGTTTCGCCGGCCAAATTCAGAGTTTGTCCTTCCTTGCGGTGCGTGTTCGGCGCATCGACGTTCAGTTTGTCGATGATAGGTTTGGACAGACCTTCGACCACGGTTTCCTGCGGACCTACAATGTCTTGTACGATAATCTCGTTCTCGCCTTTCTTCAACCAGCATCCGGGCATGTAAAGCGTCTGTTGCGGACCGATTTTCCAAAAGCGTCCGATGGCGTGTCCGTTTACGTACACTTGTCCTTTGCCCCATGTTTCCAAATTCAGGAACGTGTCGCCGGTCTTTTTCAGGTTGAAAGTCGCACGGTAGCATCCCGGTACTTTCTGGTCTTTCAGCGGAACATATTTCATGTTCTTCTGCACCTGGTAGCTGTCGCTGAGGGTGTAAATCTGCCAGTTCTTCAGGTTGACGGTCACCTGGCTGCCGGTATTCATGGTGTAGCTCAATTCCACTTTCTCCGTGATGCCCTTGAAGTCCTTAATGGCACGGCCGAAGTTGATTCGTCCCATGGCTTCCACAAGGATATCCAATTGGTCTCCTTCCTTCATGGCCGGCAGCAACATGGTCTTTTCGTGGTTGCGACGGTCGATGGAACCGATCAGTTTCCCGTTGATAAAGACTTGCGCGAAGTCGTGCGCATCCGTTATGGTCAGCACACTTTGGGTAGGCACTGCCGGGGTTTTGGTACGGTAAAGAATGGAACCCCATCCTTGGTTGAGCGCTTCCATCGTCTGAATGTCCATCGACGCATGAGGGGAGGGGAGGTTCTCAAACAAGGGAGCCACTTCCGTAAACTGTATTTTGGGAACATTGATTACAGGGAATTCTTTGGGGATGGAGGGTAACTTTTTGTCGCTATATCCGGCCAGCATCTCGCGCAATTCCATGTATTTAGGAGTGACTTGTCCGGCCTCGTTGATAGGAGCATCGTAATCGTACGAAGTCACGTCGGGCGAGAATCCGGGACTGTTGGCACCGGCCCAGTGTCCCCAACTGGTACCTCCGTGCGTCATGTAGAGCGAGAAAGAAATGCCTTTGTCCAACATTTCCTTCAGTCCGCCGACCATTTCCTTGCTGCCGCGCGTTTCATGACGCCCGCCCCATTTGTCGAACCATCCGCTCCAGAACTCGGAACACATTTGGGGAGATTCGGGACGCAACTCGCCCAACTTCTTGAATTCGTTTTCGATATTGGCGCCGGTACCGAAGTTCATGGTCCATACCAAATCGTCCAGTCCGTTTTTGGTAAAGTTGGAACTCCAGTCACATTGGAATAAAGTTACTTTGTCGAAACCGGAATCGCGGATGATGTCGCGAATGGCCGAAACATACGGTTTGTCCTCGCCGTATGAGCCGTATTCGTTTTCCACTTGCACCATGATAATCGGTCCGCCTTTTTCAATGGTCAGGTCTCCGATCTGCTCTCCCAGTTTCTGGGCGAAGATACGGTAACGTTCCATGAAGTACGGGTCTTGTTCTCTCAGACGGATGTCTTTCTTCTTCAACAACCACCAGGGCAGACCGCCCATTTCCCATTCGGCGCATACGTACGGGCCGGGGCGCACGATGACATAAAGTCCGTTTTCTTGTGCCAATCGGATAAACTCCGCTACGTCGTTATTGCCCATGAAGTCGAACTTGCCTTCTTCCTGTTCGTGTATGTTCCAAAAGACATACAGGCAAAGCGTGTTCATTCCCAAAGCTTTGCACATCTTGATGCGCTGCTCCCAATAGGGACGCGGGATGCGGGGATAATGCACTTCGGCGGCTTTGACGATGAAAGGCTTGCCGTTAAGGAGGAATGTCTTGTTTCCTACTCCGAAAGTTTCGGTTTTGGCCGCGGCTTCTGTCGGAGTGAAAAGGAACAATCCGGCCGTGAGCAGGGATGCTTTAAGCGCGTGGCTGATACTTCTGTTTAAATTCATCATAGAAATCAGTTATTAATGATATGGTTTCTCATATTTTGCGGGTTCAAAAATACGACACTTATTTCTTATATACAAGTTTTTGAAGAAAAAGGATAAAATAAGAACGAAAACTTTTATCTAACGTTGAATTCCTCATAAAAAAAGGATAACTTTGCACGTTGAATCTTAATATAAGCAAACAGATATGTTCAGGACAAATACTTGTGGTGAGCTGAGACTTGCGGATGCCGGAAAGACCGTGACGCTGGCCGGGTGGGTGCAGCGTGTGCGCAAGATGGGAGGCATGACTTTCGTCGACTTGCGTGACCGGTATGGCATTACACAATTAGTTTTTAATGAAGAAGTGAATGACGCGCTTTGTGCCCGGGCTAATAAGTTGGGGCGTGAAGATGTGATTCAGATAAAGGGCGAAGTGAACGAGCGTGAGAGTAAGAATAAGAATTTGCCGACAGGGGAGATTGAAATCATCGTGTCGGAACTGACTGTGCTCAATGCTTCCGCCACTCCTCCTTTCACGATCGAAGACAATACGGACGGAGGGGATGATATCCGTATGAAATACCGCTATTTGGATTTGCGCCGTGCTTGCGTGCGGAAAAATCTGGAACTCCGCCATCAGATGACGATGGAGGTTCGCCGTTATCTGGACAGCAAAGGCTTTTTGGAAATAGAAACACCGATGCTGATTGGGTCTACTCCTGAAGGTGCCCGTGACTTTGTGGTGCCTTCCCGCATGAATCCGGGACAGTTTTATGCGTTGCCGCAAAGTCCGCAGACTCTGAAACAACTTTTGATGGTAGCCGGTATGGACCGTTACTTCCAGATTGTGAAGTGTTTCCGTGATGAAGACCTGCGTGCCGACCGCCAACCCGAATTTACACAGATAGACTGTGAGATGAGTTTTGTGGAGCAGGAGGACGTGATAGCTCTTTTTGAAGGGATGGCCAAACACCTGTTCCGTACGATACGGGGCATTGAACTCACCGAACCGTTCCCCCGCATGCCTTGGAGCGAAGCCATGAGGCTTTACGGTAGCGACAAGCCGGACACGCGTTTCGGTATGGAGTTCGTGGAATTGATGGACGTGTTGAAAGGTACGGGAGAGTTTTCCGTGTTCAATGATGCGTCCTATATCGGAGGTATTTGTGCGCCGGGATGTGCTTCATATACCCGTAAACAGTTGGACCAACTGACGGACTTCGTGAAACGCAGTCAAATCGGGGCGAAAGGATTGGTATATGCCCGTGTGCAGGAAGACGGTAGCGTAAAATCCAGTGTGGATAAGTTCTATACGCAAGAAGTATTGTTGCGCTTGAAGGAGACGATGAAGGCCGTGCCGGGCGATTTGATACTGATAATGAGTGGCGAGGATGTCATGAAGACCCGTAAACAGTTGTGTGAATTGCGTTTGGAGATGGGGACCCGTTTGGGATTGCGCGACAAGAACAAATTCTCTTTGTTGTGGGTGGTGGATTTTCCGATGTTCGAATGGAGCGAAGAGGAGGGACGTTTGATGGCGATGCATCATCCGTTCACGCATCCTAAGGATGAGGACATCCCGTTGTTGGACTCCAATCCGGCGGCTGTGCGTGCGGATGCTTACGATATGGTTTGCAATGGAGTAGAAGTAGGAGGGGGATCCATCCGTATCCACGATCCGGAGCTTCAGGACAAGATGTTCAAGATATTGGGCTTCACGGAAGAACGTGCACAGGAGCAGTTTGGTTTCCTGATGAATGCTTTCAAATACGGTGCGCCTCCCCACGGTGGTTTGGCGTACGGGCTTGACCGCTGGGTAAGTTTGTTTGCCGGACTTGACAGTATTCGCGATTGTATCGCTTTCCCGAAGAATAACAGTGGGCGTGACGTAATGCTGGATGCGCCTTCTTATATAGACCAAAAGCAGTTGGATGAACTGAATTTGGCACTCGATTTAAAAGATTGAGCAAAAGAAGAATATAGAGAAATATTATAGTTATAAAAATGTGCGAGGGATTATTTCCCTCGCACATTTTTATAATGTCCATCTCATAATGGCGGAAATGGAATTATTCAGAAGGTGCTTCTGTTGTAGAGTGAAGTGGTTTGCTTACCGGAAATAATTTAGTGAATAAAGTAGGGAAGGGGGTCTCAAACTCCATCGGCTCTCCCGTGATGGGATGGTAAAAATTCAGTCGATAGGCATGTAACCCCAACCGTCCTATCGGATCGCTTCCATTGCCGTATTTTGAATCGCCGACTACCGGATGGCCGATATCTTGCATGTGTACACGGATTTGGTTTTTCCGGCCGGTTTCCAATTTCAATTCAACCAACGAATAACGCTCTCTCGCGTCTAACGTATGAAAATGTGTGACGGCATATTTTCCTCCGTTGTCTGTCGGACTGGAGTACGTTACATACGCTTTATTGTCTTTCAACCAAGAAGATATGGTTCCGCCTTCTTTTTCCATCTTCCCACTGACTACAGCCACGTATCTACGGTCTGTCACGATTTCCTGCCAGTGTTCTTCCAAAATCCGTTGTACCTCTATATTTTTCGCGTACATCATCAAACCGGATGTGTCGCGGTCCAAACGGTGTACTACGTGGGCTGTGCATTTGAAATGCCGTCGGGTAAAATATTCATCCAATACGGTTTTGATTGAAAATTGTTGTGTAACAGCGGGCATAGAGAGAATACCGGCACTTTTTTCAATCACAATCAGGTCTTTGTCTTCATATACAATCTTAACGTATTTGTTTTTCAGCTCATTGTTACGCTTATGTTTGCTTACCCGTACAACCATACCGGGTCGTAATTCATAATTATATTGGGAGACAGATTTTCTGTCTACCGTGATGCCATGTCCCGTCAGAATATCTTTGGCTTTATTCCTACTGATTCCTTTCATCGATTCCATAATGAAATCTAATAATGACATGGGTTTATTGACTGTAAACTCTATGTATTTTGATGCTGCATATTGTACACCGGACTTATTTCTCATCTTTTCTTCTGTTTTTTGCAAAGGTAAGACTATTTTTTCAAATACAGGCTTTGTGGTTGCTTGAATCTTGAGATTTAATATCTAATCTGCATTATGTTTAATAAGAAAGAAGCTTTTTAATTATTCATTCTACTTCGAAAGTTTCTTTCAAAAAAAGGAAAGAAAGCCAAAATCCTCTTCGGCTTTCTTTCCTTTTCTTTATTTCGTGTTTTATTTTGCTGTTTAGAGTAGCTCTAACTGCTTGAATACTTTTGTAAGTTTCTGAATCGCTTCATCCACTTGTTCGTGTGTATGGTTAGCCATCAGGGCGAAACGTACTAAGGTATCCTGAGGCGCACATGCAGGCGGAATCACAGGATTAATGAAAACTCCTTCGTCAAAAGCCAATTTCGTAACCATGAATGTTTTTTCCGTATCACGGACGTAAAGTGGAATGATTGGAGATTCTGTGGCACCTATCTCAAATCCTGATTCACGAAAACGTTTTAAAGCATAATTCGTTACGTTCCATAAATTTTCCAAGCGCTCCGGTTCTTGCTGAAGAATATGCAGGGCTTCTAACGCTGAAGCCGTAGCGGCCGGTGTGGCTGATGCACTGAATATATAGGTACGCGCATTATGCTTCAGCCAATTGATGATGCTTTTGTCTGCTGCGATAAAACCTCCGATTGAAGCCAAAGACTTACTGAATGTTCCCATTATCAAGTCTACCTCATCCGTCAAGCCGAAATAGTCGCATACTCCTCTACCCTGCTTGCCAAAAACACCAAGGCCGTGAGCCTCGTCTACCATAATGGAAGCGTTATATTTATGTTTCAGTCGCACAATTTCGGGAAGGCTGGCTAAATCTCCTTCCATTGAAAAGACTCCGTCTACGATGATTAATTTGATAGCATCCGGATTGCATTTTTGTAATTGCTTCTCCAGGTCTGCCATATCATTGTGCTTGTACTTCAGGTTTTGAGAGAAAGACAAACGTTTGCCATCTACAATGGAAGCGTGGTCTCGGTCGTCGCAAATGATATAGTCGCCCCGTCCTGTCAAACAAGGAATGACACCGGAGTTGACTGTAAAGCCAGTCGCGAAACAGAGAGCTTCTTCTTTACCTACAAAAGCTGCCAATTCTTTTTCAAGTTGAACGTGTATGTCCAATGTTCCGTTGAGGAATCGTGAACCGGCACAACCGGAACCATATTTACGCATAGCAGCCACGCCAGCCTCTATGACGCGGTCGTCGCCTGTCAGACCTGTATAAGCATTAGAACCAAACATGAGTACGCGATGGCCACCCATAAGAACTTCGGTACCTTGTTTGCCTTCTATTTCGCGGAAATAAGGGTATATGCCTTCAGCCATGTACTTTTGTGGCTCGTCATATTTAGCTAATTTGTCTTGTAATAAGCCCATTTTAATAAGTTCGTAATTAAAAAACTTTGCAAAGTTAATAAAAACATCCTTTTAAATAGCCTTTAATCATAAAAAATCTTTTTAATGTTCTTGTAAGCCGTGAAGTCAGACGCTGTATTTCTCATTTTTTATCCTTATCTTTGTTCCCGATTTAAGAAGCAATATGGCAAAGAGGAGCATCGTTTTTATTATAAATCCTATATCTGGAACCCAAAGTAAGGACAATATCATAGAACTGATTTCTCAGCATTTGGATCAAGATAAATTCAACTATCAGATAGCCCGGACCGAATATGCCGGACATGCTACTTTGTTGGCACAGGAGCATGTTGAAAAAGGTTGTGATGCGGTTGTGGCTATTGGGGGCGACGGTACGGTCAATGAAATAGCCCGTTCCTTAGTACATACTTCCGTGGCCTTCGGTGTCATTCCTTGTGGCTCGGGAAACGGATTGGCACGTCATTTACGCATTCCCATGGATCCACTTGGTTCCATTAAGGTACTTAATCGTTTTGATATCGAGTGTTTGGATTATGGGAAGATAAATGATGTTCCTTTTTTTTGTACATGCGGTGTGGGGTTTGATGCTTTTGTAAGTTCCAAATTCGCTCATTCGGAGAAACGAGGAGTATTGACTTATTTGGAGAACACGCTTCGGGAAGGTTTGAAATATAAGCCGGATACGTACGAGATTGAGATAGAAGGAGAAACGTCCAAGTACAAGGCGTTTCTGATTGCTTGTGCCAATGCGTCGCAATATGGGAATAATGCATATATTGCTCCTCACGCTTCCATGTCGGACGGTCTTATGGATGTAACGATAATGGAGCCTTTTACGGTTCTGGAAGCCCCTCAAATTGCCGTCCAATTGTTCAATAGGACATTGTTGCAGAATAATAAAATCAAGACATTCCGATGCAAAAACATCCATATTCATCGTGAACATCCCGGAGTGATTCATTTTGATGGCGATCCCATGTCGGCCGGGACGGATATTGACGTACAATTAATACAAAAAGGTTTGAATATGATTGTGAATACTCAACAAGCCTCAGACACTGCGTTTGGGCGGGTTGTTTCAGAATTATATGACGAACTGATTTCTTTGAGTATAAGCGTACGTAATCGAAATATCCGGCGTATAGACAGCTTTAACAAAGAAGTCATGAGACGCCTGAAATTATAATCAAAAATGTATGTAATATTCTTCTGTGAGCTTTTTGTATTCTTCCGTGTAAATACCATTTCTGTCTCTGACCATGAGCCGTGTGGTTTGAGGGTAAGGCGTACTTCCTTTTTTAAAGCTCAATAAGGCTCTTTTCGGCATACTCTCAGGCAAACTGTGTATCATACATCTTTTGTGGAGATTGAACCCCCTCTCCCACGCCATTTGTATGAAAGCATCGGCTGACGATGCAGGGAGGACGACGTTGAAACAAGCTCCGTCGTTCAACCATGTATATGCGTTAGCGATGAGTGCGTCGAAAGGAAGAGCGCCACTATGGCGTGCATAGTTACGTTTTTCTCCGGGGCATTGCAGTGAATTCGTGAAAAACGGCGGGTTACATGTTATCAGGTCAAACTTTTTCTGAGGAATGTAAGTGAGAGCATTTTCTACTTCGAAATGCAGACGTTGTGACCAAGGTGTCTTTTCCCCGTTATCTGTGGCTTGGTTTACTGCTTCCTCGTCTATGTCTATTCCTATGATGTATGCGTTGCACTTTTGAGCTAACATGATGGCTATCAATCCGGAACCTGTGCCGATGTCGAGGATATATTTGGAATCGGGACAAACTTCCGTCCATGCGCCCAGCAGTACGCCATCGGTACCAACCTTCATGGCACATTTGTCGTGATAAATTGTGAACTTCTTAAAATCGAAATGAGTTTTTGCCATAAAATTCGGGTGTAATCTTAGAGTCTATCCTTCGTTTTGCTTGCAAAAGTAGCAAATATTTGTTATTTCCACTGTATATCATACGTAGAGTACACTCTTTTTTTGTATCTTTGCCACGTTTTGTGAAAAAAGTTTTGTTCACTAAATCATTTAAGATTTTTAATATGCATATTGACGATAATCAGAATCCATTTTCATTGGTTGCAGATTTTGAAGGAGATGAATCCAGTGTTTTCGACGTGGAAATGGAGGCCACATTACCGATTTTGCCGTTGCGCAACATGGTGCTATTCCCTGGTGTGGTGATGCCTGTGGCAGTGGGACGGAAGTCTTCTCTTCGTTTGGCGAAAGCCGCAGATAAAAATAAATTGAACATCGGCGTAGTTTGTCAGTTGAGTCCGGAGACAGAGAATCCGGGGTTTGATGATTTGTATCACATCGGGACGATGGCAAAGATTATTCGTATTCTTGAATTGCCAGACCGGTCTACCACTGTTATCTTACAAGGTATGAGTCGTTTCGATTTGAAAGGTATTGTGTCCGACCAGCCTTATCTTACCGGTATGGTAGAGAAGTTGGAAGACACGCTCCCTTCGAAAAATAACAAAGAGTTCGAAATCTTGGTAGAAGCTTGTCGCGAACGTACGATGCAGTATATTCAGATGAGTGACCAGATGCCGAAGGAATCCATGTTCGCGGTGAAAAACGTGAGCAACAATATGTTTTTGGTAAACTTTGTATGTGCCAATTTCCCTTTCCCTATTGTCCGCAAGATGGAGTTGTTGAGGGAGGGCGCATTGGATTTGCGTACGGTCAACTTACTCAAGCTGTTGAACAAGGAAATCCAATACTCGGAACTTCGGGCTGAGATTCAGCGTAAGACCCGGGAAGATTTGGACATGCAGCAACGTGAGTACTTTTTGCAACAACAAATCAAAAACATACAGGATGAACTTGGCGGTACGCCGCAGGATCAGGACTTGCACGATTTACGTATGCAGGCTCAAAAAAAGAAATGGCCGGAAGACGTTGCCAAGACTTTCCATCGGGAAGTGGACAAGCTTGAACGCTTGAACCCCCAAAGTCCGGATTATAATGTCCAACTCAATTATTTGCAGACGATGTTGAGTTTGCCTTGGCAGACTTATACGGAAGATAATTTAAGTTTGAAGAATGCAGAAAGAGTTTTGAACAAAGACCATTACGGGCTGGAGAAAGTAAAAGAACGCATCTTGGAGCACTTGGCCGTATTGCAGTTAAGAGGCGACCGAAAATCTCCGATAATCTGTCTGTATGGTCCTCCGGGTGTCGGCAAGACCTCTTTGGGCAAGAGTATCGCCTCGGCTTTGAAGCGGAAATATATCCGTATGTCTTTGGGCGGATTGCATGACGAGGCTGAAATCCGGGGGCACCGCCGCACGTATATCGGAGCTATGCCCGGGCGCATTATAAAAAGTATGATAAAGGCAGGCTCTTCCAATCCGGTGTTCATTTTAGACGAGATAGACAAAGTGACCCAGAATACAGTGAATGGCGACCCTTCTTCTGCTCTGTTGGAAGTACTCGACCCGGAACAGAACAGTGCTTTCCATGATAATTTTCTGGATGTAGACTACGATTTGTCCAAGGTCATGTTTATTGCGACTGCGAATAATATCGGCACTATACCCCGCCCCTTGCTCGACCGCATGGAACTGATAGAAGTGAGCGGCTATATTACGGAAGAGAAGGTAGAGATTGCTAAACGTCATTTGGTGCCCAAGGAAAAGGAAAACAATGGTTTGGCCGATCGGTCGGAAATCAAAATCAGCAAGCCGGCATTGGAGTACATTATAGAGAACTACACCCGTGAGTCCGGCGTGCGGGGATTGGAAAAACAAATAAATAAGGTGTTCCGTAAGATGGCATTGGAATACGCCCGAAACGGTATTTTCTCCTGTACGGACGTGAAAGTGGCCGATGTGGAACGCTTGTTGGGCAAACCCTTATATACTCGCGACAAATACCAGGGCAATGGCTATGCCGGTGTGGTAACCGGATTGGCATGGACCTCCGTTGGGGGAGAAATCCTCTTTATAGAAACCAGTCTGAGTAAGGGAAAGGGAAGTAAGCTGACGCTCACAGGAAATTTGGGCGACGTAATGAAAGAGTCGGCGGTGTTGGCATTGGAGTACATCAAGGCGCATGCTGACCATTTACATATTGATGCGCGGATTTTCGACCTGTGGAATATCCATGTGCACGTGCCCGAAGGAGCCGTACCCAAAGACGGACCATCGGCCGGTATCACGATGGCCACTTCTATCGCTTCGGCATTGACTCAACGCAAGGTCCGCCCGAATCTGGCCATGACCGGTGAGATTACATTACGGGGGAAAGTGCTGCCCGTGGGAGGCATCAAGGAGAAAATCCTGGCGGCAAAACGTGCAGGCATCAAAGATATTGTTATGTGTGAGGAAAACCGCAAGAACATAGAGGAGATACCGGAAATGTATCTCAAAGGACTGTCGTTCCATTATGTGAACGATGTGTCCGAGGTCTTGAATTTCGCTTTGCTGGACGAAAAAGTAAAAAATGCCATCGAGTTTACTTTCGATGAGCCTAAGAACGAAACGAAATGAAGTTTGAACTCCAACATACAGACACCCTTACGTCGGCACGGACCGGGGTGTTGACCACAGAGCATGGCCCGATAGAGACTCCTGTTTTCATGCCGGTGGGTACGGTGGGTTCGGTCAAGGCTGTCCATCCGTGGGAATTGAAGGAAGATATCAAGGCACAAATCATTTTGGGGAATACCTATCATTTGTACTTGCGTCCCGGAATTGAAATACTGGGCAAAGCGGGAGGTTTGCATAAGTTCAACAGTTTCAACGGTCCTATTCTGACCGATAGTGGAGGCTTCCAAGTCTTTTCGTTGACCGGTATCCGTAAATTACGGGAGGAAGGGTGCGAATTCCGTTCGCATATCGACGGTTCAAAGCATATCTTCACGCCCGAGAAAGTCATGGACATCGAGCGTGCCATCGGGGCGGACATCATGATGGCATTCGACGAATGTCCGCCGGGCACATCCGATTACGCATACGCGAAGAAAAGTTTGGGGCTGACCCACCGTTGGTTGGACCGCTGTATTCGTCGTTTTAATGAGACAGAACCCCGATACGGTTACCAGCAATCGCTCTTTCCCATCGTACAGGGCTGTACTTATAAAGACTTGCGTATCCAGTCGGCCGAGTTCGTGGCGTCAAAGGAGGCCGATGGCAATGCCATCGGTGGATTGGCTGTGGGCGAACCGGCGGAGGTGATGTACGAAATGATTGAGGTCGTCAACGGAATCTTGCCGAAAGACAAGCCACGTTATCTGATTTGGAGCTGACTGCGCCACAGCAGGAGGCACCGATCACAGGTGAGATGAAGCTGGAATGATCGGAGGTGAAACAAGTGCAGCGCATTTTTATTGATAACCATGACCGTATCCTCTGCTACGGCAACCCTGCCGGATACATTACAGGAAAAGAAGCCGTTGTGGACACCATGTTCCAAACGCAGGAACTGGAGAGTTTTCTGCAAAAGCAGGCGCTCACCATCCGCTGGGAGGACGGCGTCTATGACCGTCTCCTGCTGGGGCAGCGCAGCGGCCGCTTCGACCCAGAGGCTCCGCCCCTGAAGAACTGCCGTGTATGGCAGCTCTCGCGGGACAGTCCTATCAATATCCGTTTCGTTTCCTGTGAGACGATGGTACAGCGATTCGGTCATCCAAGCCGAAAGAGCTATGAGATGGTCTA
>ERZ772892.3124-NODE-3124-length-12622-cov-3.054985_pt1 | contig 12622 bp, 9 predicted proteins | sample MGYA00512126_ERZ772892 | MGnify/ENA primary metagenome ERZ772892 (study PRJEB29015, sample SAMEA2737697) | human gut metagenome | biome: human gut; feature: human-associated habitat; material: faeces | place: China | collected 2012 ... | reverse complement strand
TTCCCGCAGGACTTCCGGGAAATAAGGATGTCCTGGATATATATATGTAATATTCCGCTCCTTTAGTCTGTTTTTATAGACGATTATTTTCTTTTCATCCCGTGTGCACAGGATCCGTTCACTCTGTTTTTCTGTCAACGTTTCCCGAAGCACATGTTCTGGAACATTCCACAGTTCTTCAGGTCCTCCAAAATAATCAAGGATCCTGCCAAGTGCTGCATTCCCCATATCCGATATCATCCCCAGCCACAGCCTTATAAGATCATACTCCATATCTGTCCCCCCCTTTCATTCCTTTGTACTGCATATTTCCCTCTGTCTCTTCTGTAAGATTCTGATACCGGAAAAACAATGCCTCTTTTAAATGTTCCTCATGGATCCCGATACTTCCTGCCAGATCAGCGATCGTCCTTGCGATCTTAAGTACCCGGTTATAGCCTCTGGCAGAAAGTTCTGTATGTTCAAACGCTTCCCGCACCAGCTCCTGCTCTGCCCTTCCCAGGGAAATATATTGCTTTGTTCTCTTTCCATCCAGTTGGGAATTAAAATTTATCGACTCTGAACGGTAACGCTCCTTCTGTATGTTCTGCGCCGCAAGCACCCTTTCCCGGATCTCAGCCGAAGTTTCTGCCCGTTTATCCTCTAACAGGTCAGAACAGTCAATCCTGCGGACATTTACGTTGATATCAATACGATCGAGCAGAGGTCTGCTAAGCCTTGCATTGTATTGTCGGATCTGCCTACAGGTACAGGTACATTTATTCAGATCCGGATACATGCCGCAGGGACAGGGATTTCGTGCCGCAACCAGCATAAATCCTGCCGGATATATATATTTACCCTGGATCCTTGCGATCGTTACTTCCCGATCTTCTAACGGCTGCCGCATTACTTCAAGAACATTTCTGCCAAATTCCGGAAGCTCATCCAGAAACAACACCCCATTATGACTGAGACTGATCTCTCCCGGCTTCGGTATTGCTCCGCCACCGGTCAGAGCAATGGCAGATACGGTATGATGCGGTGCCCGGAACGGACGCTTTGTTATCATCGCCTGTCCTTTTTTCAGCAGACCTGCCACACTGTATATCTTGGTAATATCAATACTCTCCTCAAATGTCAGACGTGGAAGGATCGTTGGCAGGCATTTTGCAATCATGGACTTTCCTGAACCTGCTGCTCCTGTCATCAGAATATTGTGCATTCCGGCTGCTGCGATCTCCATTCCGCGCTTCAATATTTCCTGCCCTTTAATATCTGCAAAATCTCCCAGTTCCCCCATATCCCCCTGGTCGAGCAGAACCTCCACATCTACAAATGCAGGCTCGATCACCGCTTTTTCATTCAGATAAGATTCCGCTTCTGACAACGTCCGGAGCGGGATCACTTCTATATTTTGGATCAGTGCCGCCTCCTCTGCATTTTCCGCCGGAACAAGACAGCGTGTGATTCCTTGTTTTACTGCATGATGAACAACCGGGAGTATTCCTGATACAGCATTGATCCTGCCATCCAGCCCCAGTTCACCCATAATCAAGGTATTTTCTATTTTATCGTTTGGAATAAGCCCCATAGATACCATAATTCCTATGGCAATGGGAAGATCGTAGGCAGTTCCTTCCTTCCGGATATCTGCCGGTGATAAATTGATCGTGATCTTTTTCGGTGGTATCTGAAATCCAGAGTTTTTGAGCGCTGTTCTCACCCGCTCTCCGGCTTCCTTTACGCATGCAGACAAAAAGCCTACCATATGAAACATTGGCAGTCCGTCATTGATATCTGTTTCCACCTGAATCAGAAGTCCCTCTACTCCAAGGACTCCTCCACTTGTTACTTTACTGTACATCTGTATCTGCTCCTTTCGACATTTCTGCCGTCTCTCCATGGAGCATGCCTGAACAGAATCAGCGAAAACAAAAAGCTGCCACCTGGCAGCTTTTTATACGCCTGCATTTATACTACCTGTATCCATACAAAAAGTCAAATGCATTTTTATATTAACTGAAGTATACAACCTCTTCTTCCGGCGGACCGGTCAGCACAACCTTCTCTGCATAAAGAACCGGACCATCTCCCTCAAAGTCAGGATAGTATTCTTTCTTGATCGTTGCTGTTACATCTACCCACTGTCTGTCAATCAGATTCTTAGAGCCATCGTAATAGCATTTGAAGCCTACAAATGTAATATCCTCTACACAGCAGGTCATCGCAAAACGTCCCGGTACAAATGCATTCTTACCATACTGTTTCGGCTTGAATACCATGCCACGGAAATGAATCTTCTTACCGACATAACGATCCGGCTGATCGGAGGCATCCACATACCAGATACCGAAATCCTCATCGTTCAGCTCGATCACGTCAGCCTTTACATCGTATGGCAGATCTTCTTCGTCATTCTCATCCGGTGCGATCGAACCATCCTTCATCTCAAAGATGATCTGTGCCCGTCGGTTGACTGCTTTGATTCCTCTGCGCCATTCTGCGCGCTTGGACTTCTCATCACAACGGTTAAATACAACCATATCCGCACTGTTAACCTGATCCATCATTGTTGCTTTCATATTCTGCTGATATACATCATATGTCTCAGCATTTACAAAGGATAATACCTGGACAACGGTCCATCCCTTCGGCACACGGATATCAAAGATCTTGTCCAGCTTCCACATACCATTGTATTCGATCATAACCTGCTCCGGCTGATATTTGTCCTGCAGATCTAACAGATGCTCTGTGTTCAACTGATCTTCTTCTATGAATTCCAGAAAAATATTTTTCTTTTTCAGGTCTTTCTCATCGTACTCTTCTTCACCGTCTTCGCATACAAGAAGCAGTGTCTTGGCGCCTCCGGTGAATTCCCGGTCTAATAATGTCTCCTTCACAAATGTAGTTTTACCACTGTCAAGGAAGCCCATAAATACATAAACCGGAATCTCTGTTTCCTGTTGTCTTGCCATCATTTTCTCCTATACCTCAAACAGCTCTGCAAGCTTGTCTTCTGCCAGTTTGCTTCCGATCACACATAACTTACCTGTGATATCCGGATTTCCCTTACGGATCTCATACTCACCCGGTACAAGATCAAAGTATAACCAGTCTGTACCATCACTTGGAACGATACCCTTTGCACGAAGGATAATACCATATTCCTCTGTGTTAGCAAGCTCATCCAGAGTCTCTTTTAACTTATCTTCATTAAACTTATGTGGAGTTTCCTTACCCCAGCTTGTAAATACCTCATCTGCATGGTGGTGATGGTGATGATCGTGATCATGACAGCCACAACTACATTCGTCGTCATGGTCGTGATGATGATGTTCATGATCGTGGTCATGATCGCCACAGCCACATTCGTCATCATGGTCGTGATGAAGGTGGTGATGCTCATGCTCATCTTCATCCTCAAATAAAGCGTCCTTAACGGTTTTATGATTCTGCATAGCTTCTTTGATCTTAGAACCGTCAATATCATCCCATGGAGTCGTGATGATCGTAGCATCTGCATTGTGCTCACGGATCATGGCAACTGCCTTTTCGATCTTATCCTGGGAAGCTGTCTGTGTTCTGCTCAATACGATCGTATTTGCACTTTCGATCTGATTATTGAAGAATTCACCAAAGTTCTTCATGTAAATCTTGCATTTGGATACATCTGCAACTGTTGTATAGCTGTCAAGCTGTACTTCAACTTCTTCTGCAACATCCTTTACAGCCTTGATAACATCTGAAAGCTTACCAACACCGGATGGCTCGATAATGATTCTGTCCGGTGCATATTCTGTAATAACCTTCTTTAAAGCCGTACCAAAATCTCCAACTAAGGAGCAGCAGATACAACCAGAATTCATCTCAGTGATCTGTACACCGGCATCCTTTAAGAATCCGCCATCAATACCGATCTCGCCAAATTCATTCTCAATCAGCACAAGCTTCTCGCCCTTAAAACCTTCTTCGATCAGCTTCTTGATCAGAGTTGTTTTTCCGGCACCTAAGAAACCGGAAATAATATCAATCTTTGTCATTTCTAAATCACTCCTAATCTATTAAATGTACGGATAATTGTGTGATAGTAAACTCATCACACAATTATCTAGTTTTCATATCACAACCGATTATTATACTCGATTATCTGTTTTTTTGCAAGAATCGAGGTTGACATCCAGTTTATTATATGGGATAACGATGCCATTTTCATCAAATGCTTTCTTGATATTCCATCTTGCCGACCAGAGTGCATCCCAGTACTGGTCGATTTTCGCATAGAACCGAACACTGACCACAATGCTGCTATCTGCGAATTCATCAATGAAGAAATCCACGACTTCATCCTCCAGATATCCCGGAACTGTCTTTACCGCATCCAGTACCACACGCTTTACCTTATCCAGATCTTCATCGTAACCGACACCGAGCTTGATCTCTGCCCGCCTCTTATCATGTAAAGTAACATTCACCAGTGATGTATTCGATATGCTTCCATTTGGTATGACTACGGAACGATTATCGATCGTCTTAAGCTTTGTATAGAATATATCGATCGATACAACCTCGCCTTCACATTTGGTATTATTCTCGATAATATAGTCACCTACATGAAATGGTTTCAATATCAGGATCAGCACACCACCGGCAAGATTGGACAGGCTGCCCTGCAACGCAAGACCGATCGTCACACCCGCCGTTCCAAGCAATGTGACAAATGAAGTAACCTGAAAACCGACAATGGATGCCGCCGTTATCAATATTATAAAATTCATCAGAATACGGATGGCAGACAGTAAAAATCCTACGACACTGACATCCATATTGGAACGGTCAAAGGTTCTCTTTATCAGCTTGATGAGCCATTTCACAACCCGAAATCCGATCACCATAAAGATAACCGCCACTACCAGGCTTCCAACCTTTGACATGCACCAATCCAGCAGATCTGTCATATACTGTCTGAGCAATCCAGCTTTTTGTTCTGCATCCTGTACGATCTCCGATGCCGTTTCTGATGCTGACTCTGTAGTATCCGCCAGCTTCTCCGTCAATGCTATACCTATCACTTAATTATTTCACCTTCTTAAATACTGTGATTGAAAGTGCAGGGAGAACAATCTCGATATCACCGTCCTTCGTCACCTTCTGCTGTTTATTGTTATTACCTTCTCCACCATACTTTGCCGCATCACTGGAGAAAATCTCTTTATAAGTTCCCGGAGCTCCGGTCTGTAATACATAGCTCTTCTGATCTGAAGTTCCAAAGTTCGCAGCTACATAACAGACAGAACCCTTACTGTCTGTTCTTGTGAAACATACGGTATGTGGCTCCTGCTCTCCTGCAAATACAAATGGAAGTTTGTCTGCTTCATAAAATGCCGGTTCTGCAAGATATAAAGCATTCAGATCCTTTACATACTTCTGAAGATATTTATTTGCTTCAAACTCCAGAACGCTCCAATCAATAACATGATAGCCATCAAAGCCGCCAAACATTCCAATCTCCTGTCCCATAAACATCAGTTTTTTACCAGGAAGGAACATATTCAAACCATAAAATATACGAAGATCTGCATATTTGTCTTCATAGCCACCCGGCATCTTCTCTATAAAGCTTCCCTGACCATATGCCACTTGATCATGTGATAATGCACTTACCTCCTGATGCTCGGATATAAATCCGGTTACAGAAGATACATAGTCTACAAAGTTCTCTCTGCGATCCGGCGCAGTCTTCATATACTCTGTAAGCTTTGAAACGCCCATTGTGTTCCATGTAAGATCCACCATAACATCCGCATATCTGTCTCCGGTCACCTTTCGGAAGGAACGGATCAGCTCTTTATTATCCAGACGGATGCCATCCAGATGATACGCTTCCAACCAGTAAGTCATACAGTCAATATCCATCACAGGCACCATATCAAGGATCACACCAATACCTTTTGCATGCAGATAATCAACCATTGCCATAAAATCAGTTGGAGAACCAAATCTGGACGTTGGTGCATAGATACCCGTCGTATCATATCCCCATGTATCCTCACCGGAATATTCCATGATTGGCATAAGCTCGATGTAATTATACTTCATGCTCTTTACATAAGCTGCGATTTCTTTTGCAAATGCCTGATAGGAAAGCCGTTCTCCATCTTTGTCGGTCTTAAATGTCTGCATATGTACCTCATAGATATTCACAGGTTCCATGCTGATATTCTTCTTTTTCCGGTCTGTCATATATGCCGCATCCATCCAGTCATATGTCAGCTCTGTAAATAAGGACGCATTGCCCGGAACCGGTTCAAATGCTGTTGCATATGGATCGGAGAAAATATCGGTTTCTCCATTTTCATATAATACTTCAAATTTATATCTGGTCTGGTTAATGTCATATGGTATAAACAGTTCAAACAGATCGGTATACTCGATCTTCCGCATCTGGTTCACTCTGCCGTCCCAGTTATTGAAATCTCCGACCACGCTGGCTCTGACGCAGCCCGGAACCTGAATACAGAATGCCACTCCTTCTGTGCCATCAAAGTTCAGCTTTCTGGCTCCAAACAATTCTTTGATCCGGAAGCCTGATTCCACGTCATCTTCTCCATTTACCACCTGCATTACTTTTTCAAGATCCGCAGAATAGGAAAAGCTGTATGCATCCTTTATCAAACTGACTTCATCTGCTTCTTCTCCGTCTGCATCCCATACCTTTCGGACAATCTTTAGAAGATATGCAAATGGCTGCCGGTTCTCAATCTTTACTGTAAAAAATCCATCGGCGTATTCTACATGCATCGGATATTCTGTCTGATCCTTTTCATCCACTACATAAACTTCTGCTGCATCCGGCAGAAATGCATTTACATATACATCAGCCAGACAGGCATGCATACCAAGTATGTGATGTGGATTGCCATGTCTCGCCCCCGTGATCGCCATAACCTCATCCTGATTCAGAACGAAAATCTCTGTGTTCTTTGTCATAACCCATTCTCCTCATGTGTATTCTTTTCTATATGCAAAATACGAAATAGCTGCACCGTTTTCCTGTTCAATTTTCTCATTTGCATATGACTGTTCATCTTTATTCGTTTATCTTGTGGATAAAGATTCCGCTTCGAAGCTTTGGTTCAAACCATGTAGACTTCGGCGGCATCAATTTGCCTGCATCCGCAATATCAAATAATTCTGTAATGGAAGTCGGATACATGGAAAATGCTACCTTCTTTCCTCCATCCACCAGTCGTTCCAGCTCGGAAAGTCCACGGATACCACCGACAAACTGGATCCGTTTGTCCGTTCTCGGATCTCCAATGCCAAGCATCGGTGCCAGAACATTTTCCTGAAGCACAGATACATCCAGACAGCCGACAACATCCTCCGGAACAACTCCGTCCTTTACCGTTAACTGATACCATCTGCCATCCATATACATGCCAAAGCTGCCTTTCTTCTCCGGTGAAACAGCCGCATCACATGCTTTTACTTCAAATTTGTCTTCCAGTTTCTTTAAAAATTCGTCATCAGTCATACCGTTCAGATCATTTACAACACGGTTATATGGAAGGATCATCAACTGATCATGTGGAAACAGAACGGACAGAAAATAATTAAATTCTTCCTCTCCGGTATAATCCGGATGCTGTTCTCTCATATGGAGGCCTGCTTTTACAGCAGAAGCAGAACGATGATGTCCGTCTGCTATGTAAATCTCGTTGATACCTGCAAATGCTTCCTGAATTATCTGAATATCATCTGCTTCATCAATGATCCATACATTATGTGTGATACCATCCGGTGAAGTAAAGCCATATAACTTTTCTCCTGTCTTTACCCGGTCAATGATCTGATTTACAATATCAATCGAACGATAGGCAAGGAAGATTGGTCCGGTCTGCGCACCACAGGCTTCTACATGGCGGATACGATCCTGTTCTTTGTCTTCTCTGGTATTCTCGTGTTTCTTGATCACACCATTCACATAGTCATCAATCGAAGCACAGGCAACCAGACCTGTCTGATGACGTCCATCCATGATCAATTCATATATGTAGTATACCGGCTTTTCTTCCTCAATATAAGTACCATCCTCCATCATCTCATGCAGAAGATCTCCTGCCTTCTTATACACTTCCGGTGCATAGGTATCCACACTGTCATCAAATGATGTCTCTGCACGATCTACCTTTAAAAATGACATCGGTTCCCGACGTACTTCTTCACAGGCTTCTTTTCTGCTATACACATCATATGGTAATGCTGCCACTCTGTCGCAGATATCCGGTCTTGGTCTGAATGCTTTAAAGCATCTGATTGCTGCCATGTTCTGTTCCTCCTGATCTCTGTTTGTCTATATAAATATTGCAACAGAAAACATTGCTGATTCCTGTTGCAATACTCAAAATCACTATCAACCTCTGATTGCCTTAACAACCTTATCTATAGATGCCTTAAATTCTTCATCGGAAGAATTCTCAAATATAAAAAGCTCTTTGATATTTGTTGGCGGATTGAAGTTCTGACTGTTGATATATTCATCCCAGTGCTCCAATTTCCAGGTATCTCTGTCTGATGCACGCTTGATCATTCTTTCGTGGCAGACATCTTTTCTGGTATTTACCCAGATCACAAAGAGCTCTGCACCTTTTTCTGCAAGCTTTGCACGGAGATTGTCAAGATATTCGTCATCTCTGATCTCATCTGTGAATGGTGCATTTATAAGAACTGTATCATTGTATTCCAGTGCTTCAAATGCAAGATCCAGTACACAATAATATTCGTAGTCGCGGATATTTTTCTGGAAGAAATCGGATGAACGGTTATATTCCTCACCAGCCACTACAAAAATCTGCTTTGAAAGAACAATTAATGTATCCTTATCCAGATATACACAATTTGGCAGTGCCTTTGCCACCTGTTTGGAAATAAATGTCTTTCCACAGGCTGGTGGTGATGTAACTAAAATTAATTTCTTCATGTGTGTGCCTCCATTTTTCTCATTATCTCAATCCTGTTTGATTTTAGCACAATTGTATGATGGTAGCAAGAATTTGTTAGCGAATTTGGTGTTATTTCTTATTTCTTAATAATTAATACATTGTACATAAATTGACTATTCCAGTAATATGGATTTTCAACAGATGTAAATACCAATTCACAACCATGCTTTTGTGAAAACATTTCAAACATGGATTTTGAAATAAATAACTTATCAAGATTTTTATATTTTTCATCATAATTCTGTATTTTAGCTCTTCTATACTGCATGCAGGCATCTTCCAGCTCTTTATCAAATATCTCTGTGATCAGCACAGCCTTATGCGCTTTTTCATACATCTTCTCCAGAACATCAGATACATAGGCTTCATCTGGAAAATATGCAAATACAGAATCAGCCATCACAACATCAAATTTTTCATCTGTTGAAATATGGTCCGCTTCCATACATGCTATCTCCGCTTCTTTTAATACAATTTTTTCAATATCTGTACTCTGTCTGGAATAATCAATTCCACCAATCTTTTTATTCTGCCTGGAAAATAAATATAAGGTTGCTCCTGCGCCGCATCCTACTTCATAAATGCTGTTCCACGGACCAATATGTGTATTTAAAAGTGCACATTCTTCTTCCCAGCTTTTATAAAATGCATTATAATATGCATCCGCTGAATCTCCCAGATCCACATCAAATCCATCAATTCGTTTCAGCTCCCGCCAGATTGCTTTAGGATCTTCAAGCGACTGCAAAAAACATTCATCCGCTTCTCTTCTATTCCAGATTGCTTTCCAGTTATTCAATATATTCACCTCCAAATTTTTTCAACAATTCAACCAGATGCAGATTCTCTTCATCCGTCCGAACTGCAAGTCTGATCATTTCCTTTTGGTTATTTAATTTCTCATTCAGCACTTTGATCAAAATATTATTTTCCAGTAAAAATGATGCAAGTTTCCTGCTTTTCACTCCATCTGAAAGTTCACACATAACATAATTTGCTTGCGATGGATATACCTTCATATATGGGAGTTTTTCCAGCTCTTTCATGAAAATCTCACGGGACTTTCTAAGACGATCCAGTGACAGTCTGTAATCCTCCTTGTACTTTTCTATGATCTGTAAAAAGAATTCTGCATAAGAATTAATATTCCAGATTGGCAGTTTGCGCTGGATCTGATCAAGTTTTTCACTGTTTCTTCCAGCTAATATTCCCAGTCTGCAGCCCGGAACCCCATATGATTTTGAAATACTTTTTATTACATAAAACTCATCATACAGTTCCAGATACGAATCAGCTATACAAGATTCTGCCTCATCCGAAAAATCCGAAAAACTCTCATCTAATATAAGACATATCTTTTTCTTCTTACACCAATGGATCAATTCATATATTTCTCTGGAATCAATATAATTCCCACTAGGATTATCCGGATTTATCAGCACAAGCATTTGAATATGCTTCTGTTCAAAATAATCCTGAATGTCCTGTCCAGAATATGAAAAATCCATTTTTCTGGTATCCATAATAACTCTTTGTTCCTGCTTACAGCAATTTATATATTCCTCAAATGTCGGAGTCACAAAACCTATTTTTCCATTCGTTTCCTGCATCATTTCACGAATTAATTCCGCTGCTCCATTACCAACTATAATTTTCTTATCTGATATGCCAAACAGTTTGCCTGCCAATAACCGTATCACTCTTGCACCAGAGGGATACTGCATGATCAGCCGGTCACTGTTGGCACGGATTTCTTCCAACATGTGTTCTGTTGGGAAATACGGATTTACAAGATAGCAATAATCGACCAATTTAGGATATCTCCAAAAGCCACCATATCTGGCAGTTATTTTTTTATACTGTTCCTCTGTATTATCTGTAAACAGGCTTTCTGCAATATCCAGATCCTGAATATCATCAATCTCATACCAGCGCTGACCGTTAAGCCGTCTGGCCTGCAGCTCTTTCGTGTCAAGCATTGCGATCAGGCGGATAACAGACTCATAATATTCATTATTTCCCATTGCCATTGCATACGCCTTTAGAAAAGGCACATATGTATACTTGGAAAAATGCCTGCTGAATTTATATATATTCACTGTCTTATAGTATTGATCCGCATTTACAAAATGAAGATTTTTTTTTGCGACCATATCCACAATACAGTCATTCTCATCCAAAAGCATACATGTACCATCCATCCAGCTTTCAAACCGATCAACAAGTGCAAGGTTCTCTCTTGGATCACATAATATCAGATCTATTACCGTTTCATCAAAAATCAGATCTGATTCCAGCAAGAGGGTGTCTTCTTCCTCCAGAAAAGTGGCTGTTAAAGACAGGGAATAAATATTATTTGTTTTATCATATATTGGATTTTCCACAAATATGATCGGTGTATGTATTGTTAATGACGCAATATATTCCTTTAATGTCTCTTCCTGATACCCTGTCACTATAACGATCCTTGACAGGTCTTTTCTGTCAAGGATCTTCAGCATTCTTTCAATCAGAGATATTCCATTTACTTCAACCATACATTTAGTCTTATTCTTTGTAATATTCTTTAATCGTTTCCCCATTCCTGCTGCTAATATTATACCCTGCATTCTCCTACCCCTCTCTATTCCATAAGCCGTTTCATAATATATTTTCCACTTAATATCCGGCTCTTTCCGATATTAAAAATATGTTTCTCTCTGGCATCCGCAATCTGCTTTCTATACATGTCCTTTTGCTTTAACATATCTGTAGATATTTCAAGTATATTATCAATATCATTTACAGATATCGCCTTCCCAAGCACATTTCGCAATGTCACATTAATTGGCTTCTGCTCAATCTTGTCATATTCAGGATTCATGATTTTCATTGGCGTATCAATAAACAGCACTGGTTTCAATGTTGTAAATGCATATTCAAATGATATATCTGACCAGTCTGTTATCAGCAGATCAGCATCCATAACCGTACTGTTAGAAGAAAAGTCCGTCTGTATAGTTATATTATCATCCTTTGCATATCGCTCCTGCATTTCCACAAACCGTTCCATCTGATGTCTCACCTGCTGCGGATGCGGCCGTACAATGACCTCATATGGTGTATTCTTATATTTATCTAATATCTGCTCAATACACAGATCAATAATATTTTCCGGCTGCCACGATGGTGCGATCAGTATTTTTTTCTTTTCATTTTCTTTTCTGTTTTCAATCTGATACTGCTCGATCATCTGATCCAGTAACGCATATCCTGTCTCAACCAGAGTTTTAGGCTGTGTCACATACAGCGCTTCCATTTGCTGTATTTCACGTACCGAATCGATTCCTACACAAAAAACCGTGTCATAATAATCTAATGCACCTTTCCGTAATGTAAGTGCATTACTTCCCATCCCATGTGCTACATAAATATATTCAATATCTGATCTTACCTTGGAACGCTTGATATGATATTTTTCCAGATCTGGCATCGTCATCAGACAGATATCACAATCCAATTTCATAAACAAAGGAATCAGATACTTGTCCTGTGCTATATAATATGCCCGGACTGCCGACTGCTCCTGCTTCAGGATCGGATCCTCCGGATCACTGGTAACATAATCTATTTTATAATCAGACCGTTCAGCCAGA
>ERZ772892.3123-NODE-3123-length-12623-cov-9.381604_pt1 | contig 12623 bp, 5 predicted proteins | sample MGYA00512126_ERZ772892 | MGnify/ENA primary metagenome ERZ772892 (study PRJEB29015, sample SAMEA2737697) | human gut metagenome | biome: human gut; feature: human-associated habitat; material: faeces | place: China | collected 2012 ... | reverse complement strand
TAACAGATGTTACAGGTTGCTTTACTGTTACCTTAACAGTAGCGTATTTATTGCTGCCATCAAGTGCCATTACTTTAATTGTAGCATTACCTCTACCCTTTGCAGTAATTTTACCACTTTGGTTTACTGTTGCTATCTTTGAGTTAGAAGTTGTCCACTTTAACTTTTTGTTAGTTGCATTAGTTGGACTAACCTTAACTTTAACAGTTGCACTTCTGCCATTTAATAATGTAACAGATTTCTTACTTAATGAAACTTTAGTAACTTTCTTTACAGTTGGTTTTGTTGGATTAGTAGGTTCGGCTTTAGGATTCACCTTTACTTTAAATGTATCTATATAGTCATAATGCTGTACAGTTACAGTTCTCTCACCTACTTTAGTAAGGTCATAATCTAAAGTATAGTTTTCTACTACTTTAGAAGTGCCGTCCTTGTAATAAACAGTAACCTCAAGACCTGAAATATCTAAACCTTCACCTTCAGTATATTCTGTTTTATTAGGTAGCTTTGTTACTGCAATTCTATCAATATTATTGACCTTTATTTTACAAGTTGTTACAACAGGTTCTTTATCATCAGGATTTTGTACTGAAATTGAAATTGTTGCATCGCCAACACTTTTAGCAGTTACTTTACCGTCATTATCCACAGTTGCAACTTCCGGACTACTTGAAGTCCACTTAATCTCTGCTTCAGTTCTAACATTTTCAAATGTTGGAACTAAGTAAATAAAATTGTCAACTGTAAGGTTAGCACGTCTTGTGTTAAGTTTTACATTAGTATTGTGAATTTCGTATGTAGAACCTTTTGATGTATCCCACTTACCGTCAGAATGTAGATAGTACCAATTACCTTTGTATAAATAACCCGATGGGTCAACTGAAATTCTACTATTACTGTCAACAACATAAATCATATTGTCAAAGTTATCAACACCATCCGGATAAAGGTCACACTCTCCTGCTTTGTATCTATCCAGATTAATACTAAAAGTTTGTAAGTTCTTGTTATAATTAGGGTCATAATCGTTACCTAGTGGTCTTTTTTCAGAACCCTCAATACCGTTGGTAAATATAATATTATGTACATTCTCTGCAACATCAATGTAATAAACAACAGAATCATCATCTGTTTTAATAGAAGTAGGTCTCATTATGTAAGAATGTTGCTGGTCGTAACAAGCATCTTCACCACTCCACCAAAAAGCACAAGCAGTTGCATTGCTAAAATTAAACCACTTTTCCGGCATCGCAAAGAAATATCTCTTTGACTTATTGTTTATAGGACCTGTATAAGTACCACCTAAACTTGTAACAAATTTAGATTTTCTCATTTCAGGTGTTACTTCTTTATCATTTACATAAACTCTAACCTTTAGCTTTGCAGTTAAAACAATTTTTACTGTTGAATTAGGTTCTGTGATTGTTAGTAAAGCATTTTCAGAACCGGGATCTTTCTCACCATAATAAACATAGCCAGGTTCCCATTGACCATTAGTAGTTACATAAAATTCATATGGTGTACCGTCTGTCTTAGGGTTTACGCCTTTTAATGTAATCTCATAAGAACCATCTTGGTTCTTTGTCATCTTATTTATTTCATTATCTTTTTCCCAATCAATACCGTTACAAAGACCGGCTTCACCTGCAACATAATGGGTAGTTTCTGTTGGTACAACTTTACCCGGTGCATCTACACCATCAACAAGCACTTTTACAAAGCCATCTGTAATTACTTTACCGTCTTTGTTTCTGGTACCCTTCAAAGTTAAAATAACATCAACTGTTGAATTATCCATTGGTACGGAAAATTCAATATCTTGTGGGTTATTCTCACCAAGATTTGAACCGAAATTAACACTCCAATCATGATCTTCTGTAACCTTGATTGAGTAACAATCTGACTTAGAAACATTTGTATATGTTTTCTTGTAAGTACCATCCGACTGAACCACCATATCATCAGCTACAGTTGTTGGGTCCCATTTTGCACCTAAAAACGGTGCATCACCTACAACTGTATAAGTATGAGTCTTATCAATTGTAGTAGCTGATACTGATAGCCCACCAAAAATTGAACATACCATTAATAATGATAAAAACACACTAAAGAATTTATTTATTCTCATATGTAGCCCTCCTACATTAATATAGTTATATTTTACCATAATATAAAAACTTGTTCTACAATAATAATACACCAACATTCTTATAATGATTTATGCAATATGCTTAAACTTTTTGAACTATTTTTTAATAGTAAAAGAAAATCAGATGGCAATATAATCACCATCTGATTTCTTAATTGTATATATTCTGTTTTATATGAGGAATGTAAAAAAGTATTAGTCTGCAATCTTAGTCATATTACCATTTGAGAAAGTATATGTACCTTTTTCAAAATGATAGTTCTGACCGTTTCTGCTGTCCCAACTACCGTTACCGTTGTTAAAGCAAACATTTGCATAAGTTGAAGTACCTAGGTCAATTGTATACTTATGAGTATAACCTGTCTTTTCGTTAGTTGAAGTCATTTTGTAACCAGGAGCATCAGTCCAAGAGCCATTACCTACCTGATAATGAATATATGGAGTTGAGTAACCCTTGTAGTAGATTGTTACTACATTTTCTGAAGCTTTGTCTACTGTAACTTCAATTGATCTGCCGGCAATATACTTACCATTGTGCTTAATTTGTAATAGCATTGTATATTTTCCTGCTTCCTTAGGTGTCCAGTTAGCAGTTCTGTCGCTATTTGTTGTAAGTGTTTCTGTCTTGTTATCTTTAGTTACCGTATAAGTATAATCGTGATATGTAACAAGTGATGATAGATTCTTAATATCAGCACTAAATTTAACTATATCATTTACTTTTACTGTACTACTGCTAATATTTAAATTATCAATACAAGCTTGAGCAACATAAATACTTTTTGTAACTGTTACTGTTGCCCCGGTAGCGTCCTTAACTGTTACTTCATAGTTATAGTTACCAACATATTCAGGAATAACTGTAAAAGTATTCTTAGTTGAAAATGGCTGTAAAACAGTTCTTGTATTGTACTGGTTCATTGCAAATTCATACTGATATGGTGCTTTACCACCTGATGCATTAACTGACATATTAACATTATCATAGAAAGGAACTGAACCTGCGTTTGAATTAATGTTAAATTGGTTTATCTTTAGAGGTTGTTTCTCTGCAACTGTAACAGTTTTTTCAGCCATTACATAATTAGTTGAACCATAGTTTTCTTTTGAATAAACTCTAACCCTATAAGTACCGGATTTGTTAAACTGCCATAAACAACCACTGGCACCTGCATAGTCATAAATTGTAACTTCGTGATTATTTGAATCTAAATATGTGAATTTACTTACAGCATCGGAAGTAGCATTCTTAAGTGTTACTTTCATTGAAACATAATCACCTGCTTCAATTTTACCATCAGCCGGAGTAATATCAAATGATTCAATACCGAATTTATCATCTTCTACCGGAGTAATTACACCATTCTTAAACGTGTATGTACCCTTGTTGAAACGATAGTTTTTATCATTGTTGCTGTCCCAATTACCGTTGCCGTCATTGAAACATACATTTGCGTAATTCTTATCGCCAAGGTTAATTACGTACTTATGTGAATAACCGTCTTTTTCGTTAGTTGCAATCATTTTGTAACCCGGTGCGTTAGTCCAAGAACCATTTTCTACCTGATAGTGAATGTATGGAGAATAATAACCAACATAGTAAATTACAACTAGATTATCAGTTGTGTCTTTCTTATTAACAACATAGTTCACTGTCTTTGTTGCAGACTGACCGGACATATCACCCATATTACAAGTGATTGTATAATTACCGGCTTCAGTTGGTGTCCAATCTACTGAAGCATTGTATGGATCTTCCAGAGTTTCTACAACATTTCCATCTTTCTTAATCTCATATTTCAGATAATTATATCTGCCATACTTTGATTGAGAATATTCAATATCTGCCTTAATATTAATCTTTGTACCAACATACTGTGGAGAAGTTGGTGAAGTAACAATATTTTTGATTGTTAATGCATTTACCTTAATTGGCTTAAATGTTTTTGTTAGAGTCTTACCATCAGCATCTGTTACCTTAGCAAATACTGTGATATCACCACCCTTTTTTGCATAGAAGTAATAAGAAGAGTTAGTAGTTTTTTCTGTCTTTGTATTACCGTCTTGAGTGTAACCAAATTCATATGTATATGGAGTTTTACCACCAGATGCTGTAATATAGCAACTAACACAACCGTTTACATATGTTGAATCACTAGGAAACACTTCTGCATTATCGATTTTAAATTCTTTCTTTGGTGAAACTATAACAGTCTTTTCAGCCATTACATAATCTTTTGCATTATAGCTTTCTTTTGAATAAACTCTAACTTTATAAGCACCGGCTTCACTAGTCTGCCATGAACAACCACTGACACTCGCATAGTCATAAATTGTATATTCTTTATTGTTTGAATCTAAATATGTGAATTTACTTACAGCACCAGAAGTAGCATTCTTTAGTTTAACCTTCATTTCTACTGAGTCACCAGCAGTAATGTTGCCATCTTCAGGAGTTAGATCAAATGACTCAATCTTAAGTTTCTTTTCTGCTACAAATACAGTCTTTTCAGCCATTACATAACTAGTTGAGCCATAGCTTTCTTTTGAATAAACTCTAACCCTATAAGTACCGGATTTGTTAAACTGCCATGAACAACCACTGACACTCGCATAGTCATAAATTGTATATTCTTTATTGTTTGAATCTAAATATGTGAATTTACTTACAGCACCGGAAGTAGCATTCTTAAGTGTTACTTTTATTGAAACATAATCACCTGCTTCAATTTTACCATCTGCCGGAGTAACATCGAATGACTTAATGCCAAAATTATTATCAACTGCAATTGGTGTAATTACACCATTTTTAAATGTATATGTGCCCTTTTTGAACTTATAGTTTTGACCGTTTTTACTATCCCAATTATTATTACCATCATTGAAACAAACATTAGCATAGTCTGATGTACCTAGGTCAATTGTATATGTATGTGTGTAACCATCAACTGTTGTATCAGGTGTCATTGCTTTACCCGGTGCTGTAGTCCAGTTACCATCACCTACCTGATAATGGATATATGGTGATGAGTAACCTTTGTAGTAAATTGTTACTGCATTCTTATCAGGAGTAGTACCGCCAGCATTTACAGTAATATCTTTTGAATTACCATTTAATTTTACTGTACCGTTTAAATCTGACTTATATGTTTTATTATTGTTATTATCTACAATCTTAACATCTGATACAGATAGTGTACTGTCATTATTATCTGTGTCCTGAAAACTAAATGTCCAAGTATAATCCTCTACATTATTAGAATTCAAGTTTTCAACTATACTGTTTAAATCGTATGTAAATGTACCCTTAGCTTCTGTTTTTGTACCATCAAAGGAGTAATCATTATTTACATAATAATTACTATATGTTTCAAATGGTTCAGAATAAGATGAATAAGTTGAACCTGTTGTTTTATTCTTAGCAATAATTTTAATTTTTATATCATTACGGCTTTTTGAACTTAGTGTATATTCAAAATTAATATTTGAACAATCAGATACCGGCTTTACAGATATTCTTGCTATATCATCAATACAATTAGCTCTTACTCTATTTGATAAAACTGTACTATTATTTACTGATGAAGTTCTATTGATTGAATCATAAGAAATCCAAATATATCCGTTATTCATCCAATCATCACCCCAAGAGTTTGCTACCTTGAAAGCACCCTTTTCGCCTTCTTGTACCTTACCATCTTCATTAATATCATACCAAATGTCATCATCATAACCAACAATAGTCATACGATGACCGCCTCTTGTTGACACAAGATAAGGTACTATATACTGTCCGGCATACTTTGTATTTTCCGGTACTTGACTATTCTTTTGAATTATTCCATAAGTAAATCCGTATGATGCATGTGTTGAAAAAGTAAGTACTTCCCCATTAATAAGTGCAGTCTTAACTGTGTCTAGATTGCTACTTTTAGAATTTGTAATAGGTGTTTCACCATCACCTGTTGAAATATAACTATAACTACTTAACTTATATTTCTGTGCTTCGTCAAAAGCCTCTTTTGTAACTGTCCATTTTGCAGGATCTGTAATATTAGGTGAATTTTTAATTGTAGGTGCACCAATATTTCTTAAAACACTATATGTAGCACTATCATATGAACCAATATCATCACTAAAGTTAGTGAAATTATATGTCCATAAAGGTGAAAAGCTATTTTCATAAGTAGCAGTTCTGTTAAGTTTTTTATTTTGAGTATAACTAAACTGATAGTATGTTTCTGCCCATGCAACACAAGAACCTACTCTGCCTTGGCTCTTAATTGGTGGGAAATACTTACTTTGGCTATTATCCACCTTTGAAGGTAAATCACTGTCACCATCAAGTGCCTGAGCCTTAGCTTTAGCCTTTGTTGTACCTTCTTCCTTAGCAACAATTGAATAATACTGATTTTCGCTACTAATTGTAGGAGCATTATCATCATCACTTTTACCTAGGTCACCTGTACCGAACTTTTGACCATCAACATCAACTACTGTTGAATTTTTGTTGACATCTGTAGCTTGTGTATTATTTGTTTTATTTTCAGTTGCAAATGCAGTTAGAACTGAAAAACTTGACACTGTCATCAATACACATAACAATACAGATAACGCTCTCATTGTTTGTTTTCTCAATTTTCTTCCTCCTATTTGTAGCTTTTGCTACATTTTTGAACTTGTTTTTATACAAATTCCACAATCAATTATAGTACATCTTCAAACTTTTTATAACTAAAATTGAATAAAAATAAACTTTTCTATAATAAACACTATATTTATTTCAATTCACTTATAGATTTATGTACATTTTTATCTTGCAATCTTTTATTTATCAAAAAGTCGTACAAAACATTTTCATATTGTTTGTTTTAAATATCAATATATCATAATAAAAATATAGATATATCAAATAGTATATATGTCCAATTAATTTATTTAGTAATAAATTTGCTAAAAATATACAATCACTATAAATACCGTACAGAAAAAAACATAAATATAAACTTTATTTAATGTAAAAGTACTTTAATTATACAAGGTACAATGATATAATTAATTTAAAGATTTATCTTTGAAAGGTGGTGCTATTATGGCAGAAACATATGAACAAAAGATTGAAAGAAAGTTGAAGGTTAAGCAACAAGTTATTGCAGTTGCATCCGGCAGAGAAAAAGCTGACCTTGTACTGAAAAATGCAACATATCTAAATGTATTTTCTAATGAATTTTTAGTAGGTGACATTGCAGTTTCTAACGGTCTAATTGCCGGTATTGGAAAATATAACGGTAAAGTTGAAGTTGATGTTAGGGGAAAAATTGTATTACCCGGATTTATTGATGCACATATTCACCTAGAAAGCTCAATGGTATCTCCTACCGAATTTGCAAAGGCTGTTATCTCTCACGGTACAACTACTGTTATTACTGACCCACATGAAATTGCAAATGTTATGGGTACTGATGGTATTGAATATATGATTGAGGCTACAAGTAATTTGCCTTTAGATGTTCACTTTATGTTGCCGTCTTGTGTACCGGCTACTGAAATTGATGAAAGTGGTGCAGTTCTTGAATACAATGACATTGATAAATATTTTGAACACAAAAAAGTTCTTGGTCTTGCTGAAATGATGAACTATGTTGGTGTTATAAATGGTGACGGTAAAGTAGTTTCAAAGATTATTGCATCTCAAGCACACCACAAAAAAATTGATGGTCATGCACCTGAGCTTTCCGGTAATGACCTTAATGCATATATTTCAGCAGGTGTATATTCTGACCATGAATGTTCAACCTTTGAAAATGCTCTTGAGAAATTACAAAAAGGTCAATTTATTATGATTAGAGAAGGTACTGCTGCTCACAACCTAAAAGCACTAATGCCTTTACTTAATGACAAATACTATGCAAGGTGTATGTTTGCTACTGATGACAAGCACCCAAATGATTTATTATATGGTGGCCACATTGACTACATAGTTAAAGAGGCAATCAGAAATGGTGCTAATCCTATTATTGCACTAAAGGTTGCAACACATCATGCAGCAAGATACTTTTTACTTAACAATAAAGGTGCTATTGCCTCAGGTTACTTAGCTGATATAGTAGTGGTAAACAACATTAGGGACTTTGACATTCAGCAAGTTTATAAAAGAGGTAAACTAGTATTTGACGGTAAAAAGGTTATTGACTTCCCTACTCCTACTATTGAAAGTAGATTAGTAGAGAAATGCCACAATACTTTCCATCTTGACAAAGTTACACCTGAAAGTTTTGATATTAAAGGTGATTTAGGATTGATAGGTTTAGTCAGTGGTGAACTGCTAACAAAAAATCTCGGTACTGCTAACCATATTGATGTTGAAAATGATGTACTGAAAATTGCTTGTGTTGAACGACACAAAAACACAAACCACATTGGCGTAGGATATGTTAAGGGTTATTCCCTAAAGTCAGGTGCAGTTGCTACTTCTATTGCTCACGACTCACACAACATTATTACAGTAGGTTGTAGTGACTCTGATATTGCAATTGCAGTTAACGCAATTAAGGATAATAACGGTGGTATTGTTGTGGTTGAAAATGGTGAAATCAAAGCATTACTGGAATTACCTATTGCCGGTTTAATGTCGGAAGAACCATTAAAAGTAGTTAATGATAAACTTGAAAAAGCAAAAGCCTCTGCTTATAGCTTAGGTGTTAGCAAAAATATTGACCCGTTTATGACACTTTCATTTATCAGCTTGCCTGTTATCCCATCACTTAAAATCACTACAAAAGGTGTTTTTGATGTTGATAAATGGAAAATTGTTGAATAAAAAAATTAATATAATATACAAAATAGTCACTACAAATTGTAGTGGCTATTTTTTAGTATTAACTAGAAGTAATTAATATTGATTTAAAATCTAACACTCATTTTTGTGTCAGATTTTGCTTTTGTAATAATTATTCAATTTTATGTAATAATCAACGATTGTAATATATTGACAAAATATTGAATAAAGGTATAAAATTAAGTAGTAAGGTTGTATTAAGCATATAATATAAAATGAGGTGGTAAAATGGTAAAAAGAAGATATTCAATATTATGTGTAATGTTTGCTATTTTGATTGGATTTAGTGGTATTGCATTTTCTCAGCAAACTACATATGCAAAAGAAAAGGTAACTAAAGTCACATATACAACTAAAACTAAAAATTATAAAGAATGTATGATTGTAAAGGGTTTGTCCTCTAAAAAGAAAACTATTTGGAGTTACAAAACACCTTACAGAGCTCTTGCACAATGTTCAACATTTAAATGCATTGTTAAGAAAAACAGAGTTTATGTTTTCGATTATTTAAGACTTTTGATTTTAAATAAAAACAATGGTAAAAGACTATATACCGTAAAGAATACACCTGAGCGTGGTCACTTTGCAACCGTTACTAACAAATACAATTGTTATGAAATAGGTTACATAGGTAAAAACAGTGGCACATTATATAAGATTTCTCCTAAGGGAAAAATTCTTTATAAATCAACAAAGATTTCAAAACATTCATACGGATGGCCTACATCTATCAAAGTTTCCGGAAAATATGTTTATGTTGGCTGCTATAAATTTGATGGTCCACCTAAACCGGTTACAATAAAGTTTAACGAGAAAAACGGTAAATTCTTAGGTGAAAAATAAGAGGTATAGCAATGAAAAAGATAGTAAGTTTATTTATGACAATTCTTATGATTGTCAGTGTTGCAACTGTCAGTTTTTCACAAACTGCTCTTGCAAAAACTAATAAGGGTGTTACAAAATACAAGATAACTAAGGTTGATAAAAGTAAGAAATTCAGCAATGATATTACATATATAAAGTATTACAAAAAGGTAGTATTAAAGGGTTCTTCAAAATCTATAAAGAAGATTAACAAAGTACTTAATGCTGATTGTAATAAGTATATGAACAAAAAAACAGTAGATCAAGAGTATAAATCTATCGGTTCTTTAAACAAACTACCTAGTGGAATGGTATCTACTTTCAGAGCAACTCATACTGCAAAGATGAAATACAACAAAAACAAAATTATCAGTATATCAGTTTCATCTTATGACTCTATGGGTGGAGTTCCAAACACTACATTATACGGTTTCACTTACAATGTAAAAAGTGGTAAAAAGCTTACACTAAAAAATGTAACTAACTATAGTAAAAAGAAATTAAGAAATGAAATTATTAAAAAGTTGCAGAAAAAGTTTATTTGATGACTACAAAAAACATGTAAAAAATGTTTATAAACTTCCTTTCTACATTAAAAGTGGTAATAAATGTGTTATCACATTTAAACCATATACTGTGACATCCGGAGGTACATATTCTTCTGTAACTATAAAAAGCAAATATAAATAATCAAAAATTAACATCTGTAAGAGGATACAAAAAGCTGGCACTATAAAAAGTGTCAGCTTTTGTATATGGTAAATTAAGCATCGCATATTAACTTTATTCTCTACTTAAAAATTACACCTATCGGTAAATTTAAGATTACTTGACACGAAAATTATTTTATTATATAATTTCGTTAAGTAATTAAGCTGAAATATGCTTAAAACGGAGGGAAAACTTTATGAAAGTAAAAAGAATATTATGTGTAATACTAGCTATGGCAGTATTACTATGCGGAAGTTCTATCACCTCAGTATCAGCTAACACCACCGACACTAAATCAAATGTTACATGGAATTATGACGATAAAAATTGTACATTAACTATTTCAGGTAACGGTGATATTGGTACACTTTCTGATGGATATGATAATTATCCATGGAAAGAATTCCGAGATGATATTAAGACTGTTATTATAGGTAATGGTATTACAACTATCAGAGAATTTACTTTTGATGTTCTTTGTGATCTAACTAGTGTTACCATTCCTGATACTGTTACATCAATTGAAGGTTCAGCCTTTAGATCTTGTCATGAGCTAAAAAGTATAACTATTCCAAAATCTGTTAAGTATCTAGGTGAAACTGTTTTTGAATATTGCAATAATTTAACAAATATTATTGTTGATAAAGATAACAAATACTACTCATCACTTAACGGTAACATTTATAATAAAAATAAAACTAAACTGATTGAATACTGCTACGGTAAAAAGAATTCTTCTTTTACTGTACCAAATACGGTAAAGACTATCGGTAAGCGTTCACTTTGCAATAACCCTAACTTAAAAAGCATCAAAATATCTAACTCGGTAACAACTATCGGAAGTTATGCTCTTACCTACTGTGAGAACTTAGAAAATATAAGTTTAGGCAACTCTGTTACTACTATTAAATCAGCAGCTTTTGGTTATTGTCCAAAATTAAAGAGTATGTATTTTCCTAAGTCAGTAAAAAAACTTGAATATTCAATTTTTGCTAATTGTTTTGGATTAGAAAAAATAACTGTTGCAAAAGATAATCCTTACTTTGCATCTATTGATGATAATCTATACAGTAAGAATAAAACAACATTAGTAAAGTATTGTGGAAACAAAAGTGCTACTTCTTTTACAATTCCTTCATATGTAAAAGTTCTTGAATCCGGTTCTTTTTCAGGTTGTAACAACTTAGTATATTTAAACATTCCTAATACTGTTGAGGATATGGCTATTGCTGTTAATAATTGTCCAAAATTAAAAACAGTTAAAATTTCGAATAAAATCAAGCACATTTATTCAAATTTTTATGATTGCGAGAATATAGAAAATGTTTATATTCCTTGCTCTGTTGAAAAAATAACCTATTCTTTTTCTAATAGTAAAAAAATAAAGAATGTTTACTTTGAAGGTTCAAAGGCTCAATGGAATAAGATAAACGAAAGTGAAAATTTGAATAATGCTACTATTCACTATACAATTAACAACAATCAAGTATATGTCAAAACATTTTTAAAGAATGCAACTATAAATAATAAAAAAGAAATAGTTACAATCGGTTCAAAACACAAGGTTAAAATAACACCTAAAAAAGGATATAGACTTACTAATGTTAGTGTAAACTATGAATACTTAAATTTTCCTTATGGTAAAGTTCCTTTCAGTTCAAATTGTTGTAACATTAATTTTAACATTAACGACCATAACCTTTTCATAACTGCTATTGCAAAGAAAATACAGACTATCAGTGCTAAATCATTTGTTAAAAAGAAGGGTTGCAAACCTTTCAACATTAATGCAAAGGCTAAAACAAAGCTAACCTATACTTCAAGCAACAAAAATGTTGCTACTGTAAACAGTAAAGGTAAGATTACTGTTAAAAAGGTAGGTAAAGCTACTATCACAATAAAAGCAAAAGAAAATTCTACATATACATCTGCTACTAAAAAAATTACTGTTACAGTTAAGAAAAAGTAATTATATTATAAATTCATAAACAAGTAAAGATCCACCGGCTTAGCCGGTGGCTTTTCTTTTAACGCCTTAAAGGCTATGTTACTAGCTTCGTC
>ERZ772892.3116-NODE-3116-length-12651-cov-2.957844_pt1 | contig 12651 bp, 6 predicted proteins | sample MGYA00512126_ERZ772892 | MGnify/ENA primary metagenome ERZ772892 (study PRJEB29015, sample SAMEA2737697) | human gut metagenome | biome: human gut; feature: human-associated habitat; material: faeces | place: China | collected 2012 ... | reverse complement strand
AATGACCCGAACCAGCAGCTGCGGAGCAACCGGTCGGGGCTTGAGCTCGGCCAGCGCCTGCCGGAGCGCTTCGTTCTCCGTGCGCAGCTCGTCGAGCTGGGCGTTGAGCGGCGCGAGCTGCTTCTTGAGCTTCCGGTCCGCGATCTTCTGGTGGAGCTTGTAGTGGCTGTACACGTTCAGCGCCGTCAGCGCAATGAACGCGCCGCCCGCGATCAGCCCGACCTTCTTCATGTCGGACCGCCGCAGCACATGGTGGGACCTGTTCTTCCCGCCGCGCGTGATCTCCACCACCGCGGGATCGTCTGTCCCAAGCTTCTTCTGCGCCAGCGCCTTCAGCGCCTCGCAGCGCGTTTTGACATTGCAGTGCATATCGTACCTCCCATATTGGCGACTGTTCCATCTGTTTACAGATATTATATCCCGCGCCGTGTGTTTTTGCAAGAGGGGAGGGAAGAAATGCGCTCAGACCTCGCTGCGCTCGCGCTTGTTCTGCAGCAGCTGCAGCGCGATGATACCCGCCACGATCACAAGGCCGATGAGGTCGGAGACCGTACCCGGGATCAGCAGCGTCAGACCGCCGATGACAGCCAGCACGCGCAGCGGCCAGCCCATCTTCCGGAGGATATACCCCTCCAGACCGGCGGCGACGGCGAAAATGCCGAGCAGCGCCGTGATGACGATCTGGACGACCTGGAAGACGCTCGTGACGTTCTCAAAGAGCATCTGCGGGTTGTACGCAAAGATGAACGGCACGATGAAGGCCGCGATGGCGAGCTTCGTCGCGTTGATGCCTGTCTTCATGGGGTTCGACTTTGCAATGGCCGAGCCCGCGTAGGCCGCCAGCGCGACCGGGGGCGTGATATCGGCGACGATGCCGAAGTAGAACACGAAGAAATGCGCCGCCACGAGCGGATACCCCATCTTGATGAGGATCGGCGCGCAGGTGGAGGCCATGATGCAGTAGTTTGCCGTCGTCGGCACGCCCATGCCGAGGATGATGCAGCAGACCATGGTCAGGATGAGGCCGATGAACGTCGCGTTGCCCGCCAGCTGGACGATGGCATTGATCAGGATCGAAGCCAGACCCGTGACCGTGATGCAGCCCGCGATGATACCTGCCATCGCGCACGCGACGGCAACCGTGATCGCGCCCTTCGCGCCCGCCTCGAGCGAGTCGACCGCGGACCTGCCGCTGTCAGCCAGCGCGCCGCCCACGGCACGGACCGCCGTCCTCACAGACTTCTCTTCCGCGTCCCGCATCCGGGTCAGGAAGAAGTTGACGAGACCTACCACGATGGCCGCGAGGATGGAATAGGCTGCGGAGTGCGACATCGTCTTCGCGCCGGACGAGACCAGCCAGACGAGCAAGATCAGCGGCAGGATCAGATAGCAGTCGCGCGCGAGCAGACCCCACTTCGGCAGCTGATCTCTGGGGATGCCGCGCAGCCCGAGCTTCTTCGCCTCCAGATGCACGGAAATGAAAATGCCGGTAAAATACAAAATGGCAGGCAGGATCGCCTTGACCGCGACCTTGGCATACGGGATACCGATGTACTCCGCCATCAAAAAGGCAGCCGCGCCCATGATGGGCGGCATGATCTGTCCGCCGGTGGAGGCCGCAGCCTCGACCGCGCCGGCGAATTCCGGCTTGTAGCCGGTCTTTTTCATCATCGGGATGGTGAACGAGCCGGTCGTGACCGTGTTGCCCACGGACGAGCCGGACACCATGCCGCACAGCGCGGACGAGATAACGGCGACCTTGGCCGGGCCGCCGGAGGTCCAGCCGGCGATGGCGTTGGCTGCGTCAATGAAGAAGCTGGCGATGCCGGTTCGCTCAAGGAAGCCGCCGAAGATGATGAACACGGCGATGAACTTCGCGCACACCTGCACGGGCGTGCTCAGCACGCCGGACGTGCCGAAAAAGAGCGTGTAGATCACGCGGCTGAGCACCTGCTGGAACGTCTGCCCGGCGTTGAGCATGCTCACGAACGTGTACACGAGCAGCGCACCGACGACCACAAGGATCGGCACACCGACACAGCGGCGGCAGAGCTCGGCAAGCGTCAGAATGCCGGCCACGCCGACGGCGATGAGAAACGGCGTCATCTTGGCGGCGCTGGTGAGCGTCTTGATGAGCACGGAATAGTTAAAGCAATAGTAGAAAAACGCAGCCGCGCCGATGACCATGATGACGATATCGTACCACGGCAGGCGGTTGGCGTGCACATGCTTCTTGCTGGCGGGGTAGGTCAGGTAGCCCATGATGACGATCAGCCCGAGGAACGCGGTCAGGCGGATCTCGAGCGCGGCCGTGCTGAACAGCGTCGACCAGATGCAGTAGATTGAAAACAGCGCCATGACGACGGAGATAACGATCTTGGGCTTGCCCGCCCAGATGCGGGTGGCGGATTCGCGGTCATACTTGCGCATGACGGCGTCCATTTCCTCCTGCAGCGAAGCGCTTGCCGCGGCGTCCGCGGCCTTTTTGTTGTCAGACATAGAGGGAAACCTCCGTTCCGGTTAGGATGGAAAAGCTACGGCGTCAGGGGTACTGACGCCGTAGCGAACGTTTACGGGATGCAGCGCATCACCGCCTCGGGCATCAATAGGTGCCGGCCTTGATGGTGGCGGCGGTGTAGTACGGGGACGCGGACAGCAGGGACTGCACATGGCTGTCGTCGAGGCTGACGAGGTAGACGCTGCCGGCGGTGGCAAGGTCGGTGATGGCCGTGGTGGGCGCACCGGCGACGATGAACGCGGCGTCGATCTTGCCGTCCTTCAGGCTCTCGGCGCTGTCGCCGAAGCTCTGGTACACGGCAGAGATGTCAGACTCCTTGAGGTCGTAAGCGCTGAGCACGTCAATGGCGTTGAAGTACACGCCCGAGCCGGCTGCACCGATGGAAACCTTCTTGCCGGCGAGGTCGGCAACGGTCTTGATGTCGGGGTTGGTGGTGACGATCTGCACCTGCTCCTGATACAGCTGAGCCACGACGGAGAAGCCGGTGACGGGGCTGTCAAACAGGCGCTGGCCGTTGTAGGCGTAGTTCATGACGTCGCTCTGCACGAACGCGAGCTGGACGTTGCCGTTGGTCAGATCCTCAACGTTGGCCTGAGAGCCGCCGGAGGTGAGGGCCGTGACCTTGCAGTTGGACTTGCCGGAGACGAAGGAAGCGAGCACGCCGCCGAAGGCGTAGTACGTGCCGGACTCGCCGCCGGTGCCGAAGCTGAGCGCGGAAGCGGTGCCGTTGCCGGCGCCTTCCTTGACCGCGTCGACCTTGAAGCCCTTCTCCTCAAAGTACTTGGCAGCGCCGGGGTGATACGGCACGCCCTTGACGGAGGCGGCAGCCTCGATGCTCAGCTCCGCGCCCTTGGCGTGCTGAGCGGTGATGGCGTCGAGATTGTCAAAGATGGTGGACACGAACGCATAGATCTCGTCGGTCGGGACATCGTCGCGGGCGATGACGATCGCGCCGACGGAGACGGTGTTGGTATCGACCTTGGAAGCGGAACCCGTATCGTCGGTCTTGGTGTCGGTATTGCCGCCGCCGCAGGCGCACAGCGCAAACACCATGACGAGGGCGAGCGCCAGCGCCACGATTTTGTTGAACTTCATAGTTGATTCTCTCCTTTTTGAAATTTTCCTCTTGCAAAGATTCAATATGCGTTCATTATACCTGCAATTTGTGCAAATTTCAAGCGAAAAATGAAACTCTATGCCTGTTCGTGTGCAAAAACTTTCACACACTAACAGTTTTCTGATACAAATCGCCACATCTTGCGCCGCTTGGGCAAATTTTCCCACTCCGGGCACAAGATGCCTCACACAAGTAAGCAAAAATCCGGCCTGTGCAAAATTTGCACAGGCCGGATCATCGACCGGAATGCGTTATGCGTCCTTGTCCTTGTCCGCGTCCGGGTCGGGCTGCACGAGCACGCGCTCGACGCGGCGGCCGTCCATGGCGAGGACCGTGACGGTGAGGTTTTCGTACCGGAAGCTGTCGCCCACCTTCGGGAACGTGCCGAAGCGCTCGAGCGTCCAGCCGCCGACGGTGGTGCTGTCGGCGTCGTCGAGGGCGTCCTCGTTCCAGTCGAGCAGCTCGAGAAAGTCCGAGAGCGTCATGGCGCCGTCGAGCTCATAGCCGCCGTCGGGCCGCGTGACGACCTCGTTTTCCACCACGTCCTTCTCGTCCCAGATGTCGCCGACAAGCTCCTCGAGCACGTCCTCCATCGTGATGACGCCGAGCGTGCCGCCGAACTCGTCCGTGACGACGGCGAGGTGCTTCTGCTCGCGGCGGAGCTTTGCCAGCACGTCGGGCAGGCGCGTGGTCTTGTAGACGAAGCACGGCGGAATGAGCTGCGCGCGCAGATCGTCCGGCCGGCCGTCCATCATGGCCTTGTAAAAGCGGTTGAGATACAGAAAACCGATGATATTGTCCACGCTGCCGGAGTAGACCGGCAGGCGGGAATACGACGAATCGTTGATGATGCGCACGATCTCGTCCCAGTCGTCGTCGATGTCGATGGCGACCATGTCGACGCGGGCGGTCATGGCCTCGCTCGCGCTGACGTCGGAAAAGTCGAGCGCGGAGCGCAGCAGCTCGCTGCGGTCCTCGTCGAGCACGTCCTCGTCCTCGGCCGTCTCGATGATCGACTGCAGCTCCTGCGAGGCGGCCTCCTCGGGATCGCCGTCACCGGCATCGCCGTGCAGCGGGCGCGTGATGAGGTGCACGAGCCCGACGACGAGCCAGATCACGGGGTAGAGGATGACCGACAGCGCGCGGATGATATAGGCATTGCGCAGGGCGATGCCGTTGGCGTTCTGCTTGGCGACGATCTTCGGCATCGTCTCGCCGAAGATGATGACCAGCAGCGTCAGCACGACGGTGGACACCCACGTCCACTGCTCGCCCGCGAGCAGGATGACGATCACGGAGCCGAGCGACGACGCCGCGATGTTGACGAGGTTGTTGCCGATGAGGATGGCGCTGAGGGTGCGGTCGAAGTGGTCGAGGATGCCGACGGCCGTTTTCGCGCGGCGGTCGCCGTCCTCGGCGGCGTTTTCGAGCCGCAGGCGGTTGGCCGACGAATACGACATTTCCGACGCGGAGAAGAACGCCGACAGCGCGATCAGCACGACGAGCGCGGCAAAATACCACACGATGCTCATGCCGGCTCGCCCCCTTTCTCCGGGGCGGCGTCCGCGGGGGCGGCCTCGTCGGTCTCCTCCGGCAGCAGGCGCACGACGAGCTTGACGATGCGCTTTTGCTTCATGTCGGAAATGCGCACGTCGAGCCGGTGATAGCGGAAGCCCTCCCGCTCGCGCGGGATGTAGGAAAACTGCTCATACGTCCACTCGCCGAGCAGCTTATAGCGCAGCTCCTCGTCGTCCTCGGGGTCGGTGTAGTCGAGCCGGTCGAACACCTCGCCGACGGTCATCTCGGCATCGACCTCGTAGCGGCCGCCGCCGAGCGGCACGAACGACTCCTCGACCACGTCGTCCTCGTCCCAGATCTCGCCGACGAGCTCCTCGACGATGTCCTCCACGGTCACGATGCCGAGCGTGCCGCCGTAGTTGTCGGTGACGATGGCGAGGTTTGCCTTGCGGCTGCTCAGCTCGGGCAGCACCTCGGCGATGAGGGTGCTCTGGTGCACGAACACGGGCTCGTCGAGCAGGGGGCGCACGTCCACGGCCTTGCCGCCGGCGGCAATGCACGCCTTGATGTATTTGCGGATCTGCAGGATGCCGATCACATTGTCAATGCTGTCGGCATACACGGGCAGACGGCTGTGGCGCTGCTCGCGCACGTAGGCGAGGATCTCCTCCGGGGGATCGTCCACGTCCACGGCGGCGACGTCCACGCGCGCCGTGATGACGCTCTCGACCGGCACGTCGGCAAACGACAGGGCCGAGCTCATGAGCTCGCCGCGCTCGGCGGTCAGCTCCCCGTCGTCGGTCATGTTCTCGATGATGTCGGCCAGCTCATCCTCCGTCACGGTCACGGCGGGCTCGCTCTGTACGCGGCGGGCGACGGCGTTGCCGAAGGCGGTGAGCAGGGCGGACAGGGGCTTGAAGAGCACCATGAAAAACCGCAGCGAGCGCGCCGTGCGCATGGCCAGCCGCTCGGCGTATTTCTTGGCGATGCTCTTCGGCAGCATCTCGCCTGCGAAGAACACGACCACGGTCGTGACCAGCGTCGCAGCGGTGACCGCCCACATACCCCACATCCGCTGCACGGCCACGGTCACGATCGTCGCGATCGTCAGGTGCAGGATGTTCGTGCCGATCAGCAGCGTCGTGATCGCCTGATCGAAGTGGTCGAGCACATACAGCGCCTGCTCGGCGCGGCGGTTGCCGTGGTCAGCGGCGGCTTTGAGCCGGATGCGGCTCGCGGATGCAAACGCTGTCTCCATGACGGCGAAATAGGCCGCGCCAAGGAGCAGCACGATGATAACAGGCAAAATATTCCATAAATCCTGCTTAGGGCCAGCGTCCATTGCGGATCATCACACTCCTGAATACCTCCCCCGGCCGGTGCCTATCCGGACGGGAGATAAATTAACGTTCATGATACCATAAAATACCCGGCGCGTCAACGGCTTTTCTCCTCCGTGACGGCGACGTTGCCCGGCCCTGCCAGCTCGCGCAGCTCCTCGACGAGCGCGGGGTGCACGACGCAGCGGGCCGCGGCGCGCCGGCCCGTGTCCTCAAACACGAGCACGAGCTGCTCGTCGCCGGGGAACATCTCGAGGATGAGCTCGATGCGCTTCACGGCCGGGTGGTCCTTATCCGGCAGCCGCACCCAGAGCCGGTGACGCTTCGGCGGCTCGGGCCGCGGCGGCGGGTCGCGGCGCGGCGGCGTGCGCAGGGTCTCGAGCCCCTGCTCCGTCAGCGGCAGGACCTTGTCCGCCACGAGCTGCGGGTCGGATTCATCCCGCGTCGAGATGCGCCCGGCGACAAACAGCGCGGGGTTTTCCTGCGCCAGCAGGTCGCGGCAGGCGTCGAGCGCGGGCGAAAACACGAGCACCTCCATGCTGCCGCCGTCGTCCTCGAGCTGGAGGTAGGCCATGCGGGTGTTCTTGCGCGTGGCGCGCTCGCGGCTGGCGGTGCAGATACCGGCCAGCACGACGCGCTGCCCGTCGCGGTAGCGGTGCGCGGCCGTGGCCGGGGCGTGGAAGCTCGCGAGAATGTCGCCCATGGGCGCGGCCTTGGCCTGCTGCGCGAGCGCGCGGTAGTCGTCCATCGGGTGGCCGGTGAGGTACAGCCCCGTCGTCTCGCGCTCCATGGCTATGAGCTCCGCGCGCGTGAACTCCTCCACGTCCGGCAGCACGAGCTGCGTCGTGTCGGTGGGCGCTCCCCCGTCGTCCGGCGCGCTGAAGAGGTTCATCTGGCCGGTGAGGTTCATGCGGCTCTCGCTCGCCGCGCCGCCCAGCACGCGGTCAACCGACTGCATGAGCGCCTTGCGCTTGTAGCCCATGCGGTCGAAGCACCCGGCGCGGATGAGGCTCTCGACGGCGCGGCGGTTGAGGTCGTGCCCGTTCATGCGGCGGCAGAATTCGTCAAACGCCGTAAACGGTCCGCCGATCTCCCGCTCGCGCATGAGCGCCTGGATGAGTCCGCGCCCCACGCCCTTGATGGCCACAAGGCCGAAGCGCAGATCACCCTCCTCGACGGTGAAGTCGGCGTCGGACGCATTGATGTCCGGCGGCAGCAGGCGGATGCCCAGCTCGCGGCACTCGGCGATGTACTCCGTGACCTTCGGCGTGTTGTCGAGCACGGAGGTCAAAAGCGCTGCCATGTATTCGTGCGGGTAGTTGCGCTTCATGTACGCCGTGCGGTAGGACACGATGGCATAGGACACCGCGTGTGCCTTGTTGAAGGCGTAGCTCGCGAAGGCGAGGATCTCGTCATAGATGTCGTTGGCGGTCTGCTCGGGCACGCCTCTGGCCACCGCGCCGGGAATGCTCCGCGCCGGGTCGCCGTGCACGAAGGCGGCGCGCTCGGCCGTGATGACGGCCTCCTTTTTCTTGGACATGGCGCGGCGGATCATGTCCGCCTGGCCGAGCGAGAACCCGGCCAGCTGCCGGAAGATCTCGATGACCTGCTCCTGATAGACGATGCAGCCGTAGGTCACGGACAGGATCGGCTCGAGCAGGGGGTGCTTGTAGGTGATGCGCTCCGGGTGCGCCGAGCAGGCGAGAAACCGCGGGATGCTCTCCATCGGCCCGGGGCGGTAGAGCGCGATGACGGCGGTGATGTCCTCGATGCTGCGCGGGCGCAGCCCCATGCACACGGCCGTGATGCCCGCGCTCTCGAGCTGGAACACGCCGACGGTGCGCCCGGCGGCGAGCATGTCAAACGTCTTCTTATCGTCGAGCGGGATGTGCTCGACCTGGAACCCCGGCTCGCGGCGGCGCACCTGCCGCGCCGCGTCCTCGAGCACGGTGAGGTTGCGCAGGCCGAGGAAGTCCATCTTCAGCAGTCCCAGCTCCTCGAGCGTCGTCATCTGGAACTGGCACACGAGCGCGCCGTCGTTGCTCGCCAGCGGCACGTAGGCGTACACCGGCTGCTCCGTGATGACCACGCCCGCCGCGTGCGTGGACGCATGCCGCGGCATGCCCTCGATGGCGCGGGCCGTGTCGATGAGCTGGTGCAGCCGGTCGTCCCCGTCATACATGGCGCGCAGCGTCTGCGACTGCTGCAGCGCCTCGTCGAGCGTGGTGTTGATGCCGCCGGGGATGGCCTTGGCCACAGCGTCCACCTCGGCGTAGGTCATGTTCATGACCCGGCCGACGTCGCGCACTGCCGCGCGCGCGGCCATCGTGCCGAACGTGACGATCTGCGCCACGTGGTCGGCGCCGTATTTGCGGATGACGTAGTCGATCACTTCCCCGCGCCGCTGCACGCAGAAGTCCACGTCGATATCCGGCATGCTTACGCGCTCGGGGTTGAGAAAGCGCTCGAAGTAGAGGTTATACTGCACGGGGTCCACGTCCGTGATGCCGAGGCAGTAGGACACGACGCTGCCGGCAGCGCTGCCGCGCCCCGGCCCGACGGGGATGTGCTGGGCCTTGGCGTAGCCGATGAAATCGCTCACGATGAGAAAGTAGTCCACAAAGCCCATGCGCCGGATTATGTTGAGCTCATAATCCAGCCGCTTTCGCACCTCCGGCCGGTCGCCGTAGCGTTTGGCAAAGCCGCGCGCGCACAGCTTCGTGAGATAGGCGTCCGCGTCCGTCTCCCCCTCCGGCAGCAGGAAACGCGGCAGGTGGTAGTGGCCGAACGTGAAGTCAAAATGACAGCGGTCAGCGATGCGCTGCGTGTTTTCCACCGCGTCGGGATATTCGTCAAAGAGCGCGCGCATCTCGGCCTCGCTCTTGAGGTAAAACTCGTCGTTCGGGAAGCGCAGGCGGTCCGGGCTGTCGAGCGTCTGCCCGGTCTGGATGCACAGCAGCACGTCCTGATCGTAGGCGTCCTGTTTTTTAATATAGTGTACGTCGTTCGTCGCCGCGAGGGGGATGCCCGTCTCGCGGTGGATGCGCAGCAGCGCCGCACGCACGCGCGCCTCGTCGGTCATGTGGTGGTTCTGCAGCTCAAGGTAGAAGTTCCCCTCACCGAAGAGCTCCTGCAGCTCCATGGCGCGTGCCTTGGCCGCCTCATAATCTCCCCGCAGCACCGCGCGCGGAATGTCGCCCGCCACGCAGCCGCTCAGGCAGATGAGACCGTCTGCATGTTTGTGCAGCAGCGGCCAGTCGATGCGCGGCTTGCCGTAAAACCCGCGCTCGAACGCGGCCGACACGAGATAGCACAGGTTGTGGTAGCCCGTCTCGTCGCGGCAGAGCAGGATCAGGTGCGTGTAAGCATCGTCCACGCCGTGGACGCGGTCGGTCATGCCGCGCGGGGCGACATAGACCTCGCAGCCGATGATCGGCCGGATGCCGGCAGCGACCGCCGCCTTGTAAAAAGCGACCGCGCCGTACATGACACCGTGGTCGGTGATCGCCAGCGCGGTCTGGCCCAGCTCCTTGGCGCGCTCGATGAGCGGCCCGATGCGGCATGCGCCGTCGAGCAGGCTGTATTCACTATGTACGTGCAGGTGTGCAAACCCCATCGTGCGTTCCTTTCAGTCGTCCATGTGAAATTCCATGAGTTTTTTCAGCCGGTAGTTCAGGCAGCTCTTCGTCACCGGCGGATACGAGAGCGTGGCGAGGTCGGCCAGGCTGGCCTCGGGATTGGCAATGCGCAGCAGCGCCGCGCTCTGCAGCTTTTCCGGCAGCACGTCGAGCCCGTAGTCGCGCTCGATGCGGCGGATGGCGTCGATCTGCTCCTGCGCCGCGGCGACGACCTTGTCGGCGTTGGCGGTGTCGCAGTTGACCTTGCGGTTGATGGAGTTGTTCATGGACTTCTCCACCTTGGCGGACATGATGTCCATGGCGGCGCAGGGCGCGCCGATCTTGGTCAGGAAGTCCTCGATGGCTTCGGACTTCTTGAAATAGAGCACGGTGTTCGCGCCGCGGTCGATGCTGCGCGCGGCAAAGCCCAGCTCCGTGAGCAGGGCGGCCGTCTCGCGGCTGACGCTCGCGTGCGCCGTGATGAGCTCGAGGTGGTAGTTCTTGCTCGGGGCGGTCACGCTGCCGCCCGCGAGAAACGCCCCCCGCAGGAACGACGCCTTGCAGCAGTCGTTTTCGAGCACGGCGAGGTTGATGTGGTGCGCGACCGTGCGCGAGAGATCAGCGCCGAAGGCGGCGAACACCGTCTCGACGGCGGCGCGGTCGGTGATGGTCAGCACGTGGCGGCCGCCGGCCTTTTCCCCGGCCGGCAGGGCAAAGTGCGCGCCGAACGCGCGGCGAAACAGCTTCGGCAGCCGCTCGGCAAAGGCGTCGCACGCCGTGACGATGCGGATCTCCCGCGTCGTGAACGTGTGGCAGTACAGCAGCACGCCATAGGCCTCGGCCACGGCGCAGCAGTGGCGGCTGACCGGCACGCGGCACAGCTCGTTTTTCACTTCGGATGCAAAGGACATGGCGCGCCTCCGTCAGGTCTTGGGAAAGTCCCGGTTGCGCAGGCGGACGTTGGCGTCGCGCGCGGCGAGGTAGTCCGTCAGTACCTTGGCCACGGCCACGCTGCGGTGCTGCCCGCCCGTGCAGCCGATGCCGATCGTGAGCGCATAGCGCCCCTCGGCGGCGTACTGCGGCAGGAGAAAATCGACCATGTCGGTGAGCTTGGAGAGGAAATTTTTCGCCACGTCGCTGCGCAGGACGTATTCCTGCACCTCGGCGTCCATGCCGCTCATGGGGCGGAGCTTTTCGACGTAAAACGGGTTCGGCAGAAAGCGCACGTCGAACACGAGGTCGGCGTCGATCGGGATGCCGTACTTGAAGCCGAAGGACACGACGTTGACGAGAATGTCGCGCCGCGTGCCGCCGTCGGCAAAATACTCGCAGATGCGCTTTTGCAGCATGGCGAGCGTGAGGCCCGTCGTGTTGATGACGAAGTCCGCGCGCTCGCGCACGGGGGCGAGCAGCTCGCTCTCGCGGCGCACGGCCTCGGGCAGGGAGCAGCCGCTCTCGGCCTGCAGCGGGTGCGGCCGGCGCGACTCCTTGTAGCGGCGCACGATGGCGCTCTCCGACGCCTCGACGAACAGAATGCGGTAGTGCACGCCCATGCTCTTAAGCTCCCCGAGCGCGGCAAACAGCTCGGAAAAGCTCTCCTGACTGCGGATGTCCGTCACGAGCGCGACCTTTTCATACCGTCCGCGCGTGGCCAGGCACAGCTCGGCAAACTTCGTCAGCAGTGCCGTGGGCATATTGTCCACGCAGTAAAAGTCCAGATCCTCCAGCACGTCGGCCGCGCGGCTCTTGCCGCCGCCGGACAGGCCCGATACGATCAGAAATTCCATCCCGTCACCCCCGGATGATCTTCACTTCCGGCTCGAGCTCCACGCCGGACGTGCGCAGCACCTCGCTGCGGATGTGATCCATGAGCCGCAGCACATCGTCAAACGTGGCCCCGCCGCGGTTGACAACGAAGCCCGCGTGCTTTTCACTCACCTGCGCGCCGCCGACGGCATAGCCCTTGAGGCCGGCCGCGTCGATGAGCGCAGCGGCGTAGCCCCCAACAGGGCGCTTGAACGTGCTGCCCGCGCTCGGCAGGTCGAGCGGCTGGCGGCTGCGGCGGCGCTCGCTCAGGTCGAGCATACGTGCCCGGATCTCCGCCGGGTCGCCCGGCGTGAGCGCGAGCGTGCTGCCGAGCACGACGCAGTCCGTGTCGGAAAACACGCTGTGCCGGTAGCCGAAATCATGCGCCGCGCCCTCTGCCTCGCACAGGTTCAGGTCATGGTCAAGATAGCGCGTGGAGACGACGACGTCCTTCATCTCGCCGCCGTAAGCGCCCGCGTTCATCGACACCGCGCCGCCCAGCGACCCGGGGATGCCGTGGGCAAATTCCAGCCCCGCGAGCCCATAGCCCAGCGCCGCCTGCGCCAGCCGCGCGAGCGGGATGCCCGCGCCCGCGCGCAGGTGCGTCGCGTCGGTGCGCGCCACGTCCGCCATGCGCTCGCCCATCTGCACGACGATGCGGTCAACATCGCCGTCGGTGATCAGCAGGTTCGTGCCGTTGCCGATGAGGAGCGGCTGCGCGCCGCCGCCGCGCAC
>ERZ772892.3110-NODE-3110-length-12689-cov-6.190676_pt1 | contig 12689 bp, 9 predicted proteins | sample MGYA00512126_ERZ772892 | MGnify/ENA primary metagenome ERZ772892 (study PRJEB29015, sample SAMEA2737697) | human gut metagenome | biome: human gut; feature: human-associated habitat; material: faeces | place: China | collected 2012 ... | reverse complement strand
AACGCTAGCCTGTCACGCTAGAGGTCGTCGGTTCGAACCCGATCCGGGTCGCCAATTTTGCTGGTATAGCTCAGGCGGCAGAGCGCATCCTTGGTAAGGATGAGGTCGGCAGTTCGAGCCTGCCTATCAGCTCCAGTCGAGTGCCTCGACACGCATTACGCGTGCGGGGCATTTTCTGTTTTAAGTTATTTTCACGCGTTTGAATATGCGTATATTCGCAGTAAACTTAACTGCTTAATCAAGCCTTTCTTCGGAAGTGGGCTTGATTTTTTATGCGTGAAAAAGTCGATTTGTCTACTATTACAATAACAATAGCTTAAAGTCTGTGACCATACAAACATTCACACGATTAACCACACGCTATTTACACGCAATATGTAATATTTAAGACAGCTATACAAAAAGGTTTGTCGCTTTAATGTAATAAAATATGAGCAACTGAAGATTTTAAAAATAAAAGGAATTTTTTTCATAGAACAGAGCCACCCTATGTGGCTATACCTTTGCGGAAACTTTTTAACCTGCCCCCTTACCTCCAGTAAAGCCGAGAGCGGTATAATTTCGCTCCCGATAAACAAAGAAAAAGCGACAGACCGAAGTCTACCGCTCTAAAAATACTGCTTTTTACAGCATTTTTTAAACTATCTTGTCAAGATTATCCCAGTCAATCTCAATTAGCGGAAATCTATCCGCTTTGCTCCGCTTCCTCAATTTCTTTATCTGGAAGCATATCAATCATTTCAGCTATTTGTGCAGTCTTAGCAGTCATAAATAAAACCTCCTATTTATAAATATCACTGGTGTTTCTGCTAATAAAACTAAAATCCTTTCATAGAAGGTTCAGAAACCATAGTACGATTATATTCTGTAATCTGCATAAAAATCAATATAAAAAACTATATTATAGCTTTTCACATTTCATCTCCGATGTCACCGATTGAATCAAAAAGTTTCTCGTATCCCTGTTGGCTTGAAGCACCATAAAACATCTGAAAATAGTCATCATCATTTCCGTATAAAACAGCAAGCAAATTGTCGCTGTCATTATAATATAGCTTAATATTTACATCAATCCAGTTTTTCAGTTCAAATGGATATTTTTCAAGTCGAGATTCAATCAAAGAAAATTCCTCTCCAGTTAATTCATAAATATCATCTGAACAAAATTCAAATGCAAACACTGCTTCATAACCACAAAATTCTTCAACCGAATAAATTTGTTTCAATCTATCAAAAAAGATTTTTCTATAATCATACTTTCTATATTCCTTTTAATTCTTGTAATATTAAGATATATAAATAAGGACTGTCATAGCCAGATTGCTATAACAGTCCCGTTTTATATATTCAGATTATATGCGTATAAATTTAACTCTGAAAGCCAATTTACTGATTATTTACCAGCAAGCTTTTCGAGATGCTCATATTTCTCAGCAGCAACCTTTTCAGCCTTTTCAAAGAGTTCTTCGGCACGCTCTGGGAATGAACGAGTAAGAGAGTTATAACGAACCTCACCCATGATGAAGTCACGATAGCTTTCGCTTGGAGCCTTGCCATCGAGCATAAATGGATTCTTGCCCTCATCTGCAAGTCTTGGGTCGAAACGGAAGATATTCCAGTAGCCAGCAGCAACAGCCTTCTTTTCCTCGATTTGAGAAATGCCCATACCGCCCTTAATACCGTGGTTGATACAAGGAGCATAAGCGATAATGATTGAAGGTCCGTTATAGCTTTCAGCCTCTGCGAATGCCTTTACGCACTGATTATAGTCAGCACCCATAGCTACCTGTGCAACATATACATAGCCATAGCTCATTGCGATAGCTGCGAGGTCTTTCTTCTTTGTTGATTTACCTGTTGCGGCAAACTGTGCAACAGAGCCAACAGGTGTAGCCTTAGAAGCCTGACCACCAGTATTTGAATAAACCTCTGTATCGAATACGAGGATATTTACATTCTTACCACTTGCGATAACATGGTCAAGACCACCGAAGCCGATGTCATATGCCCAGCCATCGCCACCGAATATCCACATAGACTTCTTAGCGAGGGAATCCTTATCAATAAGTGTCTTCTTAGCAAGCTCAGCAGCCTCACCGTCACCGCCAGCAACTACTTCAAGCTTTTCGATAAGAGCGTCAGTAGCCTCTCTGCTTGCCTTTGAATCTGTAAGAGTATCAACATACTTAGCGACTGCTGCCTTAACCTCCTCATCAGAAGAAAGCTCTGCAATCTTTTCAACATTCTCTTTGAGTCTGTCATGAATAGCATTCTGTGCAAGTGTCATACCGAAACCAAACTCAGCGTTATCCTCAAAGAGTGAGTTATGCCAAGCAGGACCAAAGCCCTTATGGTTTACTGTATATGGAGTTGCCGGTGCAGAACCGCCCCAGATTGAGGAACAGCCTGTTGCATTAGCAATGAACATTCTGTCACCAAAGAGCTGTGTAGCAAGCTTTGCATAAGGTGTTTCACCACAACCTGCACAAGCACCAGAGAACTCAAGGAGTGGCTGCTTGAACTGGCTGCCCTTAACAGTAGTTTCCTTAAACTTAGCGGCAACCTCTGGCTTTGGCTCAATAGTTCTGCCGTAATCGAATACCTCCTGTTGTGGACGCTGTGAATCGATAGACTGCATTGTGAGAGCCTTGTTACCCTTCATACCTGGGCAAACCTGTGCACAAGAGCCACAGCCTGTGCAGTCGAGGGTAGAAATTGTCATAGAGAAGTTGAAGCCAGCAAGACCTGTTGCAGGCTTAGACTTTGTGTTTGCAGGAGCAGCTGCAAGCTCTTCGTCGCTCATAATTACAGGGCGAATTACAGCGTGTGGGCAGACGAGTGAGCAGAAGTTACACTGAATGCAATTTGCAGGATTCCATTCAGGAACATCAACAGCAATGCCTCTCTTTTCATAAGCAGCAGAACCCTGTGGAGCTGTACCGTCAACATGATTTGAGAATACAGAAACAGGAAGCTTGTTGCCCTGATATGCGTTTACTGGCTTGAGGATAGAATTTACATACTCAACAACATCAGCTCTATCGCCTGTTGCAGGAGTATCAACTCTGTTATCTTCAGCAGTTTTCCAAGCTTCAGGAACATTAACCTTGTGGAAGCTTTCCATACCCTTGTCAATAGCAGCGTGGTTCATAGCAACAATCTTTTCGCCCTTCTTGCTATATGACTTTGTAGCAGCGTCCTTCATATACTGCTTTGCATCTTCCTCAGGAATGATGCCGGCAATCTTAAAGAATGCAGCCTGAAGAACTGTATTGATTCTTCCGCCAAGACCGATTTCCTTACCAATATCAATACCATCAATAGTATAGAAGTTAATATTCTTTTCAGCAATAATTCTCTTCATCTTGCCAGGGAGTCTTTCTTCAAGCTCTTCGTCACTCCATGGGCAGTTGAGGAGGAAGCTTCCGCCCTCTTTAAGGTCTTCAACCATTTCATACTTATCAACATAAGATGGGTTATGGCAAGCTACGAAGTCTGCCTTACTGATATAGTAAGTTGATTTAATTGGCTGATGTCCGAAACGAAGGTGAGAAACTGTAAGACCGCCAGACTTCTTAGAGTCGTATGCGAAGTAACCTTGTGCATACATATCTGTGTGGTCGCCGATAATCTTAATGGAGTTCTTGTTTGCACCAACTGTACCGTCAGCACCAAGACCCCAGAACTTACAAGAGCTTGTACCAGCAGGAGTTGTGTCAGGATTTTCCTTAACATCAAGAGAGAGATGTGTAACATCATCAACAATGCCGATTGTAAAGCGTCTCTTTGGCTCGTCTGTTTCCATATTTCTATAAACAGCAACAATATCGCCAGGAGTTGTATCCTTAGAGCCTAAGCCATAACGACCTGTATAAACAGGAACCATACCAAACTTAGAGCCCTGAAGTGCTGCAAGAACATCAAGATAAAGTGGTTCGCCGATAGAACCAGGCTCTTTTGTTCTGTCAAGAACAGAGATAGACTTAACAGTATCAGGAATAACATCAAGAAGATACTTAGCAACGAAAGGTCTATAAAGTCTTACCTTGATAAGACCAACCTTATCGCCTGCTGCGTTAAGATAATCAACAACCTCTTCTGTTGCGTCACAGACAGAACCCATTGCAATGATAACTCTCTCTGCGTCAGGAGCACCATAATAGTTGAATGGCTTATAGTCTGTACCGATTTTTGCGTTGACCTGATTCATATAGTCAACAACAACATCAGAAATCTTATCATAATATACATTACAAGCTTCACGAGCCTGGAAGAAAATATCATCATTCTGAGCTGTGCCACGAATTACAGGATGCTCAGGGTTCAATGCACGACGGCGGAAAGCCTCAACAGCGTCCCAATCGAGCATATCGCCGAGGTCCTCATAATCCCAGACTTCAATCTTCTGAATCTCGTGAGATGTACGGAAACCGTCAAAGAAGTTAAGGAAAGGAACTCTGCCCTTAATTGCTGAGAGATGAGAAACAGCAGAAAGGTCCATAACCTCCTGTGGGTTATTTGAACATAGCATAGCGTAGCCAGTCTGACGGCAAGCATAAATATCTGAATGGTCGCCGAAGATTGAGAGAGCATGGCTTGTAAGAGCACGAGCAGAAACATGAATAACGCTCGGCATAAGCTCGCCAGCCATCTTATACATATTAGGAATCATCAGCAAAAGACCTTGAGAAGCAGTAAAGGTTGTTGTCAAAGCACCTGCTGCGAGTGAGCCATGAACAGCACCTGCCGCACCACCCTCAGACTGCATTTCTGTAACCTGAACTTCTCTGCCGAAAAGGTTCTTACGACCTGCTGCTGAGAACTTGTCTGTTTCATCAGCCATAACTGATGATGGAGTAATTGGATAGATTGCGGCAACATCTGTGAAAGCGTACGCTACATGAGCGGCAGCATTATTACCGTCCATTGTTTTCATTTTTCTTGCCATTGGAATTTCCTCCTTTGAGTTTATAAAGAAATAATCAACGCTGTACTAAAATCTTCCAAGCGTTGGCAGCGGAACTAAATTATTCTATTTTTCCGAAACCAGTCGCACATAGCTATGCCACTGACATACTGCGTTTAGTTAATTCTATCACTTTTTCGTAATTATGTAAAGCATTATCTGTATAATTTTTATGGAAAGTTATAAGCTGTTGAAAACGCTTTATCAAGGGATTTATAGCAGTTAATCAATTCTTGTAATAATTATGAATTTTTATCAACAACTAATTTCAATTCAGAATAAATTCTTTTTATAACCTCGTTCATATTTTCCGTATACATAGCCTTAAAAAGCTCATCAAGATTTTCTTCAAAGTCCTTTGGCAAAATCTCACATTGCTTTTTTGCCATCTCTACAAGTCGCTTTTCGCCTGGGTGCGTCTTTTCATTCAAAGCAAAAATTATATCAAAATAGCTTTCAAGAAATGCCGCCAACCTATGATTTACGCTGACAAAATCCCCTCTTGCCACAGTTTTAGCAATTTGCTTATCATACGAAGGCAGACAGCCACTCAATAAATTCATATTTCTTTTAATAATATTCTTTTTAAGCTCTTGTGGATATGGAACAGTAAAGCGTTCCTTCATAGCCTGTAATCTTCCGTTTCGGTCAAAAAGCACCTTACAAGTAACCACATTATGCCAGAAGCAGGTTGTATAACCGTTTAGAGCGGTATGCTTTTCAACAACTTCTCCGATAAAACTGCTCATTCTGTCGATAGAGCGATAAATTATATCAATCTCTATACCGTCCTTCATAATGCAATTATCCTCAAGCTCCCAATAGTGATTTGATATTTCCATAATATCACAGCATTCGCTCAGAATATCTCTTTTAGTACTTACAGATATTTCATCAGTTGTATATACATAAATATCATAATCAGATTTCTTATCATTTGCACCTGTTGCTCTTGAGCCTCCAAGAGCAATTGCTTCTACTTCATTTAAAGCACTAAACTTTTCAATAATTTTTTCAAAATACAATTTTCTTCACCTCATCACCAAAATTGTTCCTCAAGCCAGCTTTTTGCCTTATCGCTATATTCAGATACCGTTCCAGAATTTTCGCTTGCCCATTTTTCAAGCTTTTTGCCATATTCTGAGATAGTATCCTTATTTTGTTCTACCCATTCTTCAGCCTTGCTTTCATACTCATCAAGCTTATCTTTGTTATCATCAAGCCACTGTGCCATATCATCTCCATATTCTCTAAGCTGTTTTTTGTGTTCAATAATCCATTCCTTAGCCTTATCTGATGCAGAATCAAGCGTATCAGCAAGAATCTTATTAGATTTTAATGTAACACTCCCCTCCTCCGGAATAAATTCTTCAAGCGAAACCTTCAAATCTATACCTTCAACGGTAGTTTCAAGAGAAACAGGAAGCTGGAGCATATTTTTTTTGCATTTAATCTTATCTGCAAATGTTTTTTTAAGAATATCTCCAAGCATAGAATCTGGAATAGGAAGCATACCAAGCTTGGTATTTGACAAAGTAACCTCAAGTATTTTCTGAGATTTATCAAGATTAAATTCCGCCTCGCAATATACGCCGAAATCACCACTATAATTAAGCTGAGGTATATTCAAATTAACTCTGCCATAAATATCAGCCTTATTTTCATCGTGAAAATAAACCGCAAGGTCTTTTATCTTAGACTCACTCTTAGAGTCTACGCTCTTTCTTATGTATGAATTAACCTCTTGGTCATTGGCTGTATAATCCTTGCCAAAAACAGCGGCTTCGGCTATATCTGCAACAAGGTCAGCATTTATTTCAACAGTATCTGTGGTAGAATATTTCTCCTTATATGGGTCCTGCATAGCAAGAATAACACATACCGTACAAAATATAAGTGCCATAACTATAAGGCTAATGAGTGTTATAATAATTGATTTCAATAATATGTGCTTATTTTTTGTTGTTTTCAATGCTCATCATCTCTCCCCAAATCCAATAAAATATTATTAAATGCGTTCGATAAAAATTTAAAGTTTTGCTCAAGCTTTTTCAAAAGCTTGCAGTTTCCAAAGGTAGTCACCTACGGCAGAGCCTTTGGTCGCTCTCCGCAGAGAGCGAAATTCTTTATCCTTCTCAAAGCGCAGGAGGGTAGAAAAACATTCCAAAGGAATGTTTTTCGTAGGGAACCCTCGCAGGGGGTTCCCTGAAAGCTATATTAAGAACTAACAGCTATTATCAAACCCACACTATTAAAACTATTTCAACTCTGCAATAGTAACACCGGCATCTCCCTCACCATATGTTCCAAGACGATATGAACGGATTGAGGGGTGCTTTTTAAGGTGTGCCTGTATTTCCTTGCGAAGAACTCCCGTACCCTTTCCGTGAATAATAGTCAAAGTGTTTAAGTTCATAAGTATAGCAGAGTCTATCGCATTATCAACGGACATAATCGCCTCCATAGCGGTCTGACCTCGCACATCAACCTCTGTTGAGGCTGTACGGCTGACATCAGTCTTAACAGTTCTTGTCGATTTGCGGATAGGCTTTTTAACTGTATCCTCCTTGAGAAGTCTAAGATTAGAAAACTCAACACGCATTTTGACAATTCCCGCCTGAACTAAGGCATTCTGAGCAGTTTCGTCAATATCAAGAATAATTCCCTTTTTATCTATGTCAAATATAAGAACATTATCGCCCTTTTTAAGTTTTCTCGGCAGAACATACTCATCATTTTTTCTGCGTTCGATAGGGTCGGCATCATTTTCCATATTTCTGATACCAGCCTTTAGCTTTGCCTTATCCTCAGCAGTAACATTCTGCTTTTTCTTAACTGCCTCAAGCTCATCAAGAAGGGCATATACTTGTGCTCTTGCCTTTTGCACAATGTTTCCTGCCTGAGCCTTTGCAAGGTCAAGCTCATTTTTAGCGTCTTTTTCTATGCGTTCAGCCTTTTCGTTAGCCTCTTTTAGAATTTGTTCAGACTCACGCTTAGTATTTTCGGCTTCAATAAGCTTTTCCTCAAGAACACTTCTGCTGTCCTCAAGCTTTTTGACAACCTCCTCAAAGCGTGTATTCTCTTGTGAAACAAGCTCTTCCGCACGAAGAATAATCTCATCATCAATCCCCAGACTTTTAGAAATAGCAAAGGCATTCGACCTACCAGGCATACCAATCAAAAGTCTGTAAGTTGGTCTTAAAGTTTTAATATCAAATTCACAGCAGCCATTTTCAACACCGTTTGTTTCAAGGGCGAAACGCTTGATTTCGTCATAGTGAGTTGTTGCGGCAAGCCTTACACCCATAGAACGAAGCCTTTCCAGAATAGCTGTTGCAAGAGCCGCACCCTCGGCAGGGTCAGTTCCCGAACCAAGCTCATCTATAAGTACAAGAGAACGGTCATTCGCTCTCTTTAAAATCTGAATTATCATAGTCATATGAGCAGAGAAGGTCGAAAGTGATTGCTCAATGCTCTGTTCATCGCCAATGTCCGCAAGAACATCATCAAAAACAGAAAGTTCACTATTATCCGATGCAGGAATCATCAGCCCACACATAGCCATAAGCGAAAAAAGACCGATAGTTTTAAGCGTAACCGTCTTACCGCCCGTATTAGGGCCTGTAATTACAAGAGTATCAAAGCTTGTTCCAAGTTCAATATCGGTTGCAACAACCTTTTCAGGGTCAATGAGTGGGTGACGAGCCTTTTTTATTTTAATTCTTCCATCTGCATTAAGTATCGGTGCAGTTGCTTTCATCTTATATGCAAGATTTGCCTTAGCAAAGATAAGATTAAGCTGTACAAGAATATCATAGCTCTTGCACATAGAATCCGCATAAGCACCTATTTCCGCAGAAAGATTTGCAAGTATTCTTTCGATTTCAGCCTGTTCTTTAGAGCGTAAAATTCTAATATCATTATTAGCCTCAACAACTCCCATAGGCTCGATAAAGACTGTCGCACCACTAGCCGAGGTATCGTGTACAAGTCCGGGAACAGAGCTTCTGAATTCTGCCTTTACTGGAATAACAAATCTTCCGCCACGAATAGTAACAATCGAATCCTGCAAAAATTTCTGATAAGATGCACTGTGTATAATCTTATCAAGCCTTTCTCTTACCTTAGAAGATGCAATAGAAATTTTTCTGCGAATATCCTGCAAATTATGTGATGCCGTATCCGCAATTTCATCTTCTGAAAGAATAGATGTTGTAATCTTAGTTTCAAGATACTTATTAGGAGCAAGCATATTAAACCTCATATCGAGTTTAGTTTCGATAGAGGCACTTTTCTTACGCCATTCCTCAAGAGAGCGGATAACTCTGAGAAGCTCCGCAATTCTAAGAAGCTCAAGAGTATTCAGAACCGCACCAGCCTGTGCTCTGCGGATAGCATTAGTCATATCACGAACAGTTCCGAATGACGGTGTACCAAAACGCCCAACAAGCATATGTGCGTCATTTGTTTCGGCAAGAAGCTCATTCGCCTCAAATAAACCGCTTGATGGTTCAAGTGCCAAAGCGGCTTCTCTTGAACGCTCAATAGAGGTTTCGTCCGCAAGAAGTAAAAGTATTTTGTCAAGCTCAAGACATTTATAAAATTTATTTTCCATATATTATCAAATCCTCAAATAAAGCTGTTCAAAATTTCAAATCACGATTTCATAGTATTATAGAAATCAAGCGATGCAAAGTGTCTGCCAACTGTATATATTAAATATTGTTCAGTGGCATAGGAAAATTCCTGTAAAGCCGTACCTGTAACATTAAAAGAGAAAATCTTTTCAAAATCTGCATAAATACTATGACGCATAGAAGTCAAAGCTCCTATACTAAGCGGGATATAATTTTCCTCACCCTTATAGCACGAATCGCAAAGCAATGTTCCCTCCGCCTTAGAAAAATACATAATCTTAGATTCGTATATTTTACACTTATCACAGCATACTAAATTTGGCATAAAGCCTGCAAGTGACAGAAGTCTAAGCTCAAAAACTGCCTTTATAAGCGGCATAGGACGCTTTCCATTTGCGACAAAATAAAGTGAATTCAATATCAATCTAAGGTAAGGAACAGTTTCCGCACCCTCTGGAACAATATTTATCATCAATTCGCAGAAATATTGAGCAAGTGCAAGCTTTTCTATATCGAGCCTCAATTCATAAAACACGCTCAAAGACTCAGCTTGGTCAATTATGTATTTATCCCGTCCCTTAAAGATAGAAAGACGGGAATAGCAAAGAGATTGTGTTCCGACGCAAAGATTAGATTTTATATTTTTTGCATTCTTAGCAAAACAGCGAATAATACCGTCACTTTCAGTAAGTACAGTAACGAGCTTATCACTCTCTCCAACGCTCTGCTCTGTCAGAATAAGTCCCTTTGTCTGTATCCTCATATTGTGTATCACCTGATAAGTTAGAATATTTTTCCGTACAATAAATAAGATAATCTTCAACCTTGCCTGTTGAAGTAAAGTTCAGCCACGCCGTATTTTCATCAAGCCTATCCATATAGAACGCCTCCTTCAAACAAATAATTCTCTCACTATAATTATTTGTTTAGAAAGCAAAATATATGAGTTGAAAATATTACCGCAAGAAATTTTTAAGATTAAACTTCCACAAGAAGCTCAAAAGTTTCGCTCGTGACTAATTAAGGGAAGATTATTGATGCGAATTACGAAATTCCCAATGAACTACCGTTAGGGCGAACTATGTTCGCCTTTGAAAAAAGAGATGTTAAGGGCGTTGCCCTTAAAACCCATGAGGGACTCCGTCCCTCAACCCTGCGAGCCTTTAAAAAGGCTCGAGCGAAACTTTTAATTTTGGCTTTTTTAGGATTATAATTGTTTCATAAGGTTGACCATTTCGATTGCAGAGGTTGCTGCGTCGTATCCCTTATTGCCAGCCTTTGTGCCGGCTCTTTCAATAGCCTGCTCGATTGTATCTGTTGTAAGAATACCAAAAAGAACAGGAATTTTGCTATTAAGTCCAACAGTAGCAATACCCTTAGAAACTTCGTTGCAAACATAATCATAGTGAGATGTTGAACCTCTTATAACTGCACCTACGCAAATAACTGCATCATATTTGCCTGAATCCGCCATTTTTTGTGCAGCAAGCGGAATCTCAAATGCACCTGGAACCCACGCTGCTGTAATATCATCATCATTGACACCGTGACGAACAAGAGCATCTCTTGCTCCGCCGAGAAGCTTAGAAACGATGAACTCGTTAAATCTTGATGCTACTATACCAATCTTAATGCCCTCTGCTACTACATTTCCTTCAATAATTTTCATTATTTATTCCTCCTCTAAATTTTCCTTGAAAATATGTCCCATTTTTTCTTTTTTAGTTCTGAGATAGAAAATATCGTCCTTTTGTGGAGCAATTTCTATTGGAACTCTTTCAACTATTTCGACACCAAAACCGTCAAGACCGTAAACCTTTTCTGGGTTATTGGTGAGAAGTCTAAGCTCCTTAGCACCTAAATCAGCAAGAATCTGAGCACCTATCCAATATTCTCTGAGGTCTGGTGCAAAGCCAAGCTTGATATTTGCTTCAACAGTATCAAAGCCCTTTTCTTGAAGCTCATAGGCTTTGAGCTTGTTAATCAGGCCTATGCCACGACCTTCTTGTCGCATATAGAGTATAACGCCTCTGCCTTCATTGTTGATTACTTCCATAGCTTTTGCGAGCTGTTTTCCACAATCACATCTGCGTGAACCGAAAACATCTCCTGTTAAACACTCGGAATGTACTCGGCAAAGAAGATTTTTGCCATCGCCGATTTCTCCCTTAACAAGTGCTACATGGTGTTCGCCTGTAATGTCATTTACATAGCCATAAATTTTAAATTCGCCATATTCTGTCGGTAATTTTGCGACAGCCTCACGAATGATATGCTTTTCGTGACGGCGGCAGTAATCTTGCAGGTCGTGGATAGTGATAAATTTTATATCAAGTTTTTCGGCAAGCTTTTTGAGATTAGTTGTCCTCATCATTGTGCCGTCATCTTCCATAACCTCACAGCAAAGACCAACTTGTTTTAAACCAGCAAGACGCATAAGGTCAACTGTTGCTTCGGTATGTCCGTTTCTGACAAGTACACCGCCATCTCTTGCTATAAGTGGGAACATATGTCCTGGACGGCGGAAATCTTCAGGTTTTGAACCGTCTTCAACGCACTTCATAGCTGTATATGAACGCTCTGCGGCAGAAATACCAGTTGTTGTGTCTATGTGGTCGATAGAAACGGTGAAAGCAGTACAATGGTTATCGGTGTTTTCACTGACCATCTGCGGAAGATTGAGCTTTTTGCCATATTCTTTGCTCATAGGCATACAAATTAAACCTTTGGCATATGTAGCCATAGTATTTACATTTGCTTGTGTGGCAAATTCTGCGGCACAGATTAAGTCACCCTCGTTTTCTCTATCGGGGTCATCTGTGACAAGAATAATTTTGCCTGCTCTAAGGTCTTCAAGAGCTTCTTCAATAGTATTGAATTTATACATATATTAACCTCCTTGACTAAATATATTTATTTATGCGATTTTTGGCGAGTAATGACTTGTGGGCAACGGTTCGTCGCCTTAAACGAAACTTTTAATTAAAAAAGCTTAGACGCGAATAGCAAATCATAATTTAACGAAAAAGTAGAACGCGTCTTGGGAGCGGCGGCTCGCCATCTTGAGCAAAACTTTTAATTAAAAA
>ERZ772892.3094-NODE-3094-length-12738-cov-4.634787_pt1 | contig 12738 bp, 10 predicted proteins | sample MGYA00512126_ERZ772892 | MGnify/ENA primary metagenome ERZ772892 (study PRJEB29015, sample SAMEA2737697) | human gut metagenome | biome: human gut; feature: human-associated habitat; material: faeces | place: China | collected 2012 ... | reverse complement strand
AATGCCGGACATCGCGCTCCTGCCATTTATGCCTGGCTGGCTTTCATCGTCACACGCGGAGTTTTGATCACGAACAGCACCAGCAGGGCGCCAAGCGCGGCGATAGTGCCGGCGAGAACGAAAGCGCTGTCAAATTTACCAGTAGACTGCACGATATAGCCGGTAACAATCGGCCCCACGATGCCGGAGACGCTGCCGATAAGATGGATAAAGCCGCTGGCGCCGCCGACGCGGGATTTATGCACCACGTCCTGGATAATCGCCCAGTAGATCGCCCCGGTTACATAGAGGAAAAAGATGGAGACCGACATCAGCAGAACGGCAGGCACGACGCTGCTGACGGTACCCGCCAGTCCCACGCAGATAGCGGCCATCAGCAGGCATACCACCAGCACAATTTTGCGCGACAGCAGCAGGCGCCCGGTGAGTTTAAAAATTTTATCGGAAATATAGCCCCCAAGCGCCAGACCGACAAAGCCGACTATCCATGGGATCATAGTGGTAAGGCTCATCTGTTTAATATCCAGATGGTGCTGTTGTACCAGATAGGACGGGAACCAGCTGAGAAAGAAAAACAGAATATAGTTGTAGCAGAAGAAGGCAAAGGCCGTTACCAGAATAATTGGCTGTTTCAAATAATAACCCAGCGAGTGAGCTGTTTGATTTTCTATTGTTTCCAGCGCGACTTCTTCTTCTTTCATTTTATTAATCAGCTTAAGTTCTTCCTGGCTGACTTTTTTATGCTTTTCGGGCGAATTAGCGGCAATGAAAAACCACGCTATCATCCATACAATACCGATAGCGAAAATAATCATAAAAGCCGGGCGCCAGCCGAATGCCAGGGCCAGGTAACCGACGATGGGGCCGGCGACCGCGCCGCCCAGCGGAGAGCCTGCGCTGAGAAAGCCGACGGCGGTAGCCGCTTGCTTTTTAGGAAACCAGCCGTTGATCATCTTATTCGCCGATGCGCAGATCGGGCCTTCCGCCATCCCGAAAAGCACCCGCAGCACCAGCATGGAATAAAAGCCGGTGGCTACCGCGGTTAAGCCGCAAAACAGCGACCACAGACCGACCGCCAGGCCCATTACCAGCGTTGCGCCAAACTTATCCACGGCCAAACCGCCAATAAAATTAAATACCGCGTAGCCGAAGAAAAAGCTGCCGAAAATAATGCCGAATTGTTCAGCGTTAAGTGCAAGGTCCTTTTCAATCATCGGGACCGTAATGGATAATGCCACCCGGTCCAGATAATTTATCATATATACTAAAAATAATAACAGGACGATAATCCAGCGGATATTTTTTCCCATGATAACACCATGCTCATTATATTATTTATATCAGGCGCGGCGGATACGCAGATATCCGTCGGCCGTTATTCTATACGATGCCGGTTTAACCCAGCTGCAGCAGCACTTTGCAGCAGGTCTTACGGTCGTTAGCAAAAATCTCCATGGCCTCTTTCACCTGCTCCAGCGGCATACAATGGGTGATTAACGCCTCCGGACGAATAAGGCCTTTCTCCATCCAGTCGATGACCAGCGGAAAACGCCCGCTGTTCAGCCGGGAGGAGAAAATAGAAATTTCTTTACTGGTGATGCTTTGCTGAGTGAGGGTTGAGGCCTCGCCGGAGAAACCGAGTATACCGATGCGGGCGGCGGGGGAGGCGAGGAGAATGGCTTCCTGCAGGATCGCCGGGTGGCAGGCGGCATCAATGACCAGCGTGGGGGCAAGCTGCCGCTGCGCCAGCTGTTCCGCGAGCGGCTGGTCAGTGTTATCGAGCGTCAGATCGGCGCCGTTTTCCCGGGCCATCTGCAGACGTTCGGCAATGCGATCCACGACGATCACCTGCTTAACGCCATATACCCCCTTTAGCGCCTGAATGATTGTCAGCCCCATCGGGCCAGCGCCGTAAACCAGGGCAATATCTTGCGCCGTGGGCTGCAGCTGGGCGGTAATATTTGCCGCGATGGTAAAAGGCTCAACCATCGTTGCCTGACGGTCGCTGATAGCCTCGGGGATGCGCCAGGCATTTTTCGCCGGCACGCAGGCATAGTCGCTAAATCCCCCGTCGCGGTGAACTCCTATGACCTGGAGCTGCGTACAGACATTCGGCCTTCCTACCGAGCAAGGATAACAATGGCCGCAGCTGACAACGGGGTCCACCGCGACACGCTCGCCGATGCGTGCCGGAGATACCTGCTCGCCGACGGCGTCGATGATGCCATAGAATTCATGGCCGATGACGCGGGGATATTTCGCGAAAGGGTTGTGGCCGTGATAGATGTGTACATCGGAACCACAGATCCCGGCAAAAGCAATTTTCACCCGTACTTCATGGGCGCCCGGAACTGGAACCGGACGTGATTCAATGTTCAGTTGGCCTGGCTCTTTGACGACGACGCTTCTCATTTTGATTCCTTCCATTGTCTTTTTTCTGAACAAATTACGCTACTTTTATTACCATACAAGTATGCAAAAGATCATAATCAGGCCTGGATCACATTTGAGAAAGCTCGGCAGAAAAAGCCATGGCATGATTAATCTATTGAAATAAATTGAAAAAAATTATGAATGCGCCGACGCATTCACCGCTGGCGAGCCGGTCGGCAGGAATGTGATCGCTATCACGACAGCCAACGCTCAATCATCTATGATTTCTGGTATGGTAGTAGGGTAAATTAAACTAAGTTGAGCAGGTGAAGACAATGCAGATGACAATGCGCTGGTTTGGACCAGAGGAAGACAAGATTTCATTAGAACATATTCGCCAGGTGCCTGGCGTTGAGGGGGTGGTCGGCGCGCTCTACGACGTCGCGGTGGGCGAAGTATGGCCGGTGGATAAAATTGAGCGTCTGGTCGATCAGGCCCATGCCGCAGGCCTGAAAATGGAGGTGATCGAGAGCGTCAACATCCATGACGACATCAAAATCGGCCTACCTACCCGTGAGCGCTATATTGCCAACTACCAGCAGACCATCCGCAACCTTGCCCGCTTTGGCGTTAAAGTCATCTGCTATAACTTCATGCCGGTTTTCGACTGGATGAAGACGGATATGAACTACGTCCTGCCGGATGGCTCGCTGACGATGGCGTTTGAGAAGAAAGATATCGATAAGCGGCTGGAAGACGTGGTGAAGGAGGTGCTTGAGAATTCAAACGGCTTCGCCTTGCCGGGCTGGGAGCCGGAACGGCTGGCGGAGGTGCAGACCCTGTTTGCCAAATATAGCGCGGTGGATGATCAGAAGCTGCGGGAGAACCTGGTTTATTTTCTGCAGGCGGTGATCCCGGTTTGCGAAGAGGTTGGGGTGAAAATGGCGATCCACCCGGACGACCCGCCGTACTCCATTTTTGGCCTGCCGCGGGTGGTCAAAAACCGCGACGATCTGGACTGGATCTGCCGGGCCGTCGATTCACCCGCCAACGGCATTACGCTCTGCACCGGCTCGATTGCCGAAGATCCTGATAATGACGTGTACGCCATCCTGGCAGAATTTACGCGGCGTAAGCGAATTCATTTTGCCCACGTCCGCAATATAAAGCTGATGCAGGATAAAGACTTTTACGAGTGCGCCCATCCGTCAGAGTACGGCTCCCTGGATATGTACAAAGTGATGCAAGCGCTGTATGACAACGGATTCGACGGCTATATTCGCCCGGATCATGGTCGCTTTATCTGGGGAGAGACCGGACGGCCGGGCTATGGCTTGTTCGACCGCGCCCTCGGCGTGACCTACCTGAAAGGACTCTGGGAGGCGTTAAGCAAGCGTTAATCCCTCTCCTGATCCCCCTCTTTTGCGGCTGGTTCGCCTCAGCGGCCGGCCGCCGTATCGACTCCTGCCCGCATTTTTTGCACAACTTACAGCGCATTGCTCAGAATTGAGTATTATTGTGCGGAGTTGTCGTGAAGGAATCCCCTATGAAGCAAATTCGTATGCTGGCGCAGTATTATGTCGACCTGATGATGAAGCTGGGTCTGGTCCGCTTTTCGATGCTGTTGGCTCTTGCGCTGGTGGTGCTGGCCATCGTGGTACAGATGGCGGTTACCATGGTGCTGCATGGCCAGGTTGAAAGTATCGACGTTATCCGCTCTATCTTCTTTGGCCTGCTGATCACGCCTTGGGCGGTCTACTTTCTCTCGGTGGTGGTGGAGCAGCTCGAAGAGTCCCGTCAGCGTCTTTCGCGGCTGGTGGACAAGCTGGAGGAGATGCGTGAGCGCGATCTAAAGCTGAACGTCCAACTGAAAGATAACATCGCGCAGTTGAATCAGGAGATTGGCGAACGTGAAAAAGCGGAAGCCGAGCGCGAGACCACCCTCGAGCAGTTGAAGATTGAGATGAAAGAGCGTGAAGAGACGCAGATCCAGCTCGAACAGCAATCCTCCTTTCTGCGCTCTTTCCTTGATGCTTCCCCGGACCTGGTCTTCTATCGCAATGAGGATAAGGAGTTTTCAGGCTGTAACCGGGCGATGGAGCTGCTGACCGGCAAAAGCGAAAAACAGCTGATCCACCTCAAACCGCAGGACGTCTATAGCGAAGAGGCGGCGGAAAAGGTACTGGAGACCGACGAGAAGGTGTTCCGCCATAATGTATCGCTGACCTATGAGCAGTGGCTGGACTATCCCGATGGCCGCAAAGCGTGCTTTGAAATCCGCAAGGTCCCCTACTACGATCGCGTCGGTAAGCGTCGCGGCCTGATGGGTTTCGGCCGCGATATCACCGAACGTAAACGCTATCAGGACGCTCTTGAGCGCGCCAGCCGGGATAAAACCACCTTTATTTCCACCATCAGTCATGAGCTGCGTACCCCGCTAAACGGGATCGTCGGGCTGAGCCGAATTTTGCTGGATACCGAACTGACCAGCGAGCAGGAAAAATACCTGAAAACTATCCATGTCTCGGCGGTGACGCTGGGGAATATCTTCAATGATATTATCGACATGGACAAAATGGAGCGCCGCAAGGTGCAGCTCGATAACCAGCCGGTGGACTTCACCAGCTTCCTTGCCGACCTTGAAAACCTATCCGGCCTGCAGGCACAGCAGAAGGGGCTGCGCTTTGTGCTGGAGCCGAGCCTGCCGCTGCCGCATAAGGTAATCACGGATGGGACCCGCCTGCGGCAGATCCTGTGGAATCTTATCAGCAACGCCGTGAAGTTTACCCCGCAGGGCGGAGGGGTGAACGTCCGCGTGCGCTATGACGAAGGCGATATCCTGCACTTCGAAGTGGAAGACTCCGGAATTGGTATTCCTGAAGCGGAACAGGACAAAATTTTCGCCATGTATTACCAGGTCAAAGACAGCCACGGCGGCAAACCGGCCACCGGAACCGGGATTGGTCTCGCCGTCTCGCGTCGCCTGGCGCGTAATATGGGCGGTGATATCAGCGTTACCAGCCAGCCGGGTAAAGGGGCGACCTTTACGCTTACCGTCCATGCGCCTGCCATTGCGGAAGAAGTGGAAGATACGCTGGCGGAAGACGACATGCCATTACCGGCGCTCAACGTGCTGCTGGTTGAGGACATTGAGCTCAACGTTATTGTGGCCCGTTCAGTGCTGGAAAAACTGGGTAACAGCGTTGATGTGGCGATGACCGGGAAAGCCGCGCTGGAGATGTTTGAGCCAGGCGAATATGACCTTGTGCTGTTGGATATTCAGTTACCGGACATGACCGGACTGGATATTTCCCGGGAACTGAAACAGCGCTTTGCCGCTGACGAGCTACCGCCGCTGGTCGCCCTCACCGCCAACGTGCTGAAGAATAAGAAAGAGTATCTCGACGCCGGGATGGACGATGTATTGAGTAAGCCGCTATCGGTGCCAGCGCTAACGGCCATGATCAAGAAATTCTGGGATGCACCGGATGAGGAAGCGCAGGAAGCGCCGGCGGCCGATCTGCATAAAGCCGACGCGGTGCTGGATACCGATATGCTGGAGCAATATATCGAGCTGGTGGGACCGAAGCTTATCAACGATGGTCTCGCGGTGTTTGAGAAGATGATGCCGGGCTACATGTCCGTTCTGGAGTCTAATCTGACCGCCCGCGACCAAAAAGGGATTGTCGAAGAGGGGCATAAGATCAAAGGGGCGGCCGGTTCTATCGGACTGCGCCACATCCAGCAGCTGGGCCAGCAGATCCAGACTCCGGATCTGCCTGCCTGGTCTGATAATGTCGCTGAATGGGTTGAAGAGATGAAATCCGAGTGGCAAAACGATGTAGCGGTACTGAAGGCGTGGGTGGCGAAAGCCAGCAAAAAATGACCCCGGACAGACCGGGGTGCGCGAATACTGCGCCAACACCAGGGAACTGGTGGTTGAGCCAGTGTTGTTTGAGTGATGTTGTTACGTGGCGCAACCGAAGAAGTGGATTGCTCGCTCATTAAGATAGCAAAGCTTAACTAATTTGTTACATGAATCAGTAAAATATGTGAAGCATAGCGAGTTAATCGACATTTTTGACTGGTTTCAGCGAGTTGCATGGAGGAGCGAAAGCGATGAAAAAAATTGGTGTGGTACTGGGCGGCTGCGGCGTGTACGACGGCAGTGAAATCCATGAGGCGGTGATTACCCTGCTGGCGATCGCGCGCAACGGCGCGCAGGCAGTGTGCTTTGCGCCCGATAAACCGCAGCGCGATGTCATCAACCATCTAACCGGGGAGGCGATGCCAGAGCAGCGCAATGTGCTGGTGGAAGCAGCGCGTATCGCCCGCGGCGACATCCTGCCGCTGGCGCAGGCGCGTGCGGAGACGCTGGACGCGCTGATCGTCCCTGGCGGCTTCGGCGCGGCGAAAAATCTAAGCAGCTTCGCCGCCGAGGGCAGCGAATGCCAGGTGGATCCCGATCTGCGGGCCCTGGCGCTGGCGATGCATCAGGCCGGCAAGCCGCTGGGCTTTATGTGCATTGCCCCGGCGATGCTGCCGAAGATCTTTGCGTTTCCGCTGCGGATGACCATTGGGACCGATCTTGATACCGCCGATGTGGTGGAAGAGATGGGGGCAGAGCACGTGCCTTGCCCGGTCGACGACATCGTGGTGGATGAAGACAACAAAGTGGTCACCACTCCGGCGTATATGCTGGCGGAGGACATTGCGCAAGCCGCCACCGGAATTGAGAAGCTGGTGGCCCGCGTGCTGGCGCTGAGCGCATGAGGCTCCGCGTTGCGCCCCTTGCGCTATTAAAACGTCTGGCATTGCGTCTGCTGCTGATCGCCGCCGTTTTCTGGGGCGGGGGGATCGCGCTGTTTAGCGTGCTGCCGGTGCCGTTTTCGGCGGTGATGCTTGAGCGGCAGGTGAGCGCCTGGCTGTCCGGCGATTTCCATTATCTGGCGCATTCCGACTGGGTTGCCATGGATAAGATCTCCCCATGGATGGGGCTGGCGGTGATTGCCGCCGAAGATCAGAAGTTCCCGGAACACTGGGGGTTCGACGTGTCGGCGATTGAGAAAGCGCTGGCGCACAATGAACGTCACGAGACCCGCATCCGCGGCGCGTCAACGCTGTCGCAGCAGACGGCGAAAAACCTGTTTTTATGGGATGGCCGCAGCTGGCTGCGTAAGGGGCTGGAAGCCGGGCTGACTGTCGGGATCGAAACCGTGTGGAGTAAAAAGCGGATCCTGACCGTCTACCTGAATATTGCCGAGTTCGGCGATGGGATATTTGGTGTGGAAGCGGCCGCCCAGCGCTATTTTCATAAACCCGCCAGTCAGCTGACGCCGGGGGAAGCGGCTCTGCTGGCCGCGGTGCTGCCGAACCCGATCCGCTATCGCGCTGACGCGCCGTCAGGCTATGTGCGCAGTCGTCAGGCCTGGATCTTACGCCAGATGCGACAGCTGGGCGGGGAAGGGTTCATGCGCGAGCATAAGCTCTATTAGCGGGTTACTCCGGCGCCGGGGCTGGTATAGTCGCCAGTCGTCCGCCGCCGGGAAGCGTCACGTTTAGTCTTCGTCAAAGCCAGCGTTAAACAGGGCAATCACCGCGGCGAGGGCTTCAACTTCCTGCGGACCGCTGGCCTCCACCTCTATCTGTCGCCCTTTCGCCGAGTCCAGCATCAGCAGGGCAATCACGCTGTTGGCTTCCGCCTCCGTGCCTTCATCGTTGCGCAGCAGTACTTCGGCATCGAAATTCTGCATCAGTTCGAACAGCTTCATCGCCGGGCGGGCGTGCATGCCCAGCTTATTGGTGATTTCAACGGTCTGCTTTACGGTCATGATTTACGTTTTTCCAGCGTCCGATGACGAGACTGCACGTTCTTGCCGCGCGAGCGGAAGTAGTCAGCCAGTTGTTCAGCAATATAAACCGAACGATGTTTACCGCCGGTACAGCCAATGGCCACCGTCAGATAGCTGCGATTGTTGGTCTCCAGCATCGGTAACCATAGCTCAAGATAGCTTCGGGTCTGATAAATAAAGTTGTGCACTTCAGTGTGCCGATCGAGGAAGGCGGCCACTGGTTTATCCAGACCGGTCATTGGACGCAGTTTCGGATCCCAGTGCGGGTTGGGCAGAAAGCGCACGTCAAAGACGTAATCGGCATCGATCGGAATACCGTGCTTGAAGCCGAAGGATTCGAAGACCATCGTCAGTTCACGCTCGCGTTTACCCAGCAGTCGGGTACGCAGCATTTCCGCCAGCTCATGCACCGACATTTCCGACGTATCGACGATCAGATCGGCGCGGGAGCGTAGGGGCTCCAGCAGATCGCTCTCTTCGTCGATGGCGCTTTCCAGCGACAGATTCTTGCTCGACAGCGGGTGCAGACGACGGGTGTCGCTGTACCGGCGGATCAGGGTATTGCGGTCGGCATCAAGGAACAGCAGCTGCGGAGAAAAACATTCCGGCAGATTCTGCATCGCCTGCTCGAAGATCTCCGGGGATTCCGGCATGTTACGCACGTCGATGCTGACGGCCGCGGAGATATTACGGTCAGCCAGCGACCGCGCCAGGTCGGGCAGCAGCACGACCGGCAGGTTATCCACGCAGTAAAAGCCCATATCTTCCAGCGCTCGCAGAGCGACGGATTTCCCCGAGCCCGAGCGGCCGCTGACGATCATCAGTACCATGTACCGTTTCTCCTCAGTACGATAAAGGATAAGGTGCGACTGCCGTTATGCGTCATCGCTGCTTCCTGCTTCGGTGATGATCTCATACAACTCTTCATCGCTCTGCGCCGCGCGCAGGCGACGACAAATCGCTTTGTCCGCCAGCCGTTTGGCCACCAGGGAGAGCGTATGCAGGTGAGTTTTTGTCTGGTCGGCCGGCACCAGCAGCGCGAACAGCAGGTCGACAGGCTGATTGTCGATCGCGTCGAAGGCGATGGGGGTTTCCAGCTGGACAAAAACGCCGACAGCACGCAGCGTATCCTCTTCCAGTTTTCCGTGGGGAATGGCGATACCATTGCCGATCCCGGTACTGCCCATTTTTTCGCGGGTGAGGATCGCTTCGAACACCACCTGCGGCGGCAAACTTAACTGTTTGGCGGCCAGTTCGCTGATGATTTCCAGAGCACGCTTCTTGCTCTGGCAGTGCACCTGGCTACGGGTACATTCCTGGTTCAGGACGTTGCTCAGTTGTAGAGCCGAATCGTTGTTCATCATAATTTCACCTGAGCGCCCCCGCGCCCGTCGCCGATGATATCCAGCGGCGGGCGCAAGGGGGCCCGGACAATTAGTGTTGTTTTAGTTTATCTTTGTGCTTCGTTAACTGTCTTGCCAGCTTGTCGATAAGACCATCGACAGCCGCATACATATCCTGCCCTTCCGCACTGGCATGGATTTCGCCACCGTTGACATGCAGATTCGCGTCCGCAATTTGCGTCACTTTCTCTACTTTTAACACAATATAGACCTGATTGATCCGGTCGAAAAATTGCTCCAGCTTGCTGAACTTCGCCGTAACGAATTCGCGCATCGCAGGCGTAATTTCGACGTTGTGTCCTGTAATGTTGAGCTGCATAGTGTCTTCCTTATCGGTTATGTCAGACCAGTTGTTTACGCTGGTTTGACGGCGGGATGGATAAAGACTCTCTGTACTTCGCGACAGTGCGGCGCGCCACCATAATACCCTGCTCGGACAGCATGGAGGTGAGCTTACTGTCGCTCAACGGCTTCGCGGGGTTTTCCGCGGCGATGAGCTTCTTCACCAGCGCGCGAATAGCCGTCGACGAGGCTTCGCCTCCGCCTTCGGTATTCACATGGCTGGAGAAGAAATACTTCAGTTCAAAAATACCGCGCGGACTGTGCAGATATTTTTGCGTGGTGACACGGGAAATCGTCGATTCATGCATCTCGACGGCCTGGGCGATATCGGCCAGCACCATCGGCTTCATATACTCTTCACCCTGTTCGAAAAAAGCCTGCTGCTGCTCTACGATGCAGCGGCTGACGCGCAGCAGGGTATCGTTGCGGCTTTCCAGACTTTTAATCAGCCAGCGGGCTTCCTGCAGATTGCTGCGAATGTACTGGCCGTCGGCGTCATTGCGGGCGCTGTTGCCCATTGCCGCATACTGCTGATTTATTTTCAACCGTGGAATGCTGTCGGCGTTGAGCTCGACGGTCCAGCGGCCGCTCACCTTGCGCACCAGCACATCCGGGATGACATATTCCGGTTCGCTGGTCTGAATGGACTGGCCAGGGCGAGGATCCAGGGACTGGATCAGATTGACCGCCTCTTTAAGCACCTCTTCTTTCAGGCGGGTGACTCGCATTAGAGTGCGGAAATCATGGTTGGCCAGCAGATCAAGATGGTCGCTGATAATCAGCCGGGCCTCTTCCAGCCACGGCGTCTCTTTAGCAAATTGCGACAGCTGGATCAGCAGGCAGTCGCGCAGATCTTTCGCTGCGACGCCAACCGGATCAAAACGCTGGATTCGCTTGAGGACCGCTTCCACCTCCTCCAGGCCGATCTCGTCATCGCCGATGCTGTCGACAATATCTTCAATCTGAATCGTGAGGTAGCCCGTATCGTCGACGGCGTCGACGATAGAGGTGGCAATAGCGCGGTCGGTGTCGGTGAAAGGCGTCAGCTCAACCTGCCACATCAGATAGTCCTGCAGCGTCTGGGTGGTCTCGCCTTGATAGACGGGAAGCTCGTCGTCCTGATAGTCGACGCCGTTACCCGACGGCGTGCCAGCGGTATAGATTTCATCCCAGCTGGCATCGAGAGGCAGTTCGTCGGGCATCTCTTTTTGCTCAAGCGCATCGACGGTATCGAGGGACTCGCGGTCCTCCACCTCTTTTGCCTCTACCTCGTCGTGAAGATCGGTTTGCTCAAGCAACGGGTTACTTTCCAGCGCTTGCTGGAGCTCTTGCTGGAGTTCTAACGTGGACAACTGCAGCAAACGAATCGCCTGCTGCAGCTGCGGCGTCATGGCAAGCTGTTGGCTAAGCCTTAATTGCAAACCTTGCTTCATGTTCAGGGTAAATATCTCCGGCTAAAACGTCTGTAACCTCTACCCTATCAGAGTCTGAAGTCTTCCCCAAGATACACGCGCTTAACCTGCTCATCTTCGAGGATCTGCAGCGGTGTACCATGAGCGATAAGGTGTCCCTGACTGACAATATACGCGCGTTCGCAGACCGCGAGGGTCTCACGGACGTTATGGTCGGTAATCAGAACGCCGAGACCGCTGTCGCGCAGGTGCTCAATGATGCGTTTAATATCGATAACGGAGATCGGATCCACGCCGGCAAAGGGTTCATCCAGAAGAATAAATTTCGGATTCGCCGCCAGCGCGCGGGCGATTTCGACGCGGCGGCGTTCACCACCGGAGAGCGCCTGACCGAGGCTGTCGCGCAGGTGCTCAATATGAAACTCTTCCATCAGCTCTTTAGCGCGATCTTCCCGTTGCTCGCTGGTTAAATCGTCACGGATCTGCAGGACCGCCATCAGGTTGTCATAGACGCTGAGGCGACGGAAAATCGACGCTTCCTGCGGCAGATAGCCGATGCCCCGTCGCGCGCGCGCGTGCAGCGGCAGCAGGCTGATGTCTTCGTCATCGATGATGATATTGCCTGCGTCGCGGGGCACAATCCCGACCACCATGTAGAAGGTGGTCGTTTTACCGGCGCCGTTCGGGCCGAGCAAGCCGACAATCTCGCCCGAGTTAACGGTGAGACTGACATCTTCCACCACGCGGCGGCCTTTATACGCTTTAGCGAGATTCTTCGCAGTTAAGGTTGCCATAACGGATTAGTTACTCTTCTTTTGCTGGTTGCCGCTTTTGTCTTGCAGCTCGGACGGCACCAGAACGGTGGTGACGCGTCGACCTTTATCGCTGAAGGCCTGCATTTTTTGCTCTTTCACCAGATAGGTGATCTTGTCGCCCTTGATGTTGCTGTCGAGCTGTTCCAGATAAGCGTTGCCCGTCAGCACGACGTAATCGTTCTGCAGCTCGTAGCGCATTTTCGACGCCCGGCCTTTTACCGGCTTGCCGTTATCCTGCATCTGATAGAAAGTAGCCGGGTTACCGAAACCTTCGATCACCTCTTTGCCTTTCTCGTTGCCTGGACGGGTGACCACCACTTTATCAGCGTTAATCTTGATCGTCCCCTGGGTCACGACCACGTTACCGGTGAAGGTGACGACATTGCCCTGCATGTCCAGCGACTGCTGATCGGACTCGATATGGATCGGCTGATCGGTATCGCCCGTCTTGGCGAGGGCCGGCAGGCTGGCGGCCAGTAACGCGCCGGCGAGCGCAATCTTAAGGCTGAGTTTGTTTGTTCTGAATTTCATAAGAGGTTCT
>ERZ772892.3084-NODE-3084-length-12796-cov-3.503179_pt1 | contig 12796 bp, 10 predicted proteins | sample MGYA00512126_ERZ772892 | MGnify/ENA primary metagenome ERZ772892 (study PRJEB29015, sample SAMEA2737697) | human gut metagenome | biome: human gut; feature: human-associated habitat; material: faeces | place: China | collected 2012 ... | reverse complement strand
TATCGAAAATATTAAGATTATTATTGTGTGCGAGCACAAAAACCTATATAAATAAAGGTTATCGTATGAATAAATTGCCCGAAAGGATCAGAATCAAAGACATCGCCCGTCTGGCAGATGTATCAGTGGGAACAGTAGACCGCGTTATTCATGGACGTAGCGGAGTGTCGGAAGCCAGCAAGAAACGCGTAGAAGAAATTCTGAAGCAGCTTGACTACCAGCCCAACATGTACGCCAGCGCTTTGGCTTCTAATAAGAAGTATACGTTTATCTGTCTGCTGCCGGAGCATCTGGAAGGCGAATACTGGACAGCGGTAGAAACCGGTATCCACGAAGCCATTGCCACTTATTCGGATTTCAATACTTCGGTGAAAATCAACTATTACGATCCGTACGACTACCATTCATTCGAGAATGCCAGCGAAGCCATTCTGGCTTTACAGCCGGACGGAGTGATGGTAGCTCCTACCGCTCCGCAATATACGAAAGGTTTCACCGATCAGTTGCAGGCATTGGATATACCTTATATATATATAGACTCCAATATCAAAGACGTTCCTCCTCTTGCCTTCTTCGGTCAGAACTCACGCCAAAGCGGATATTTTGCTGCCAGAATGATGATGTTACTGGCACGGGATGAAAAGGAAATCGTTATTTTCCGCAAAATACATGAAGGAATTGTGGGTTCTAACCAGCAAGAGAACAGAGAAATCGGTTTCAGGCAGTACATGAAAGAACATCATCCGTCTTGTACTATACTGGAGCTCGACTTGCATGCCGAACGCAACGACGAAGACAATGAGATGCTGGATGAACTCTTCCGCACCCACCCGACAGTGAAGAACGGAATCACATTCAACTCTAAAGCCTATATCGTCGGCGAATACCTGCAAAGTCGCGGAAAGAAAGATTTCAATCTGATAGGTTATGACCTTCTGGAACGGAATGTCACCTGCCTGAAAGAAGGAAGCATCTCTTTCCTCATTGCCCAGCAACCGGAACTGCAAGGCGCCAATGGCATCAAAGCTCTTTGCGATCACCTTATTTTCAAGAAAGAAGTGACCTGCATCAACTATATGCCCATCGACTTGTTAACGGTAGAAACAATAGACTATTACCATAGCAAATAACAACAAAATCCAACTAAACAAGTACATGGAAACAAAGTATTTAAGAATTAATCCTGCCGACAACGTTGCCGTTGCCATTGTTAACCTCCCGGCAGGAGAATATCTCTCCGTAGATGGAATAGAGATTACATTAAATGAAGACATCCCCGCAGGACACAAATTCGCATTAAAGAACTTCTCCGAAGGCGAAAACGTCATTAAATACGGCTACCCTATCGGACACGCCCTAATGGCAAAGAAACAAGGCGACTGGATGAACGAAACGAATATCAAAACGAACCTCGCCGGATTACTGGAATATACCTATAATCCGATTCAGGTCTCTTTGGATATCCCTCATAAAGACTTAACCTTCAAAGGCTACCGCCGCAAGAATGGCGATGTCGGCGTAAGAAATGAAATATGGATCATTCCGACTGTCGGTTGCGTAAATGGTATTATCGGACAATTAGCAGAAGGACTGCGCCGTGAAACAGCAGGAAAAGGCGTGGATGCAATCGTTGCTTTCCCACATAACTACGGCTGCTCACAGCTTGGCGACGACCATGAAAATACGAAAAAGATTCTTCGTGACATGGTGCTTCATCCCAATGCAGGTGCGGTGTTGGTAGTAGGTCTGGGTTGCGAGAATAACCAGCCGGATGTATTCCGTGAATTTCTAGGTGAGTACGACAAAGACCGTGTAAAATTCATGGTAACTCAAAAAGTAGGTGATGAATATGAAGAAGGAATGGAAATTCTGCGTGAATTGTATGCCAAAGTATCCAAAGATGAACGGACCGATGTTCCTTTGTCTGAACTCCGTGTGGGTCTGAAATGTGGTGGTTCCGACGGTTTCTCCGGCATTACAGCCAATCCGCTATTGGGTATGTTCTCCGACTTCCTGATTGCACAAGGCGGTACGAGTGTCCTGACCGAAGTGCCGGAAATGTTTGGTGCAGAGACTATCTTAATGAACCGTTGTTCAGACGAAGGCTTGTTCGAACAGACAGTACATTTGATTAATGATTTCAAAGAATACTTCCTGTCACACGGAGAGCCTGTTGGTGAAAATCCGTCTCCGGGAAACAAAGCCGGCGGTATCTCTACATTGGAAGAAAAAGCCTTAGGATGTACACAGAAATGTGGTAAGAGTTATGTGTCCGGTGTAATGCCTTACGGCGAACGCCTGCAAAAGAAAGGACTTAACCTGCTTTCTGCTCCGGGCAATGACCTGGTAGCCGCTACTACCCTTGCCGCTTGCGGATGTCACATGGTACTTTTCACTACCGGACGTGGCACGCCTTTCGGTACCTTTGTCCCGACAATGAAGATTTCCACCAATTCAAATCTAGCGAAGAACAAACCGGGTTGGATTGACTTCAATGCAGGAGTAATCGTTGAGAACGAACCAATGGAAAAGACTTGCGAACGTTTTATCGACTACGTTATCAAAGTGGCGAGCGGTGAATTCGTTAACAATGAAAAGAAAGGTTATCGCGAAATAGCTATCTTCAAGACAGGCGTTACTTTATAAAAAGATCACCGATATAGATAAAAAAGAGTTGCTATCCCCATTCAATAATGTATTGAACCGGATAGCAACTCTTTCTTTGTTCTACGGTCACTCATTGAACATCCCAATCGTTCCATCAGCTGCAATCATTTCGGCTGTTATCTTCAACTTCCGACAACGGCCATTATTATAGAAGCTCACGCGGGCATTACCCGCTTTGTCCGGCAAGACTTCGGGATTCCAATACAATGTCCGTCGGTAATCTTCTTCTTTCGGCAATATGGAATAGTCAGGGTGATAAAATTCAGCCGGTTTGTTATAACCTTCCAACCAAGTCTTTCTGACTCCTTTCCCACCCTTCACGGAAATCTCTCCTTCCGGATAGGTTTCAATAAAAACAACACAACTGTACATTTCGTCTACTTCCAATGGAGACATTCGTGAATCTGCATAACGACACTTTGCCGACAATTCCTCATTGATATAAATCGACTTGATAGCTTCCAAGCGGAGTGTCTGATATCTGGTCTGATCTATTTCAGTAGCTTGTGTCTGTTCATAATTGATAACGTACAAAGGAGAACGCCCCTTATACTGTAGCCATTCGCCGTTACGATCAACCCTACGTATAAAATTCCGGTTCATACGAATCAACAATTCATGAATATCATCGCCTACATAATCCCCCTTGTCCTGAATATCATCTATTTCCGAAGGCACATCGTAATAAGCAACCGACTTAGAACGATTTTCGAAAATGTCTTTCTCGCGACTCCATTTCTTCGCTTTTACAACAACCTCACCCAACCGGTGATTCTTCTCCTGTATGCCCCGTCGCGCCAACGAATCTTCATAGGCATCCATAAAACGATTGTAATCTACATCATTCATAACAACGGTGTCATTTTGAAGTCCCTGTTCAAATTCCGAAGTGTCCCTTCCAGAAACGCTAACTTGCATTTCACCTGCCAAATACCTTACGGGTTGAGGGCTAAAAACTCTATCAAGTATAATCCGGCAATCTTTCTTCTTCCCTTTCTCCATCACCGAAAGAATCAGATTCCATTTGCCTTCGATATTGGTAATGAAGGCAAAGCGCCCCAAACTATCCGTTTCGAGAAGACCGAATGAAGTCATTCCGGATGAAATTTCTTCTTCTCCCCGTTTCGCTAAGAAAGAAGACACTTGCATATTCGGTTTTGGTTTACCCCTAACGAATGAGACGACTTGTCCATGCACTTCTATTCCCTGTTCAGGCATATATTTTAATTCAAATGGCTCTACACCCGCTGCGTACTTCCATTTATAACGTCTCCATCCCTGAACCATCAACAAGCAATCCAAAGCCAACCTATGCTCCATGTCATTCACCTCGAAATAGTAAAGCGGTCGGTGAACATACCCTTTAATCTCCGACATCAGCAATAAATCCACTAACATAGAATGACGACTTTCCACTTCCTCCCACCCGTCACGTATAGAAACTGACATAGGAGCACTCACAGGATTACCTGTCGTATCACGAACTGAAAAATCTAACGTGACACGTTCAAACGGCTGATAACTTTCTTTGCTTTTGCGTACGTCAACTGCCAGTAGTTCCGGTTTTCGCGTAAAGACAAGACGGTCGGCAATGATCTGTCCCGCAGTATCGAATAATACAAGTTGTACTACTCCCGGTGTCCATTCCGATTTGTCGAGTTTGAAGGAGACAGGAGTGTTCTTCCCCACATTTAACAGACAAGAATTTAATAGTTTTCCATGAGCAATCACAGCCAAGCCTAATAAGTTTGATGGTGTATATGTATTTTTCTGTACACTGACAGCTATACTATCTTCCGAGGTAAGATTATCAACGTGCAATACATACCCTTGCGAACAGACCTCCGGCAAGTCAAAACGATACTTCTTTCCACCAAGCTCCACTTCGGCTTTGTCAGCGTCTTCACCGGTAGGTATATAAGTAAATACGCCCCGCCCTTCATGTATAGTGGCAAAATGACCGATTTCTTCTTTTCTCCGATTGATAATCCTACCAAAGAGCGTTATGGGATTTCCGTAAGCATCAGTTGCTTCAAAAGCAACCTGTGAAGGAACACCTTTTACCAAATTTCCTCCTTCAGGAAAGAACTTTAAATTAACCTTTTTTGCCTTCATTGCTTTCTTTCTGGTCTGCGGATACTTGTAAACCGCATACTTTTGTATATTTTTCTCTTTATATTCACCCGGATTAGCAGGTTTATCAAAAACAGGAAGAACGCGTGAGAAAATAATCTCCTCCCCAAAATTCAACATATATTTCGTGTAGGCACGGACTTCATAAAAACCGGAATAGAAAGGAAGTTGCGTCAATTCGAAACTGCTGTGACAACGACCGTTCCGTATAGGTAATACTCGTTTTGAAATTATCTCACCACCAGGATTCAACAATTCTACATAGAGTGTTTTACTTAGCTCTGTCGGACGGTTCAGTCCGGGTGTGACGACATAGCATTGAAACCAAATAGGATCTCCCTGATAATAACTAGTATTATCAAAGTGTAAATAGACTTTTTCTTGCGGCAGTACATCCCCAAAATTCTGTATAGCATCGACATATCCGGCTATTTTTTGGACGAGGCTATCAGACGACATCTGGGCTTTCGATGAATATGGCAGTACTGACAATATAAATAGTAAAAGAACGAATATACCACCACGTTCCCAATATCGATCAATCGTATATTCTTGCTCATCAGTCAAGAGCAATAGTTCGAGAAAGCCTTTCTTTGTCTCCATATTTTAGATTTTGCCATAAAGATATAAAAAATCACTAACAATCATTGCATTACCATTCATCAAAATCCGCGAAGGACAAATTAAACCATATCGTCGCCTGTTCTTTTAAATGTGACACGGAGTGTCTTATGGAACGGAATAAAACGGGAAACAACAGCAATGATGATTGATATAACCAGCAGATAGCCCAGTATTTCTTTCAGTGCGAGCAATAGACTTTGCTGTTGCAAGGTGGTATATAAAGAATTAGTTGCCAGTTGTGCCGCCTTGGCATTTCCGTGCCCCTGCGCCAGTGCGTTGTTCAAAGATTGACTATACCGTGACGCTGCCAGTGGGTCGGCAGTCGTTATAGTCTCCGACAAAGAATACATATATTTTTGTTCCAGCCGGTACAGTACATTGCTATAAAACGAAGTAGCCATAATGGGCGTCAATACGGAACGGAAAATAATCAGAAAGAAAGCATTCGACAATAAGAATTTCGGATTCAAATCTTCTACGGCAAACAAGGCGAAAGCTATAATCAAAGTCAACATTCCCAAGCCACGAAAGAATAAGGGCAGGTATAACATTTCATAAGTGCTATTCGGAGAGATGCCGAAATACAGGATACCGAAGAAAATCACAAAGCAACTCATTCCCCCCGCTATCAGAAAGCGGAAACGCCAACGCTGCCAGCGAAACCACCAGAAGCAGATAAACGCACCGACTATATATCCGGGAAGCAGATAGATATAAAGAGAATAGGTATGCGTAGTGTCCACTTTCAGAATAATAGTCAGATAGTTAGTCAATAAAGTGGTTGATGTACTGAAAAACATGACAAGCATCATATAAAGATAGCCGACAATCGCTTTAGCCTGAAATAAGGGTGCAAGACTTACATAAGGTTTCTCCGAATGGCTCTGATACCAGATAAACAAGGCAATCAACATAGGAGCTATGATGATATATGCGCATACCTTGCCGGACGCCATCCAATCGAGCACTTTTCCATAATTGATAACATACATCAACATCAGCAGTCCGGTCGAGATAACAAACATTTCACGAATATGCAAGTCGGACAAGGCAACGGCTTTAACAGGGCGGTTATGACGGAAACAGATGATAACAAATAGAATAGCTATCAAAATCAGCATCATCATAAAATAATACATATATTTCCAGTTATAATAATATGCCAACAGAGCGGTTACCAACATCGAAGCCTGTCCCCCACCGTACACTAACGGATAAAAATAAGAATAAAACTCGCTACGCACATTCTTCCGGCTGAAAATCTTTTGGGCGTAACGGATAAACCACAGCATAAGAAATCCTTTTAAGAAGCCGACGGCAAAACTGCAAACAATCAAAATATCGGCATTCTGCGTACGGGCGCAAACCCAACTCAGGAAGAATTGCAGTATCAAGTCAATCAGCAACAGCGATTTCACGGAAAAGGCAGCAAGGACTTTAGGAATAATGGGATACGCGATAGCCATGCCTGCCGAAGCGGCATAATATCCCATTGTTATATCTTCCGAATTCGTACCGAGTGTATTCGAAACTTCGAGCATACTACCCGTATAAGAACCATTGAGCATAGTGACAGGAAGAATCACGACGAAGATACTGATAAGTCCAAGCCAATCGGGCACCCATTGGCGGACAGGTGCTTCCAACTCCTTCATCGTTATCATTTGCGCAGAGCTTCTGTTTCTACCATCATACCGGCTCTCAACTGTGCCATTTCTTCCGAAGAGACATCTTCCAGTTCAATCCGTACCGGTATCCGCTGTTGTACCTTTACAAAATTTCCGGCGGAGTTATCCGTAGGAACTAATGAATATTTGGAACCCGTCGCTTCGGAGATAGCGGTAACTTCTCCGTGGAAAATCTTTCCGGGCACTGCATCCACTTTTATACGCACTTGTTGGCCGATATAGATATTGGCAATCTGCGTTTCTTTATAATTGGCGGTTATCCATTTGTCCTTGTTGCGTACCAGATAAGAAATGGTTTGTCCGGTCTGTACATACTGACCGGGTTCCAAAGTCCGCCTGCCCATGTATCCGTCATAGGGAGCCGTAAGAACCGTATAAGACAAATTCAATTTAGCCAGATCGAGGTCTGCTTCCTTACGCAAAATGGTGGCTTCCGCACTCGTTGTTTTCTTACTTGTTTCCGTATATTGTGAGAGTACCGACTGTTTCTGAGCAACCAGTGCCTGATTACGCGCCTTTGCCGCTTCATAGGCAGCTTTAATTTGCTCAAACTGTTGCTCCGGGACGGATTCTTCTTTCAACAAACGTTCAAAGCGATGATAATCCTGCTCTAGTTGCCAGAGTTTCGTTTTTGCTTCGGCAATGTTGGCATCCTGCACGGCGATATTTGTATGGGCAGTCTCAATGCCCGAATGAAGCACTTCTTGTGAGCCATGTGCATCCAACAAAGCAGCTTCCGCTTCCTTCACCTTGATTTGATATTCACGGTTGTCAAGCACCAGTAAAGTATCCCCTTGACGCACATATTGATGTTCTTTAAAACATACCTCTTTTATATAACCCGAAGCCCGTACATTCAAGGGCGCTACATATTGGTCTACAAAAGCGTCATTCGTCACTTCATAATTTACATAACGCCAAAAGTAAGTGGCAGTCCACCAAAGGCCGGAACCTGCCAGACAGATACATACCAAATTTAAAATAATATTGCGGGTTCTGAGCTTTTTCAGCTTCTTCTGTTTTTCTTTCAATTGATTTGCCATATCTGTTTTGTATATTAAAGACGACCACAAGCCTTCTGAAGTTGATAATAAGTATAAATCACACGGGTGCGTGCAGTAACCAACTGCAACTCGACATTCAGGCGGACGGAATTTGCGTCGAGCAAATCAGTCAGGATAGCCAGTTGATTCAGATAGCGGTTCTGCATGATACGGTAATTTTCTTCCGCCTGCCGGACGGACAGTTTCAAAGCCTCTACCCTCTGCATGGCTTCTCGATGCCGTAAGAATGCGGAACGTACTTCCATGCGGATTCCCTGCATTTTCTGCTCTTCCTCGTTCTTCCGCAAAGACATCCTCATTTTGCTCTCTTTTATTTTATGATTGTTCTTATACAATGAGGATAAAGGATAAGAAACCGATACGCCCACATTCCAGTTGTTATTGTACATATCCGCCAAGGTACGCGAGACAGGGCGTGCCAATGTATTCGATGCATATAACGATATACCGGGTAATGAGAAAGACTTGGTTGAACGGATTTCATTCCTTGCCAGTTCCGTTTGTGCACGAAGCAATTTCATCACCGGGTTGTTCGCATAAGCCTGAACGATATAATCATCATAAGATTGCAAGGCAACTGCTCGATAAAGCAGGGCAGTATCTGGCCGCAATAATACACTCTCGTCCTGCCCCAACAGAATATCGAGTTGCTGCGATACAAGCACAATACTGTTTTCCGTTTCCTGCAAAGACAGGCGGTCGTTAGTCAACTGCATCTCACTTCGCAATACATCATTATTAGTAATCAGCCCTTCCTTTTTCATCCGCCGTATATCATGCAACCGAAGTTCCGATTCTTCAATGTTTCGCATCAGTATCTCATGCTGCTTAAAGAGGCTGAAGAGATTCATATACTGATTCAGCAGTTTCAGTTTAATCTCCGCCCGGTCGGTCAAAGTCTGCAATTCGGCGACTTGCTTTTCAATATCCGCCTTATGGATAGCACTTCGGATTTTACCGCCCTGATAGAGAGGTTGTGCCAAATCAATCGCATAATTTTGTGACCAGTCCGGCGCGTCCGGGTAGAGAGGTGCGGACAGTCCCCGTTCCCAAACGACGGGTTGACCGACGAATCCGCCTTTCAGTCCAATCTGTAGTTCCGGTAGTCGCGCAGTTCTTGCAGTCCGTGTCCGTTCCTGTGCCATAGATTCTTTCATTGCATCCGCCTGAAGTTGCAGGCTATATTGTACGCCCCGTTCAAAGAGCTGGTCGACAGTAAGAAATAAAGAGTCTGTTTGTGCGTGCATCAATTGGGGAAAAGAAAACAGGCTGAATAAAATGACCGGATATAGTTTATATTTTTTCAAGAACATCATAAACACTGTTTAATTCAGACAACATGGTTTCAATACTTTCAATACCGATAATGTGTTCTGCATATACATAAACCTGGTCTAAAACCGGACGAATCTGCTCTTTAAACTCTTCACCCGCCGGAGTCAGAAATACCAGTTTATTACGACGGTCGTTCGGGTCTTCTTTCCGGCAGACGTATCCTTTCTTTTCCAGGTTGTTCATCAAGTTAGTCAGGCATGCTTTATCTTTCGCTATACGCTCCGCCAATATCTGCTGGCTGATGCCTTGTTCGTGCCATAAACTGCTCAATACTTGAAGCATTTCGAATGTAATACCTGCATTATTCTTCTTTAATGTCCGTTGCATAGACCGGCGAAAAGCCATACGTGTGCGGACAACCTGCAACATGAGTTCTCTGAACTCCGCTCCTTCTCTCATTCTTATTATCGTTTTTACCTTTTCGGGCGCAAAGATACGTATCTTCGTCGAATTAGTCAAATATTTGACTAATTTCATCTATCCAACTTCTTTTTTGAACCTATTTATTGAAATAATCAGATAAAATCTTGTTCATCTTAAATGTTTTATTTTACTTTGTATTACAAAGTACTTTTTACATGAATAAAGATAAAGCATTAGAATCGGTAAATGAGATAAAAGAGTTGATGGAAAAGTCCTCAAAGTTTATCTCTGTTAGTGGGCTTGCCGCAATCCTGGCAGGCATTTACGCATTGGCTGGCGCGTACATCGCGACACTAGTTATCACACCAGAGACGTATTTAATCGTCACATTGGAATTTATGGCTATAATAGCCTTATCGGTATTGGCAGCCGCAGCCGTTACTGCCGGTATCCTGTCTTACTGTAAATCCAAAAAGACAGGACAGAGTTTTTTCAGCCGGCTCACCTATCGGGCATTATGGAATTTTTCACTTCCGATGCTGACCGGAGGTGCTTTATGTATTTCTCTGCTGCTGCATGGATATTATGACATTTTATCCTCGGTCATGCTTTTATTCTATGGACTGACTTTGGTCAATGTTTCTAAATTTACCTATGCCAATATAGCTTGGTTGGGATACGCTTTTATCTGTCTGGGAGTCATAGATAGTTTTTGGGAAGGCCACGCCTTACTGTTCTGGACGATAGGTTTCGGTGGATTTCATATCCTCTATGGAATACTATTCTATTTACATTACGAAAGAAAGCAGTCATAAATGATAGAAGCATTTCAAAATATAAATAAGGCATTCGAGAGTAAGGTCCGGCTAGGAATTATGGCTGTTCTGATGGTCAATGAGGAAGCTGATTTCAATTTTCTGAAAGAACAACTCTCACTGACAGACGGCAATCTGGCCAGCCACACCCGTGCGCTGGAAGAACTCGGCTACATCGAATGCAGCAAAGGCTTTGTAGGACGAAAACCGCGAACTGTTTTCCGGGCCACAAAGCAAGGCAGAGAAGCCTTCAAATCTCATATTGAAGCCCTGGAGAATTTTCTAAAGTCAACATAATAATTCACTAAACACTATTATCTTATGGACGGTTTCAATGAAAAATCAACTGAGCAAGTGCAGGAACAACAACCGCTGGGATGCCTCCGCCGCTTCTCTAAAACAATCAAGGTCATCATTATCGGAGGATTAATCATTCTTCTGATGATACCGATGTTCATGATCGAAGATCTTATTTCCGAGCGGGGACGCACGCAGGAAGAAGCAATTAATGAGGTAAGCGAGAAATGGAGCCTTGCCCAAACCATTACCGGTCCCTATCTGAATATCCAGTATCCGGTAACGACAGAGAACAACGGGGAAAAGAAGATATCAATCAAGGACCTTTTCTTGTTTCCGGACGAACTTCTGGTCAATGGACAATTGAAAACCGAAATACTCAAAAGAAGTATTTATGAAGTGAACGTGTATCAGTCGGAACTGACTTTGAAAGGTTTATTCAGTCCCGAAGAGCTGATAAAAAGCAGGGTGGATATGGAACAACTACAATTTGACAGAGCTGCCATCTGCCTGAACCTGACGGATATGCGGGGCATCAGCGAACAGATCAGTATCACGCTGGGAGATTCAGTTTACGTCTTTGAACCGGGAATGGATAACAGAGGGATAGGCGCTACGGGAGTACACGCCATTACCGACTTATCCGATCTGAAGAAGAACAAGAAACTGCCTTATGAGATTAAAATCAAGCTGAAAGGTTCGCAGTCCATCAACTTTATCCCATTGGGTAAAACGACCCGTGTTGATTTGAAAGCCAACTGGAATACTCCAAGTTTTACAGGAAACTACTTGCCCAACAACCGCGAGATTACAGAAAAAGAATTCTCGGCACAATGGCAGGTACTGAATCTGAACCGCAACTATTCGCAGGTTCTGGTGAATTACAACAATACCAATATCAAGGATATTGAGAACTCCAGTTTCGGCGTCAACTTCAAAATACCGGTAGAGCAGTATCAACAGTCCATGCGTTCAGCCAAATATGCTATTCTGATTATTCTGCTGACGTTCGGTGTCATTTTCTTCACTGAAATCATGAATAAAACCCGTATTCATGCGTTACAGTATTTATTGGTAGGTTTAGCACTCTGCCTGTTCTATAGTCTGCTGCTCTCCTTCTCCGAACATATCGGCTTTAATCCTGCTTATTTGTTATCTGCGGCACTGACTATTATATTAGTTGGCGGATATATGTTGGGAATCACCAAAAAGAAGAAACCGTCATTGATCATGTCCGGACTATTAAGTGTACTCTACCTTTATATCTTCGTTTTGATTCAACTGGAAACCTTTGCATTATTAGCAGGCAGTCTGGGACTATTTATCATTTTGGCAATGGTAATGTATTTCTCCAAGAAGATAGACTGGTTCAATGAGTAAAATTAATTATGGTGTAATAATTACCATGATTGAAAATAGTGTCACTATCCGCTCGTTATAGTGACACTATCACAGAGACATAGTGACACTATCGTGACGGGATAGTGTCACTATATTTAAGCCGTTAATACAACCATCCTATCAGGAACCGGCACAAGACATCACCACCAATAATTCCTATAAGTGCGACTGTCCATAACTTCCATTGTTTCAAGTTACAAGACACTTTCAAGGCATTAAACATCCAAATCAAAGTAAGTATCAGAAACGGCAATCCCAACAGTGTAAGAATCATTGCCAGGATAAAATAAGGCTGTGCCAGCATTTCTTCGGGAGACATATTCATGTTCATTTGTGACATCATCCGCATGGCCGGCAACAGGCTGATCAGATTCATTCCAAACAACGGCAGCTGAGCAAACAAAACAGT
>ERZ772892.3079-NODE-3079-length-12813-cov-4.275592_pt1 | contig 12813 bp, 8 predicted proteins | sample MGYA00512126_ERZ772892 | MGnify/ENA primary metagenome ERZ772892 (study PRJEB29015, sample SAMEA2737697) | human gut metagenome | biome: human gut; feature: human-associated habitat; material: faeces | place: China | collected 2012 ... | reverse complement strand
AAAGGCAAAAACGGCATCCCCGCCGTCCGAGAGCGAGAAACCGCATCCGGTATAAAAAACAGAAAGCATGATTTTTTCCTTTTTTCCTTTCGGTGTCTTTTTCTATAATTTATCATACCGTGCGGCAAATTGCAATGCAAGAATCGGTTGCAAATGCGTGGTTTTTATGGTATAATGTTTTTCAGAACAGTTCGGTGCGGTGAAAGATCCGCGCCGTTTTTGCGAAAACTATGGGAGGGATCGAATGCAGCTCATCATTGCCGAAAAGCCGAGCCTTGCGCGTAACATTGCTGCCGCAGTCGGCGGCATGCAGAAGCGGAACGGCTATTTCGAGGGCGGGGGCACGCTCATCAGCTGGGCGTTCGGCCATTTGTTTTCGCTCTGCGACATTGAGGACTACCTCGAAAATGTGCCTGCCGGCATGCGCTGGACGATTGAAGGACTTCCCTGCTTTCCGAAAGAATTCCGCTTTACGCTGCGGCGCGGGACGGACGGCACCGTGGATGCAGGCGTTGCGCGGCAGTACGAGACGCTGAAGTACCTCTGCAACCGCCCCGATGTGGACACCATCGTCAACGCGGGGGACGCCGACCGCGAGGGGGAAATCATCGTCCGCCTCTGCGTGATGCACGCCCTTGAGGGCGAGAAACGCTTTGTCCGCCTGTGGCTGCCAGACCAGACGCCCGAGACCGTGCGCGCCGCGCTTGCCGACATGCAGGACGAGACCGCCTATGACAACCTCGCGAATGAGGGCTTTGCCCGCACCTATATCGACTGGCTCTACGGCGTGAACCTCACGCGCTACGCCACGCTGAAGACCGGCAAGTTGCTCCGCGTCGCTGCCTTGGCAGCACGGCTGGAAGTTAATCCGGATGACAGCGAATCGTCTTTGCGGCAACGATATATGGCCGGTCTTAACCGGACTGATTTGAAAGAGCTGCGTGAGGCCTGGTTTAAAGGGACTGCAACCGATGTTAAAAATGCAGAGGTTTTGGCCGGACTGGCGGAGAGAGAGTTTCCGGCGGAGGAGTTTGAAACTTTTCAAAAGCTGTTTTTAACCAAGGAAGGAAAACCCAAAGCCAAGGCCGGCAGCAAAGGAGCCCTGGCCGCCTGTCCGCGGCTGGAGGAGATTTTTTACCGCGAAGCGGAAAATTTGTCGGAGTTGGAAAGCAAAGCTGCCGGTCTGCGGGTTTTTGCTTCGACGGCGGCGGTTCTGAGTTTGGCGGAGGAACTTATCGGCGGTTATAACCGTTATAAAAAAATCCATTCCAAAATGGATTATGAAGATTTGATTGTTTTAACCAGAGATTTGCTGGAAAACAAAAGCGTGGCCGATTGGGTGCTTTATAAGCTGGACGGCGGTATTGATCATGTGTTGATTGACGAAGCACAAGACACTTCGCCCAACCAATGGGCAATTGTCAAAGCGGTGACGGAGGAGTTTTTTAACGGATTGGGGGCCGCGGACAAAGTACGGACGGTTTTTGCCGTGGGTGACCGCAAACAGTCGATTTACAGTTTTCAGGGGGCCGATCCGCGGGAATTTGAAAATATGCGGCGGTATTTTGCGGCAAAGGCTTCTAATTTTGATGAAGTGAAACTTGAAGTTTCTTTCCGTTCAACGGCAACGGTGCTGGACAGCGTGAATACGGTTTTTGGCGATGAGTATGCCAAGCAGGGCGTGGTTCTGGAAGGTGAAGACATAACGCATATTCCGTTTCGTCTGGGAGACGGCGGACGGGTGGAACTCTGGCCGCTGGTCGAGCCGCAGGAAGGCGAAAATCCCGATATGTGGCGGCCGCCGGTGGAGCGCGTGCCGGGGGAATCGACCTCATCGCGACTGGCCAAGATGATTGCCGCCAAAATTAAAGAGCAGGTCTCGCGCGGGGATATTCTGGTTTCGCAGAACCGGCCGGTGTGTTACCGCGACTATATGATTTTGGTGCAGCGGCGCAACAGCTTTGTTGAGGAGATGGTGCGTGAATGCAAAAACGTCGGAGTTAACGTTTCGGGGGTGGATAAAATCAGGCTGCTGGAACAAATTGCGGTGCAGGATTTGGTGGCACTGGGCCAGTTTCTGCTGTTGCCGACCGATGATTTGACCTTGGCGACGGTTTTGAAATCGCCGTTGTTCGGTTTGAATGACGATGATTTGTTTGTGCTATGTTATAATCGCGGCGGGGTTTCGGTTTGGACCAGACTGTGCGATAACCCGGATTACCGCCGGACGTATCTGCAACTGCGGGAACTGTTGGATATGGCGGATTATGTACGTCCGTTTGAGCTATACGGCTATGTGCTCAACAAGCAGGGCGGCCGTAAGAAATTTGTCGAGCGTATGGGGCTGGAGGTTGAAGACGGGCTGGACGAGTTTGTTAATTTGACGCTGGCTTATGAGCAGGAACATATACCGAGTTTGCAGGGGTTTGTGCAGTGGATTGCCGGCGACGAGGTCGAAATAAAGCGCGAGCTGGAGCAAAGCGAGGCCGATGCGGTGCGGATTATGACGGTTCACGGTTCCAAAGGTTTGCAGGCACCGATAGTTATTCTGCCGGATACGGTGCGAATGGTAAATGTGCGGAAAGAAAGCGGCCTGTTGTGGGATGATTTGTTTTATTATCCGCTTTCTTCGGGGGATTATGACAAGAACTGCAACCGGATTAAAGACGAAGAAATTATCCGTGCCAATGAGGAATATAAGCGGCTGTTGTATGTGGCTTTGACCCGTGCGGAAGATCGGCTTTGTATTTGCGGTTACCGTAAAGGAACAGCGGTTAAAGACGAATCATGGTACGGTATTTGCAAACGCAGTCTGTCGGCTATCGGGCAGACGGACGAAACTGAAAAAGTTGTGTACGAAACGCCGCAGGAACTGGATGTTGCCGCGGTACAGACAGGTGTTACCAAAGAACTGACACGGCCGGATTTTCCGTGGCTGACGCAGCCGGCCGCAGAAGAAAATCCTCTGGCAAAACCTTATACGCCGTCGCGGCCGGATGAAGATGACAACGATGTGGCTCTGGTGTCTCCCATCGGCGAAGACGGTTCAAACCGTTACCGCCGCGGACGGATTATTCATAAGCTGCTTCAGTTTATGCCGGATGTTCATTCTGCCGATAAGGCGCAGATTATTGATGAGTTTTTACGGAAAAATGCGCCGGAACTGACGTCGGCGCAGGCCGGGCGAATCCGCGAAGAGGTTTTGACGCTGCTGAATAATCCGCAATTCGGTTCGTTGTTCGGTCCGGGATCGAAGGCTGAAGTTCCGGTTATCGGCGAGGCGGACGGCAAAATTATTTCCGCGCAGGTTGACCGTTTGGTGGTGACGGAAAACAAGGTTATGATTGTTGATTTTAAAACGAATCGACCGGCCGCCAAAACGCCGGCTGACGTGCCTCCGGTTTATGTCAAACAGCTGCGGGCCTACCGGGACTTGCTGGCTCGCATTTATCCGGCAAAACAAGTGCAAAGCTATATCTTGTGGACGGATACGGCGCAGATTATGCAGATTGAGTGAGTTTTTTAGATAATAAGTCTTTAATAAATAAAAATTTCAATTATATTAGATACATCTGATGACACTTATTTATAATTAGGAAAGGAAAAGCTATGAAACAAATTTCGGACAGCCAGTTTGAAACTGAAGTACTAAAAGCCAACGGTTTGGTTCTGGTGGATTTTTGGGCGGAATGGTGCGGCCCCTGCCGTCAGCTCGGCCCGATTTTGGAAGAAGTTTCCAAAGAGATGGGAGACAAAGTCGAAATCTGCAAAATGAATGTCGATGAATCTCCGAACACGGCTGCCCAATATGGTATTCGCAGTATTCCGACTATGTTCCTGTTTAAAGACGGCAAGCAGATTGACACCAAAGTCGGTTTGAATTCTCAGGCTTCTTTGGTCAGCTGGCTGAATTCCCATCTGTAAGCCGAACGGCTTTCAAAGCGCCCGTGTCAGAACAGGGCGCTTTTTTTATGCCTGTTCCCTTTAATTGTTTCTGTCGGAGCATATATAGGCCGGGTAGGAGAATATTCAATGCTTTGGATTATTGACGGCCTGATTTACGGTTTTTTTACGGCGTTATATACGCTGGTGAACCAGCATTATAAGTTTAACGGTTATTTGCTGGGAATCTGGCGCGGGTTCGGAATATCTTTTTTCTTTCTGCCGTTTTTGTTTTTTCTGCCGGTTCCCGATGATGCTTATTATTATTTTCTGCTGATTTTTCAAGGTTTTTTAATCGGCGTATATGATTCACATCTGTTTTTTGCTTCGGCAGATTACGGAGCGGGGCCGACTTCCCGGGTTATGGCTTTGTCGGCGCTGATTACAACGATTTTCTGGTGGTTTTTGACCCCGCATTTGTTTTGGGGTTTATTGCAGAACGCAACGGTGTTTATGAGCTTAATCTTAGTTTTGTTCGGGTTTACGGTGAGCTATTGGCAAATGGTGCAGTCGCCGGTTTCCAAAGCGTTGGTTTGGTATATGTTTCCGGTTGTTTTTGCTTTTGCGGGAATGAGTATTATTACCAAAGAAATTGCCCTGCACGGTTCAAACGCCTGGCAGGGTGTGGCCTATTATCTGACCGTGGCAACGTTTGTCAGCGGCTGTTATAACAGTTATTGGTATGCCAAAACGGTTAAACCCGGTTTAAAGGGCTTTTTCAAAAACGTTTTTGAATGGAAACTGGTTAAGGCCGGTTTGTATGTCGTCAGTTTCAGTTGGGCTCTGATTACGGCCAAAACACTGGCTTTGCGGATTGCTCCCAATCCGGGATATGTGATTGCTTTGCTGCTGACGTCGCCGATTTTTGTTTTTGTGCTGAACAGGTATCGTAAAGTTCCGGACAATATTTCGGTTAAGGCCGGTTTTTCGATGATTTTTTTTCTTTTTCTGCTTTTGCTGCTGGTGAACGGTAATTACGGAGTGATTGACTAACGGCAGAGTTCTTCGATGATTTTGTTGAGAAGCAAAAAACCCCGGTTGGCGGCGCGCAGGCTGTGCTTGTCTTCAAACAGAAGTTTTTGCCGGATTAAGCTTTGTCTGGCTTTGTCATTGACAAAGCCGGTCAGTTCCAATCCGCATTGGCGGCGGAAGTTTTCTTTGTTGATTCCTTCACGGATGCGCAATCCCATAATAATCAATTCTTCCGCCCGTTCCTGAGGGGTCAGTTCTTCCAGTTGCCGATGGTGGGTCGAGGCATAAATTTTATCGGTTGTTTTGATGCGTCCGTGGGCGGCGGGGCCAATCCCGAGATAGTTTTGTCCGCGCCAATAGGCCAGATTATGGATTGATTCATAACCGGGGTGGGCAAAGTTGGAAACTTCATATTGCGGATAGCCTTTTGTTGCCAAAAATTCCTGTGTCAGCGCATAGAGTTCGGCTGCCGGTTCATCATCCATCGGTTTGATGCCTTTGCGGGCAAAAAAGGTGCCTTCTTCGATGGTCAGTTGGTAGAGCGAGAGATGTTTCAGGCCGAGTTCGCTTATCTGGTTCAGTTCTTGTTTCCAGGCTTCTGCGGTTTGTCCGGGCCGGGCGTAAATCAGGTCGGCAGAGTGGTTGTCAAACAGCCGTGTTACTTCGTCAACGGCGTGGAGTGCCCGGCTTAAATTATGGGTTCGTCCGAGGAATTTAAGGTCTTTGTCGTTCAAAGCCTGAATGCCTAAAGACAGACGGTTGATGCCGGCCAGTCGGAGGTCGGCAAAGAGGTTGGGGCGATTGGTGTTGGGGTTCGCTTCAAGTGAAATTTCCACCTGTTTTGTTGTCGGCCAGAGTTTGAAAATATGATTAATTACTTTTTCAATGTACTGCGGTTCAATCAATGAGGGCGTGCCGCCGCCGAAAAAAATACTCTGGACGGTTTGTTTGGCCGTCAGGTCGTGATACCAGTTTAAGTCGTCCAGATAACCGTCAATGATTTGTTTTTGATCAACATGCTTGTCAACTTTGCTGAAAAAATCGCAATAGGGGCATTTGCTTAAGCAGTAGGGCCAGTGAATGTAAACAGACAGGGGGACAATGATTTTATTGGTCTTCTGCAGGCGTCTTCCGGTGCTCGCGTCCTCACGTACGTCTGTGTACGCTGCGGTTCTGCGCTCCGTGGAGCCACCAGCATAAGTCTCACTAAAATCATTGTTGAAAAAAGCATTGGTCTTCTGCAGGCGTCTTCCGGTGCTCGCGTCTTCATGTAATTCCCGTGAGGCATAATTCTCTTCTAACCTCCCCTTAATATTAAGGGGAGGAACGGTAGGGATTAAGTTTGTTATTTGTGAAAGACAGCCTTCAATATTTTCCAGAATATCATTATTCCAAAAGCGAAGAATTTTACAGCCGCGTTTTTTTATATAATTATCGCGAATATCATCCTGATGATTATCATTATGTTGCCCGCCGTTAATTTCAATTATTAATTTGAGCGAAGCACAATAAAAATCGACAATATATTTGTTATCAAAAACATATTGTCTTTGAAAACGTACTCCTAATTGTCGTTTGCGCAGTTTTTGCCATAACAATTTTTCAGCATTTGTTTGGTTGCTGCACAATTGACGGGAGTAAGTTATCAGTTGCTTTTCCATCACAGAATAAATTTGGACAAGTCGCTGGCTTCCGTGTATTTGGCAAGCTTTTCCTCAACCATGGCGGCGGTGATGACGGCTTTTTCGCCGCTGCGGTCGGAAGCGCTGAAGCTGATGTCTTCCAGCAGTATTTCCAGAACCGTGTGCAGCCGGCGGGCGCCGATGTTTTCGACGTTTTCGTTGATGATGACGGCCATATCGGCAATTTTTTCAATGGCTTCGGGTTCAAATTCCAAGTCAAAATTCTCGGTCTTCATCAGGGCAACATATTGCTCAATCAGATTGGCTTCCGGTTCGGTGAGAATTTTGACGAAGTCTTCGTGAGTGAGGGCTTTCAGTTCAACCCGAATGGGCAGCCGTCCCTGCAATTCCGGCAGCAGGTCGGAAGGTTTTGACAAGTGAAAGGCGCCGGAACAAATAAACAGGATATGGTCGGTTCTGACCATGCCGTATTTGGTGGCGACAGTGGTGCCCTCAATTAACGGCAACAGGTCGCGCTGAACGCCTTCGCGGGAGATGTCGCTGCCGCGGCGGTCGTCTTTGCCGGATATCTTGTCGATTTCGTCAATGAAGACGATACCGTCGTTTTCAACCGCTTTAATGGCTTCGCGGGTGATGAGGTCATTGTCGAGCAGTTTGTCGCTTTCTTCTTCCATCAGCACTTTATACGCATCGCCGACGGTCATTTTCTTGGTTTTGTATTTGTCACCGAAAGGTTTGCCGATTAAGTCGCCCAGGCTTATCATTCCCATTTGGGCACCGGGCATGCCGGGAATGTCAATGGTCGGCATGGAGGTGTTGCCGTTGTCGAGAACGCTGATTTCAATTTCTTTATCGTTAAGCTGGTTTTCCCGCAGCAGTTTGCGGAACTTTTGTCTGGTTTCCTCTCCGGCATTGACGCCGACCAATGCTTCCAGCACGCGTTCTTCGGCGGCAATTTCCGCTTTGGCGGCAACGCTTTTGCGCATTTCTTCCTTGGTGGTGTGCAGCGCATTTTCCAACAGATCGCGGATGATGGATTCAACGTCACGGCCAACATAGCCGATTTCTGTAAATTTGGTAGCTTCCACTTTGATAAAAGGCGCTTTGGCCAGTTTGGCCAGGCGGCGGGAAATTTCGGTTTTGCCGACCCCGGTGGGGCCAACCATTAAAATGTTTTTGGGAACGATTTCTTCCTTTAACCTGTCGGGAAGCTGCATGCGGCGCCAACGGTTGCGCAGGGCAACGGCAACGGCTTTTTTGGCTTCACATTGGCCGACAATAAAGCGGTCAAGTTCGGATACGATTTCGCGGGGGCTGAATACGGCCATTTTAATCTACCTTTTCTATAATGACGTTATGGTTGGTATAGACATCAATGTCACCGGCTATTTTAAGCGCTTTGCGGGCAATTTCCTCAAGACTCAGTCCGTCGATGTCGTAGAGCGCTTTGGCTGCGGCCATGGCAAAATTTCCGCCGCTGCCGATGCCGATGATGCCGTCATCGGGTTCCATAACTTCACCGGTGCCGGAAATGACCAGCGAAACGTCTTTGTCGGCCACTATCATATAAGCCTGCAGCTGGCGGAGGTATTTGTCCATACGCCAGTCTTTGGCCAACTCGACGGCGGCACGTTTCAGCTGGTTGGCGTGTTTTTCCAATTTGCCTTCAAGGCGTTCGATGAGTGTGATGCCGTCGGCGGCGGCGCCGGCGAAACCGGCAATGATTTTGCCGTTGCCGATACGGCGGACTTTAACCGATTTTGATTTAAAAACGATTGATTCTCCCAACGTGGCCTGACCGTCGCCGGCCATGACAACTTCATTTCCCTTGCGGACGCATAAAATGGTGGTCATGAGTTTTCCTTAACAGTGAATCATATTGCTTATAATTTAGGTAAAAGATTTGCCGATTGCAAGGCTAAAAAAGGCCCCGCCTGTTTTGGGCGGGGCTTTTTTTTACTTACGTCCTTTCTTATCCATCGGTTTGGGTTCTTTTGAACCGGTAAAACCGTCAATGGCAGTGGACACCGGTTTAATGACGGCCATCGGTACTTTCGGCGCCTTGTTTTCCTGTCCGCAGATTTCAAGACCGACGGAATTGATGGCGGTAGTGATCGGAATAAAGAGATCAGGACCGTCTTCAAACTTTTTGCCGGCGTGGGACATGCCGTTGATGGTGCCGTGTTCGTCAATCAGCGCGCCGCCGACGGTTACCGTCTGGACGAAAGTGTCAACGATAATCTCGGCGCCTTTTTCGTCGGAATAGCGGTAGCCGCTGACTTTGCCGTTGTTGTCAAGGTAGCCTTCGCCGCCTTCGCTGTCTTCCAGCAGGCCGAGAGCCATATAGCCGCCGGTACCGATTTCCGGCAGTTCAAGGTTCAGCGACAGCGGCGTGAATTGAGTCTTTTCATCCAGCAGAATCAGGGCCGTATTCTTTTTGATGTTGATACGGACGGCCCGGCCGGAGAGTTCGACGCCGTTAATGGTCTTAAGGCGGTAACGGTTGTTGTCTTTGACAATCAAATCGGCCGAAGTGAGAACAAACTGATCGGAAATTAACAATCCGGCGCCTTTCATGCCGTTAGCGTTGGTGACGCCGACAACGGAAGCGCGGACTTTGTAAATGTTTTCCGGTGTCAGTTTGTCGTAAGGTCCGCGGTTAACGACGCAAAGCTGGTTGCGTTCAATCATATCCTGGGTTTCTTCCGGCGGCATATCAAGCGCAGTCCAAGATTGTCCGTCGGTTTCGACTGCACCGCCGAAGTCAATGACGCCGCCGTCTTCTTCAACGAAATTGCCGCTTTCCTCGAAATCGCCGCTTTCTTCAATATAAAGGTCGGATTCCGGCTGGCAGTAAGGCTGTTCGATAAAGTCTTCAACCATAATCTCCTGTTCTTCTTCAAGAGCGCAGGAAGGTTTGGTTCCGAACAGGTCATCAAAGATTGACGGTTCACAGCCGCGGTTTTCTTTGTGAAGGAACGGTACCGGCGACGGGGAGCAGCTGCGGTCTTCCTCATGCAGAAATTCAAACATGGAGGGTTCGCAGAAGTTTCCGTCTTCACAGGCATATTCTTCTTCGTAATTTCCTTCTTCGACGGTAATCTGTTCGCCGCACTGCGGGTTGCCGTCGGCGTCAAGCGGGCAGAAATCGGGGGGTGTTCCGCTGTCTTCCGCTCCGCCGCTGAGTTCAATCGCGTTGCCGAATTCGTCAAACTGAACCGTACGGTTTTCGGCTTTGGCCGCCGCATCGGCAATTTCGGCTTCTCTGGCATTCAGGCTGCCGCCCATATCAATCGTATCGCCGCTTTCTTCGACGGGGGTCACTTCGGCGACGGCGACTTCGGTATCGGAATAATCCTGTGCCGGCTGGTCGAGGATTAACGTCTGATTGTCCTGGGCATATTGTCCGTTGCCGGCCGAACCGCCCAGTTCTTCAATGGAGCCGCTGCAGTCAGGATTGTCTGCCGGGCAGATTGACAGCAGTTCGGGTTCGGTTTGCGCCGTGCACATTTGCCCGTCAGCTGCCGTGCCGCCGTTTTCCTGCAGCGGGCAAAGCGTTTGGGCCTGTTTGATTTCAGGCTGATATTGGCATTTGACCGGGTCGTTCATGCGTTCCATGGCGATAAGCGCCTGTTTTTGAGCCTCTAAATCTTCCGGGGTTTGACGAACGGCCAACTGATCTTCAAAGCCGGGAAGCTGGCGCAGATTGTCAACGGCATCGGCAAAAGCCCGTTCGATTAAAATCATTTCGGCATTGTATTCTCCGTCGGGAACCTCGGAATAGCCGTTGGATTCCCCTTTCCAGAGAACGTTAGATTTACTGAGGTCCATTAAACGCCAAGTGACGGTCATCTGTGCGGATCCGGTGCGCAGATTGGCTTTTTCGGCGTCTTTCCAGTCATATTCGTCGCAGAGGTTCATAAAGTAATCGGTGATTTCGGCCGTCAGTACATATTCCGGCAGCGGTTTGTTGACGCCTGAAAGGCAAACGTCGTTGGGAATTTTGACAATATTGTAGCAGTCGCTGACCTTGTCTTCAAAAATACGGATAAATTCCATATCTTTTTGAATAATGCGTCCCTCATTTAAAACGGCATGACGCTGGTCGCGCCGGCAGCCGAAGATGCGGAAACGATAATTGCCGAGCCGGCGCGAATAAGTGCGGTCACGGCCTTTTTTGATACGGAAATCCACCCATTCCAGCTGGAGAGGGGCAAAATCGCCGCAGCGGTGGTGTATGGTTTGGAAAATGTCTTCTTCCAAGGTAACGTAGTTTTTGATATGCGGACGGGGTTTAACCGGTTTGGGCTGATCGCCGCAGTCTTCGCAGGGAAGTTTGATTCTCTTGCAGGTTTGCGGTCCGAACATGGCGCCGCCGCAAGTGCGCCGGGTGCAGTCGTTGTCGCCGAATATGGGGCCTTCGTTAAATTTACGGTTGCTTTTGGCTTTTGTCCTGGGCTGAAAATTGTTGTTAAAAACGGCGCGAGTTCCCTGTGAGCGCGGGGTGACGCGTTCCAGGTTGCGTTCAATCTGGCGGCTGATGATTTTGACTTCTCCGGTGTCGTCCGCCGCGGCGGGCAGGCTTAAACCGGCAGCAAAGACGGCTGAGAAAAGTAAAAACGGCGCAGATTTTAAAATTTTCATCTGTAAGGGCTCCTAAATTGTTTTGGCAGGCAGCTTACGACGGTAAGACAAAGCCTCGGCGATGTGTATTTTAAGAACATTTACGCTACTTTGCAAGTCCGCAATCGTTCTTGCTAACCGTAAAGTGCGGTGATAGGCTCGGGCCGAGAGCTGATTTTTGTGGGCGAAGTTGATTAAAAGTTCTTCCGCATCTTTGTCAAGGCGGGTAACTTCTTCAAGCAGCCGGCCGCGGAGCTGTGCATTGGTGCTGAGCTGCGGCTCGTCAAGTTCGATGAAACGTTGTTTTTGAATTTCGCGGGCTCGAATGACTCTCTCTCTGATTGCTGCCGAACTTTCGCCGGTTTTGACGGCGGCCATTTCCCAAGGGCTGACGGCCGGGACTTCAATGTGGATGTCTATACGATCAAGCAAAGGACCGGAAAGCCGGGACTGATATTCTTCGGCGCATTTGGGCGCCCGGCTGCATTCTAGGGCCGGATTGCCGAGGTTGCCGCAGCGGCAGGGGTTCATGGCGGCAATCAGCTGAAATTTGGCGGGATAAACTGTGTGGGCATTGACGCGCGAAATAGTTATATAGCCGTTTTCCAGCGGCTGGCGCAGGGCTTCCAACGCGGTGCGGCTGAATTCTGGCAGTTCATCCAGAAACAAGACGCCGTTGTGTGCGAGAGAAATTTCTCCGGGGGCTGCTTTGCGACCGCCGCCGACCAAAGCCGGAGTGGAGGCGGAATGATGCGGGTCGCGATACGGGCGGCTGAAACAAAGTTTGCCGTCTTTCAATTCGCCGGCAACGGAATGAATCATACTGGTTTCAAGCGCTTCTTCGGCAGTCAGCGGCGGCAGAATGGAAGGCAGACGGGCGGCCAGCATGGATTTTCCGGCGCCGGGCGGGCCTATCATCAGCAGGTTATGTCCGCCCGCGGCTGCGATTTCCAAAGCCCGCTTGGCGCTTTCCTGTCCTTTGACGTCACTCATGTCGAGAGGCGTTTCGACGGGCATTTGCTTTTCGGCTTGCGGAAAAGGCAGGGTTTGCTGCCCCTTGAAGTGGTTAATCAGGCTCAACAGACTGTCGGCCGCAAGAATATCTTTCAAGCCGGACCAGACGGCTTCCGGTCCGCAGGCAGCCGGGCAAATCAGTCCTTTTTCGGCGGCATTGGCGTGAATGGCCACCAGCAGAATGCCGTTAACGGGAATAATCGAGCCGTCCAGCCCGAGTTCACCGAGGGCAACATAACCGGCAAGCTCTTCCTGGGGAATGATACCCATGCCGGCCAACAGGCCCAAGGCGACCGGTAGGTCGAAATGGGAACCCTCTTTAAGCAAATCGGCAGGGGCAAGATTAATGGTGATGCGTTTGGCAGGAAGGCTGAGACCCAATGCCTGCAAAGCAGCGCGGACGCGTTCGCGGCTTTCGGCCACGGCTTTGTCGGGCAGGCCGACAATGGTAAATGCCGGCAGGCCTGAAGCTATCTGAACCTGAAGATCAACGTCCAGAATTTCCAGACCGTTAAAGGCGACCGTGTTTATTCTTGACTGCATCAAATCCTCTTCAGTCGCGGCCGTTTACCAGCGGGGGGTTATTTCCCCGGGGCGCCAACGGCGGGTGGGATAGGTT
>ERZ772892.3070-NODE-3070-length-12838-cov-3.555425_pt1 | contig 12838 bp, 9 predicted proteins | sample MGYA00512126_ERZ772892 | MGnify/ENA primary metagenome ERZ772892 (study PRJEB29015, sample SAMEA2737697) | human gut metagenome | biome: human gut; feature: human-associated habitat; material: faeces | place: China | collected 2012 ... | reverse complement strand
TCACTACTACAATATACTTATGGGTAATCCCCTTACATCCAGTAAGGATTTATCCATCTCATTACTTAAACTGTTAGAATGTAGGATGCAATGGTATATCGACTTCATCACTAGGACTTAGCGTCCGTACTTTAGACTGATAACCAGCTCCTCATTCACAGTGTTCGTTTTATGCAGGTTGAATCACATTAAGTGCATTCGTGTCACACACAGTAGTTTGAGCAGGTAATGAGTAAATCTGGTATTTATCCATTGTAATATTTTTAAGGAGTGACAAATTTATGAACGCAGTAGGTATTGATGTTTCAAAAGGTAAAAGCATGGTTACAATTCTAAGACCATTTGGTGAGATTGTATCCTCTCCTTTTGAGATCAAGCACACATCCAGTGATATCCTTTCACTAATTAAACTTATTCACTCTATCGAAGGTGAATCACGAATTGTAATGGAGCACACCGGACACTATTACGAAGTACTTGCTCAGCAATTTTCAGCAGCTGGTCTGTTTGTCAGTGCTGTTAATCCTAAGCTAGTCAAAAACTTTAATAATGACTCTCTTCGCAAAGTTAAATCTGACAAAGCTGATTCCATCAAGATCGCCCGCTATGCTCTTGACAAATGGCAAAATCTTAAACCATATAGTATTGTGGATGAATTGCGCACACAACTAAAGGCCATGAATCGTCAGTTTCATTTCTATGTGAAACAAAAAACGGCTATGAAAAATAATCTTATTAATCTCATTGACCAGACATACCCAAATGCAAATACTTATTTTAATAGTCCACTCCGCAGTGATGGCTCCCAAAAATGGGTTGATTTTGTCTATACGTATTGGCATGTAGATTGCGTTCGTAAAATGTCTCTAAATTCTTTTGTTAAACACTATCAAAACTGGTGCAAGCAAAAAAAATATATCTTCAATAAATCAAAAGCCGAAGAAATTTATACCAAGGCAACGGAACTTGTCCCGGTATTTCCTAAAAACGAAATAACCAAACGCATCATTAGACAAGCTATCGCTCAGCTTAACAGCACTTCCGCTACCGTCGAAACAATACGCATTCTCATGAATGAAACCGCCTCAAAACTTCCAGAGTACCCGATTGTTATGCAGTTTAAAGGGATTGGTCCATCTTTTGGTCCACAGCTTATGGCTGAGATCGGTGATATAACCAGATTTACACATAAAGGAGCCCTTACTGCTTTCGCCGGGGTAGATCCTGGCGTAAACGAGTCTGGCTCCTATGCACAAAAAAGTGTTCCAACATCCAAACGTGGGTCTTCAAATTTAAGAAAGACTCTTTTTCAAGTAATGGATGTTCTTATTAAAACAATGCCGCAAGATGATCCTGTATATCAATTCATGGACAGAAAACGTGCCCAGGGTAAACCGTACTATGTTTACATGACTGCAGGCGCTAATAAATTTCTCAGAATTTATTATGGACGAGTGAAGGAATATCTCTGTATTCTTTCTGAGTCAAGCTAATTCAAAACTTTTATTTGCAGACCAGCACTGCTTGTGGTGGTCTTATTTTAGTGCCTAATTTTAACCATGTAAAATTTTATATTTTTTTCCCCATTAAGTCTTGACTTTTTATTTGCAGGCTAAAGTAACGAGAATGCGGTGTGCCGTTTTTCAACTGTCTGTGCAGCATCCGGCACAAAATCACGTAGATTCTATTATACAGGAGATAGAAAGAAAGGGAAAGTGCTTTTTTATGGCAAAGTGGTAGAGAGATAGAAAAAATGATTTTTGTCCGTTACTGTTCACGCATGTGTGAACAGTAACAGTGGCGATAAGCGAAAAGAAAACTTGTATTTCTATCTGCTCTATGTTATACTCATACCCGTTGCAAAGCCCATAAAAACAAGGTCTTACAGGGCTGCCGCCGATTCCCGGCGTAAAATGAATCGAGTGTTCGTGACCTTCCACTCGTAAAACAAAACTAAAGGAGAATTGAATATGAAAGAAAACAACCTGAAAAACACGTATTTTCTGGCGTATGGCGCGGTGATCGCGGCCATCTACGTAGCGCTGACGATGGCATTCCAGCCGATCAGCTTTGGACCGGTGCAGTTCCGTATTTCGGAAGCACTTTGCATCCTGCCGTTCTTTACCCCGGCAGCGATCCCGGGACTCTTTGTCGGATGCTTTTTATCTAACCTGTTCTGCGGTGCAGCCGGACTGGACATCGTATTTGGCAGCCTGGCAACCCTGATCGGTGCCGTCGGTTCCTATGCGCTTCGCAGAAGCAAGGTTTTAGTATGTGTACCGCCGATCCTGGCAAACACGATCATCGTTCCGTGGGTGCTCCGCTTTGCATACGGCTCTGAGGATCTGATTCCGTTCATGATGTTGACCGTCGGGATCGGCGAGGTGCTGGCAATCGGCGTGCTGGGAAGCATTCTTCTGGCGGCGTTAAACCGTTATAAAACCATGCTGTTCGGCAAGTGTCTGGCAACGGGACGCTAAGAAAAAGACATAACTTAAATGATATAAAAGATGCATGTTACAGACGGATCGCAGTGCGATGGCTGGCGTGTATCTTTTATTTTTTTTTGCCTTATATTGACAATTTCATGTAAAAGAAGTTAAATTAAAAGGACGTGAAAACACAATGCCTCGCGGTTCCATATCGTTTTTCTATGGCGTCTGCGAAAACAAAAACCGCCTGCGGCGGGGAAGGAATGCACAAATATGAGTGAGAATGTATATCAGATTGATTTTAATAAACCAGAATCCGTCCATTTCATCGGAATCGGCGGTATCAGCATGAGCGGACTGGCAGAGATTTTGATGGACGAGGGATTCACTGTGTCCGGCTCGGACGCACACCGTTCGGAGCTGACCGATAACCTGGAGGCGCGCGGCGCGAAGGTATATATCGGACAGAAAGCGGAGAATATCCAGGATGGCATCGATGTGGTAGTCTACACGGCGGCGATTCACCCGGATAACCCGGAATTTCAGGAAGTAAAACGGCGCGGCATCCCGATGCTGACCCGTGCGGAACTCTTGGGCGAGATGATGCGGAACTATAAAAATGCGATCGCGATTGCCGGAACACACGGCAAAACGACAACCACTTCAATGGTGACGGAGATTTTCTTGCAGGCGAAAAATGACCCGACGATCTCGGTCGGCGGCATCCTTCCGGCGATCGGCGGCAACATCCGCGTCGGCGGACCGGAATTTTTCGTGACGGAGGCGTGTGAGTATACCAACAGCTTCCTATCCTTCTACCCGACGATGGCGGTCATTCTTAATATAGAAGAAGACCATCTCGATTTCTTCAAGGATCTGGCGGATATCCGTCATTCCTTCAAGCTGTTTGCCGAGCGCGTACCGGCTCAGGGCGCGGTTGTTATCAACGGCGATATCGAGAACTATCAGGAGATCATAGAAGCGGCAAAAGGCAAGGTTATTACTTTTGGTCACAGCCGCGGCAACGATTACAGTGCCGGTGATATCCAGTATGACGATTACGCGCATCCGTCCTTCGATCTTTATATCGGCGGTGAGAAGAAAGAGCGCCTGACGCTCGGTGTGGCAGGTGAGCACAATGTATATAATGCGCTGGCAGCTATTGCAGTTTCCCTGGAAAATGGCATCTCCATGGACGCCATCCGCGTGGGACTGGCACATTTTACCGGAACCAACCGCCGGTTCGAAAAGAAGGGTGAGGTAAATGGATTTACCATCATCGACGACTATGCGCATCATCCGCATGAGATCGAGGCTACCTTAAAGACGGCGCAGAACTATCCACACAAGACACTCTGGTGCATTTTCCAGCCGCACACCTACACGCGGACGAAGGCATTTCTGCCGCAGTTTGCCGAGGCGCTCTCACTGGCAGATAAAGTCATTCTGGCGGATATCTACGCGGCGCGCGAGACGGACACGCTCGGCATCAGCTCAGAGGATATCGTGAAACTTCTAAAAGAAAAAGGAAAAGAAGCCTGGTATCTGCCGACGTTCGATGAAATAGAAAAATTTGTCATGGAACATTGTGCACAGGGTGACCTGCTGATAACCATGGGCGCCGGAGACGTTGTAAATGTAGGGGAAAACCTCCTTGCGAAATAGATGCACTCCGAGTGTACATATAGTTATCCACATTATCCACATAGTTTTCAACATATTATGTAAAGGAACTATGTGGATTTTTTGCGCCTAAATGCGGAAATGGGGAAATGCCGAAAATGTTGATAAAATAAGGATTTTGTCGGATGAAGGGTTGTTTTTTGAGGATTTTTGAAGGCTTTTTCCACATTATCCACATTATCCACAATCAAAATAGTGGAAAAATTGGTCTAAAAGTGTCGGCCGCGAACCATAATTAGGAGTATTTCTTTTTAAAAAAAGGTATGTTATGATAGGAACAGACGCAGTGAACCTGTGATAAATGGATGAAAACTGTCTTGTCCGGAGCAAAATTGTGGAAAAGTCCGGAAACAAAATCAAAACGGTGGAAAAGTAAGAAAACAGGAAGATTTGGATGGAACAAATAGAGAATATTTCAAAATAAAAGTAAAATACAGCAGTTTGAATGGTTTACACAGCCGCAGGCTGCTGATAGATAAATGGTAACAGGAAATGTGAGGACACAGAATGGCTAAGAGGGAAATTAGACGATGGGAATAGGATTCAAAAACCGGCTGGCGGTGGGCGCGACGCCGGTTCCGGACGTATTTATTGATACATATATGGCGGGAGCCAGTGGAGAATATGTGAAGGTATATCTGTACCTGCTCCGCCACCAGCAGGAGGAAGTCTCGATCGGACAGATCGCGGACGCGCTCAACCACACGGAGGCGGACGTGCAGCGCGCGCTGGCATACTGGCAGAGAGCCGGGGTGCTGGGAACGGAAGTCGGTGAAGAGGCACAGCGATCGTTTCAGGAGACGCCGGGACAGCAAATTTCACCGGTTTTTGCTTCAACGGAATCCCTGGCAGGCGCTGGTTCCTTTGCGCCATCTGCAAAAACTGCCGCGCGGGAAGCCGCAGCCTGCGATATGTCACGTCTGACCTCGGATGAGTCGTTTAAGCAGCTCATTTATATTGCCCAGCAGTATTTAAACAAGCTGCTCACACCGACGGACTGCCAGATTCTTGGAAATCTCTATTCGAATCTGGGATTTTCCGGGGAATTGCTGGAATACCTGATTGAGTACTGCGTGCAGAACCACCACACCAGCCTGCGCTATATGGAAAAGGTGGCGCTCGGCTGGCATAAGCGCGGCATCAAGGATGTGGAACAGGCGAAAGCGAGCGGCAGGGGCTACACGAAGGGTTCATTCGCGGTTATGCGGGCGATGGGGCTTTCGGACCGGAGTCCGGCGGAGGTCGAGAGTGAATTTATCGAAAAATGGTTCTGGGAGTACGGTTTCACGCGCGAGCTGATCGTCGAGGCGTGCAGCCGCACGATCCGGCAGATACATAAACCGTCGTTTGACTATGCAGACAAGATCCTGCGGGATTGGAAAAATGCCGGCGTCAAGAGCTTCCGGGATGTGTCAGAGCTAGATAAAAAACGGAAGGAAGAAGGCGGGGCGAAGCGCCGGCAGGCGTCTGCAGGCAGCAGCCGTTCTTCCAACCGGTTCCACAATCTAGAGGAACACGGATATGATTACGACGAGATGGTATGGAGCATGATAAACGGAGCGCAGAAGACAGGAGGGGACGATGGCACTCAGTAATTCGCAGTATGAATCGATCATGCGTGTTTATAACCGGACACAGCTTCAGAAGAAACATGAGCTGGACGCGCGGGTTGACGAGGTCTATGAGAAAATACCGGCGGTCCGGGAGATGAACGATGCGATCGCCGCCGCGGCGGTCAAGAGCGCGAAAGAGCTTCTGGCGGGCGATGCGGACGCGGTGAAACGTTTGCGAGGGACAATCGCAGACCTGAAAGAGCAGCGTCAGGTGCTGATGAGCGCCTACGGCTATCCGGCGGACTATCTGGAGATGCAGTATAATTGTCCGGACTGTAAGGATACCGGGTACAAAGACGGCATAAAATGCCACTGTTTCCGTCAGCGGGAGATCGATCTGTTATACGCCCAGTCGAATATCCGGGAAGTGCTGGAGCGGGAGAATTTTTCTCATTTTTCCTATGATTATTTTGATGACACGAAGATCGATCCGCGTAGCGGCAAGACTGCCCGCGCGTATATGGAGCAGGTGACGGCGTTCTGCCACCGCTATGTGGACGGATTTAAAGAAGAAAAGGGAAATATCTTATTTACCGGAAAAACGGGGCTCGGAAAGACGTTTTTAAGCAACTGCATCGCGAAAGAGCTGATTGAGCGCTGTTTCAGCGTCGTGTATCTCCCGGCGGTGGAGATGTATGAGATATTTTCAAGGGACCGCTTCGCAAATGATGCGACCGATGAGGATCGCGACCGCTCCCAGTATTTATTAGAGTGCGATCTGCTGATCATCGACGATCTGGGGACGGAACTGGTGAATACGTTTACGACTTCCCAGCTCTTCTATGTGGTCAACGAGCGCTTAAACCGGAAGAAAGGCACGATCATTTCCACCAATCTGCCGGTCAATGAGATGCGCGACGAGTTTACCGACCGCGTCATGTCACGGATCATAAGCCAGTATCAGATCATTCCGCTCTACGGCGAGGATATCCGGATACGAAAAAAGCTGGAAAACCGGTAATGGGTTGACTTATAAGGGACATAATGATATAAAAGAGACGTTAGAATGCGCTAACATATGCAAAAAAACGAATTAACAGAGAGTAAACAGGCTGGAGGAAAATGGAAAATGCTGTACGAAGAGAAAATCATTGAGACGATACCGGTAGGTCCGCTGGGACTGATTCCATTAAAGGGATGTGAGGAACTGGTAGGCAAGGTAGACAAATATCTGGTGGACTGGAGAAATGAGCGCGAAAGCGAGCACAAGACGTCGATCGCATTTTCAGGTTATCAGAGAGACTCCTACATCATCGGGGCAAACACACCGAGATTTGGTTCCGGCGAGGCAAAGGGCGAGATCAAGGCGTCGGTGCGCGGCGATGATCTGTATCTGATCGTGGATGTCTGCAACTACAGCCAGACATATTCTCTGTGCGGCATGGTAAACCATATGTCCCCGGATGATCATTATCAGGATCTGAAACGTGTCATTGCGGCAGCAGGCGGAAAGGCACGCCGTATCAACGTAATCATGCCGTTCCTGTATGAGAGCCGCCAGCATAAGCGCTCCGGCCGTGAGTCCTTAGACTGCGCGCTGGCACTGGAGGAGCTGGTAGATATGGGCGTTGAGAATATCATTACCTTTGACGCACACGATCCGCGTGTCCAGAACGCGATTCCGCTCAAGGGTTTTGAGACCGTTCAGCCGATTTACCAGTTTATCAAATATCTGCTGAAAAATGAGAAAGAGCTGGAGATCGATAGCGATCACATGATGGTCATCAGCCCGGATGAGGGCGGTATGTCCCGCGCTGTCTTCTTCTCCAACGTGCTGGGACTTGACATGGGTATGTTCTACAAACGCCGCGATTACACCAGGATCGTCAACGGACGCAACCCGATCGTTGCCCATGAGTTCTTGGGATCCAGCGTAGAGGGCAAGGATGTCCTGATCATCGATGATATGATCTCCTCTGGCGAGAGCATGTTAGATGTAGCGAAGGAATTAAAGAGCCGCAAGGCGAGAAAGGTATTCGTATGCGCGACCTTCGGTCTGTTTACCAACGGACTGCAGAAGTTTGACGAGTACTATGAGAACGGTCTGATCGACCGCGTCCTGACCACCAACCTGGTATACCAGACACCGGAGCTTCTCTCCAGACCGTACTATATCAGCGTCGATATGAGCAAATACATCGCGCTCATCATCGATAACCTGAACCACGATGCCTCCTTAAGCGAGCTGTTAAATCCGACTGGACGTATCAATAAGCTGCTGGCGAAGTATCGGGCGGGAATACGGGACTAAAAATAGACCTTTAAAATAGAAACAAAAAGAACGTCATTTCCGGACCAATACATGTCAGAAAATGGCGTTCTTTTTAATGTCATAGGAAACAGGCAATGTCACGGTTATGTACGAAAAGAGTCCTACAACCGCACTTCATGCACCGCAGCTCCTTCTTCCTTCAGCACCCGCATCTCCCTCTCATGACAAGTAAATACAAGAATCTGCCCGGAATAGGCGGTTGGCAGCCATTTGAGGACGGTTCTCAGGCGCTCGTCGTCGTAGAGGCCGAAGCTGTCGTCAAAGATGAGCGGCAGCCGGTCTGCATCGCCCTGGATAAAGTGGGCGGCGGCGAGGCGCAGCGCCAGATAGATCTGGTCGGCGGTGCCGCTGCTGACCTGTTCAAGCGGGATCAGCTTCCGGCGGGTATTTAAAAACGCATTCAAGTTCTCATCGATGCTGATGCTGGAATAAATTCCGCCGGTAATTCCGGCGATCAGGTCGGACGCAGTCTTATTTAAGTACAGGCCGAAAGAATCCCGGATGGTGGTGGAAAGCTCTTTTAAGGTATCAAGCGCCAGATCCACGGAGGCGATCTCCTGATGGATGCGCTCATTTTCATTTAAAATGTGTTTGAGCGCCGCTGCCCGATCTTTGCAGGCGGATAGGTGCTCCAGCTTTTTTTCTAACTCCCATTGGACGCGCTGCTGTTCCTCGATGACAAGGCTGCAGTCATTCTGCTTTGCCATCAGCGCCGAGATCTGTTCGGAACGTTTTACCAGTGAATCCTCCGAGTTTGTAACGGCGTGGCAGAGCGTGATGAAGCGGTCCAACCGCTGGGATAAAAGCTTCATGGATTCATCCGAAATCTCGGATTCGCCCAGGTGGCGGCGCAAAATCTCCGATAAAACAGAGGCACTTTTCTCCGCCTCCTGCCTGCGGCGGCTCCGGTGCCGTGTGACGCAGATTCCCAGCATGAGAAGCACAAGGGCGGCGCCTCCAAAGATGAGGGCGGTGGGACCAGCTCCCAGCCATGGGGACGGAAGCGGGAAGAACGCCAGATATCCGCAGTATGCCGCGCAGATAGCGCAAATTGCTGCTGCGACAAAGAAAAACACCTGGAAAAACCGGGATCCCTTGCTGGAGGAAGACGCCTGTGCATGCTGATAGTCCTGGTAGAGTGTTTCAGCCTGATTGCGGTACGCCTCGATGGACGCCTCGTCCGTAAAGGAAAACTCATCCAGTACCTGACGGCTCTTCTGCAGCCGGTCGGATAAATCTTCTTTTTCTATTTTCTGATGTTCCAGTTCATTTCGAACCGAGTCACGCAGCTTTGAGTATTCCTGTAACTGATTCTCATATTTTGGCGAAGAAAGCTCGCGTTCCAGCGCGCGGATCTCGCTAAGAAGGGAGGTATAGTTGACCGAAGCCTCCGGGCTTAACTGGGATTCAAATTGTTTGCGCTGATTTTTCAGATAGGCGGTCGCCTTGGTAATATTGAGCGCCATATTGCCGGATGTATTCATGTTGGCAATATAGTTTTTCAGTTCCGAAACCATGCCTTCATCGGTCGCACTCTTTAACTGGCTGATGCTGATGGTGTTGTTGTACATGGTTTCACTCATGCCGCCCAAAATTTCCTGCAAAACGGCGCGGCCGTCCGGTTCCTCGCGTCCGGTCGTCTCGTTGATGACGGTAAATTCCTTCTTATTTTTCTGGAACGAGCGCTCGATCCGGTAAATGGTGCCGTCGTCGGATTCAAGCCGGAGCTGCCCCTCGTAGGTGCCGCTGTTTTCCCATGGCTCATATTTGCTGTAGATGTCGTTTCTGGCGGCGCGCCCCCTCTGACGCTCGATGCCGAAGAGCATGCCGCGGATGAAGGTGTGGAATGTGGACTTGCCAGCTTCATTTTTACCGTAAATGACGTTTAACCCGTCCTCAAAGGAGACGGCTGTGTCATGAAATTTTCCAAACCCACTGATATAAAGATCAAGAAAACGCATGGAAGCTAACTCCTTTCATCGGTGGTGAGAAGCAGGGCGTGGATGCCGTAAAACAGCGCCTTTTTCTCCACCGGACTCATGTCCGGTTTTTTCAGTGCCTGGATGTAAAAGCCGATCATATCGCTTGGATGCTCGGCAAACAGGGCGGAAAAATCGTATTGCGGTTCCGTCTCATCGATGATATCCGCGATGCGGAAACGCAGCTTTAAGGCGTCCAGATCGAAGGAAATATCGGGATCGCGCATGCCCTGCACCTTGAAGCGGAAAATATTGTCATTGCCGCGCTGTTCGATCTCATGGGCGATTTTTAAGTACAGCTCCGTGTTGGTCGTATCCGGCGTGACGCGGACGATGAGCGGGATGTAGCGGAGCTTCGCCATCGGAATAAAGTCCAGTGTCGTTACCTGACAGCTTTCCGGGTCGATCTCGCCGTAAAGGATGCCGTGCCTGCCGGTCTCGGTCTTATCAAGCGGCTCCGGGGAACCACAGTATGCCATCTTTTTGTCCAGTAGGATCTCTGGCCTGTGGATGTGCCCCAGTGCGATATACGAAAATCCGGAGGAAGCCAGCGCCGCCCGGTCAATCGGGACGTGGTTCGCGTCGCCGCCGTGCCCCAGCAGAATGTGGATTTTTCCATCCTCCGGCGCTTCAAGAGCATCGAGGCGCGGCTCCGGGATCTCCGCAGTATAGTAAGAAAAGCCGGTCACCTCGGTGTTGATATCCTCAAAATAGACGGATGAGACATCCTCACTTTCCAGAAACGTCACGTTGGAAGCCCAGGAAAAGCTTAAAACGGCTGAATTTTTGCGGATCCGGTCGTGATTGCCCGCGATGATGATAACCTGTGTCTGCGGGATCGTGGAAAACAGGTAATTGACCTCTTTCAGATCGCGCAGCAGCGGCTGGCGGTGGAACAGATCCCCCGCGATGAACAGGCAGTCCACGCGCAGCTCCTTTGCCTTGGCGATGATGGCGGTAAACGTATCGCGGATATCGCGGCTGCGCTCCCGGCTCCAAGGCTTGTCGCTGTCCGGGGACATGCCCCAGTGGATATCGCCGGTATGGATAAATTTCACATTCTCTCCCCCTTTCAGGAGTCTGTCACTCCGTATGTACATATTAAAATAATAATAGAAAAGGGACTGCTGCAAATAGCAGAAAGCAGATTCCAGTATTTGCGACAGCCCCATAGTTGCTTATTGTTTACAGTTCACAGTTGTTTACGGTTCTCGGGAACGGGATGACATCACGGATGTTGGAAACGCCGGTTAAGTACATCACGCAGCGCTCGAATCCAAGACCAAATCCGGAGTGTCTTGCGGAACCGTATTTACGCAGATCCAGATAGAAATCGTAGTCCTCCTTTTTAAGTCCAAGCTCGTCCATACGCGCCTCTAACTTCTCTAAGTTGTCCTCTCTCTGGCTGCCGCCGATGATCTCGCCGATGCCCGGTACGAGACAGTCCATCGCTGCAACGGTCTTGCCGTCCTCGTTCATCTTCATGTAGAATGCCTTGATCTCCTTCGGATAATCGGTAACGAAGACCGGTTTCTGGAAGATCTTCTCGGTTAAGTAGCGCTCATGCTCGGTCTGTAAGTCACAGCCCCAGAATACCTTGTAGTCGAATTCGTCGTTGTGCTCTTCGAGGATGCGGACAGCCTCGGTGTAGGTTACATGACCGAACTCGGAATTTAATACGTGGTTTAAGCGGTCAAGGAGTCCCTTGTCGATGAACTGGTTGAAGAAATTCATCTCTTCCGGTGCGTGCTCTAAGATGTAGCGGATGACATATTTTAACATATCCTCGGCAACTTCCATGTTGTCGTTCAGATCCGCAAATGCCATCTCCGGCTCGATCATCCAGAACTCAGCTGCATGACGGGTCGTGTTGGAGTTCTCTGCGCGGAAGGTCGGTCCGAAGGTGTAGATATTGCGGAATGCCATCGCGTAGGTCTCGCCGTTTAACTGACCGCTGACGGTTAAGTTGGTCGGTTTTCCGAAGAAATCCTGGGAGTAGTCAACCGTGCCGTCGTCCTTTTTCGGAACATTGTTCAGATCCATCGTGGTAACCTGGAACATCTCACCGGCGCCCTCGCAGTCACTTGCGGTAATCAGTGGAGTGTGGACATACACGAAATCGCGCTCCTGGAAATACTGATGGATCGCGTAAGCTGCCAGGGAACGTACACGGAACACAGCCTGGAAGGTGTTGGTTCTCGGACGCAGGTGGGAGATGGTACGCAGATACTCAAGGCTGTGGCGTTTCTTCTGAAGCGGATAATCCGAAGCGGACGGTCCCTCAACGGCTACCTCGGTCGCCTGAATCTCGAACGGCTGCTTTGCCTCCGGGGTCGCAACCAGGGTACCTTTTACGATAATGGATGCGCCTACGTTTAACTTGGAGATCTCCGCAAAGTTCGGCATTGTATCATGGTAAACAACCTGAAGCGTCTCAAAGTAGCTGCCATCGCTCACAACGATGAAGCCAAAGTTCTTGGAACCGCGCACGCTTCGTACCCAGCCGCCGATCTGAACTTCTTTGTCCAGATACGTCTCTCTGGAACGGTAAATTTCTCTTACAGTGGTTAAATTCATCTCAGTAAACTCCTTATTTTGCAAAATAAACTTTCTCATGCGGACTGCCCTGCAGTGTGCAGACCGTGTTTAACTTTCATTATACTGTATTTTTCTTGTAGATTCAAGGGACGGAGGGAAAATCTGGGGGGATAGAAGGAAAAAATTATCAGTCTTTTTCACTGGGCAGCAAAATGACGGGAACTTAATACTGCATCTGCATATCCAAGCGAAGCGCGGGGTTATCCATGGGAAAATCAAAGGTAGATTCCACATCCCGGAATTACGAAAATATTATGTAAA
>ERZ772892.3048-NODE-3048-length-12921-cov-3.092725_pt1 | contig 12921 bp, 13 predicted proteins | sample MGYA00512126_ERZ772892 | MGnify/ENA primary metagenome ERZ772892 (study PRJEB29015, sample SAMEA2737697) | human gut metagenome | biome: human gut; feature: human-associated habitat; material: faeces | place: China | collected 2012 ... | reverse complement strand
GAATCGGGCCGTAGGTATAGCCGGCGACCTTATAGACCAGATTGATGACGCTGTCGTCGGCCCAGTATTCGAAAGCCAGAATCACGGCGGCCATGCCCAGCGCCATCAGGATGTGGACCCCTTTGCGGAGGCGCGTAAGCCGCTCCTCGCCGCAGCGTTTCGTACCCTCGAGGATATCGACCGTGAAGGAGGTCGTCAGGGCCGTCAGGGCCGACCCGGCAGCGGAATAAGTACTTGAGATAAGCCCCACAACGAACAGAATACCAACGACAAGCGGCAGTCCGCCGTCGACGGCGAACAGTCCGTTCGCGCTGCCGCCGCCGGTCGGATAGGTCAGCGTGCGGCCCGGCCGCGTGGAAAACAGCGGCGCGTCGGCTGCCGAGCCGTTCGTCATCTCGTAGATGCCGCCCTCCGGGCAGCCCGGCCGGTGGTCGTAGCCGCGAAAGTCGGTCTGTACGCGCCGCGTCACGGGCATGGCGCGGGGAAATGTGGGTAGATGCATTGCCTGCCTCCTTACTGGTTCGTGGTCTGCCCGCTGCGCAGCTCGGCGCGCAGCCGTTCGAGCGCGGCGGGGTTGAAGTTCTCGCGCCCGAGGTTCGTCAGTGTGTACTGCAGCGCCTCCAGCAGCCGGACGATCGTCTCCTCCAGCGCCGTCACGCGCGCGTCGAGCCCCTCGGCGCCGGTGCGCTCCGGCAGCGGGAAATTCAGCGGGGAAAAGTCCGTCATGCCGCGCCGCCTCCGTTCCCGTCTCCGCCGCCGCGGTCGGAAATGCCGGCGCGCAGGGCGGCGATCGCCCGCATGAGAAACTGCGGCATCGGCGCGCCGAGCGCGCCCGCGTTTTCGGCGATGCTGCCCAGCTCCGTCAGCAGATACCACGCCGTCACGAGCGGGCACAGCAGCACGTCGTAGTCGATGCCCAGCCCCGGCACGCTGCCGAGCAGCACGCGCAGGGCAAAGTCCAGCAGCGCCGCCACGAGCACGCCCGCCACGCTGCCCGCCTTGTGCCACAGGCCCTCGCGGGCGGCGCGGCTGCTCCACGTTCCGGCGCGCAGGGCGGCGGCGCTGCCGGTGGCATAGTCGAGCAGCATGGCCAGAAACCATGCCGCCGCCAGCCAGCCCGTCCAGCCCCAGAAGGCCGTCAGCGCTGCGGCCGCCGTGCAGGCGGCCGCTTTGATCGTTGTGAGTCGGTCCATTTATGTCTCCTTTGCCTGATCGACCATCCGCTGGCACACGATCAGCGTGCGCAGCATGTCCGGCGAGAGATCCAGCTCGCCGCGTTCATTGCCCCGCAGTGCGCCGCGGTCGATGAGCCGCTGCGCATCGCTGCGCGCCCACGCGGGCATGTCGTCGATTTTGTTGTATCGTGTCATGGGTCCTTCCTCCTCTTCGTTCGGGTGTTCCGGCATCAGCGTGGCCAGAAATGCCGTCCACTGCGCCGGGTCGTCCACCCACGGCATGGGGCAGCGCTTGCCCGTCACGTCGTAGTGCCGCACAACGTGCTCCGTGTCGATGCCATAGCGCTGCATGATGCCTTTTGCCAAGGTCGCGGCGTTTGCCACGGTCTCCGGCAGGATGTAGTAGCTGCCGTCGGCGCGCTTGCGGCTGCACATCTCGATGCCGATGCTGTTGGCATTGCGGCACTCGGGGTGCCAGTACGCCCGCGCGCCGCAGTGCCACGCCGTGTCGCCCTCGCGCACGGACTGCATAACGCCATACTCATCGCAGAAATAGTGTGCGCTGGCCTGCAGGCCGCCCACGCGGTGGTAGTAATCGCAGTTGTTGCGCGCAGTGTCACCGTTGTTTGCCGTGTAGTGCATCACAATGTACCGCACCGGCTGCGTGCGCCCGGCGCGGTAATTTGACGGATCGCAAGAAACAAATTCCATCTTGTGCCTCCTTTTACGTGATCGGTTCATTGATGGTAGCGATAACTGCCGATGCATCCGTGCAGATCAGACTCAACCGGAGGTAATGTTCGCCAGGCCCTGTTACCGTGACGATATCTCCGACGGTAGTAAATTTGAGGCTATTCCAACCATACCCGGTGTATATATATCCCGCGACTTTAAACGTTGCCGTTTCGCTGTAACTCACTGCTATGCTTTTCCCGTCTTGTGAAGCGGGTAGGCTCGCGCCCTTGATGCGCAGTGTATCACCAGGCGAAAGATGGATAAGACTTGTCGCGTCCATATTTGCGCCGATTGTTGCCCAGCCTATCTGCGCTTTGTTCGCGCCGCTACCTGCGCTCAGTCGCGTGTCCGCAGAGATTCCGACAGCGTCGATGATGTTCGTGATGACAGCCACACAGGTAATCACAATGTTGCCCGTTACTTTGGCGATTGTGATTGTGTTTCCGGATACTGCCGACGCGGAAATGTCCGTACCGCCCATCGTGACAGTAATCGAGCCGAGCTTCTTGAAAGTTCCCGTCGGGGAGAGCGTCGTGGTGTAAGCCGCGCCTTCGGCGCTGCTGTCAGCCGTGTTGGACGATGCGCAGTTGGTGAGATTGCGCGTGATGGTGTAATTCACAGATGGTGCGGAGGCCGCCGCAGTGATTGTGACCGTTCCCGTTACCTTGGCGATGTTGATTGCACCGCTGCTGGCCGTATAAGCAGTGGCCGTGATATCCACGCCCCCCATTTTGACCACTACCGATGTGATCGCCTTTTCGCTTTCCGCCGCGATGGTCGCGGTGTACGCCTCGCCGTAATCCACCTGAGACGCGGCGTTGCTGATCGTGCAGCCTGTGAGATTTTTGGTGATCGTCTGATACCAGTGCAGCGTCTCGGGTGTCCCGTTGGTCATAGCCGCGCGGTAAGCGTTGATATCGGCCATCGACATTCCGCACGTGCCGACTGCGAAGTGGACGCATTTGTCACGGAAGCTGTCGCCGGAAACGGCGTTGATCGCATTGATAAGCCTCTTCCACTCTGGCTCATTCCTTCGACGAGCAAGTGCGTCTGTCCCGGAGCCACTGTAGAATGTCGTTAGCTCATAGTCTTTGTCGATGTCGGACTGGCTCATGCCGAGCAGCCCCTCCAGCACACAGGCCAGCGTAGCGGTACGGTCCGCACCTGCGGTGCAGTGAAAGTACACCGGCTCCCGGTGCGTTACGGCGTCGATCACGCACCGAAGATATAGCTGCCACGTTGCAACCGGCGTCAGTGCGTAGGATGCCGCCTTGTCGGCAATCGTAAACCGCACATCGCCGCCAAGCGGAGATTTCGTTGCAACGTCACCGTCGGACGGGTCGCGTCCCTCTTTGCCCCTGAGGTCGATTTCATGCTGCACGCCGAACTGGCCAACCAGCACCGCCCGGTCTGCGGCAGAGATACGCCCGCCTCGAATCAGCAGTCCATATTTCACCGTGCCGCCGTCACAAACCCATCCGCCAAGGTCGCGCACGTTCCACGCTTCTGCGGAGCTGTCCCGCGTGCGAATCCACCGCAGTGCATCCAGCGGTTTGAGCGTGACCGCTTTCCCGCCGGAGGCAAACGGCGTGAGCACATTCGGTACTTCGTTGTAGTATGTAACGCCGCCAACCGTCTTTCCAATAGGCTTGTAATTACTTATAACTGCTGTCGCGGGGGCATAATTGGCGATTTGAGATGTGCTGTAGTCGCTGGGTGCATAGGTCACGGCGGCAAGGTAGTTTCGCACCGCCTCCGGGCACTGATGCCACGCAACTGCATCCGCGCCCTTGATGCCCCTCACCGCGTCGCCCATCTGCGCGATCTTGTACGTTTCCGCGCCGCCGGTCTTTTCGCGGATGGCAGCGGCAATGTCCTGCACGGAGCTTTCCTCGTACAATTTTTTAGCCATCAGTACGCCACCTCCGTGCCGTCCGGGAGCGCCGCAAGCACGTCGGTTACGATCTCCTGCTTGTCTGCCGCAGTCCAGTAATCCGTGCCTTTAACGGGTGTGTGGCCGGCAGCGCCCGGAGTGCCGGGGTCGCCCTTTGCGCCGTCTTTGCCCGGTGCTCCGGTTGCTCCACGCGATGGCTTGCCAGTGTCCGTGCTGCCAAGATACCAGTGCCCATTGTCACCGATGTGCGGTGTCACGCCGTCCGCGCCAGCAGCCCCCGGTTTGCCATCTGCGCCATCATCGACCGTGGCAATGGCCGCCCCGTCCACGCTGATTGTTGTCGTCTTGCCGGTCTTTGTGGCCGTTACCACCGGGCTGTGGCCGTCCTTGCCGGGATCGCCCTTTGTGCCTTCAATTACAACAAGCGGCGTGTCAACGGCTGCGTCTACCTCTTCACCAAGCGCATCGAGGATCTCGGCTTCGATTCTGTCGCTCATTCCATCAGCTCCTCGTCCGTGCAGTCCAGCACCTTAATTTTCGGGTTTTTCTTCGGCTTAATGATATTGCCCACGCCCTTGAAGTTGCAGGTGATCTCCAGCTCCGCCTGCCCCACGTCGAGGGACAGCGTGTCTTCCTGCGTCAACGTCAACAAAAACCGGTCATTTGCGGTGTCGTACCGCACCGCGTCCGGCCACGTCTTGCGCACACTGTCGCCTAACTTGAACGCGATCTCATCCACGTTGCTAAGCGGAAACACGTCCATGTCGTTGAATTTCACGCGCACGGGAACGGTCTTTGCCTCACCGCGTTTGATATATGCCATATCATCACCTCATACTTCCCAAGCCCCGGTTACGCCGTGCGCTGCCAGACATATACCGCCAGATATGGCGGCATATTGTTGTGAGCCGCACCGCCGCCCGTGCCGCTTGTTTTCGCCAACTTTGCCAACCACGTTTTGTCGCTGGTGTAGCTAATGCTCGGCCAGCCGATATAGCCGCTCGGTGCGCTGCTGTCGCCGCCGTCGTTGCCGGCATACTCGTCATGGTAGTGGTTTGGCATCTCTTGCGCTGTCAGCGTGTGTGTCGCTTCGCCCCCGGTCGTGCCCGCTTTGTATTTCGTACCTGCCGCCAAGATGAACGTGTCTTTGATCTGCGTCCATGTGCCACCGAACAGCGTTGCCGGGTTGTCGCTGGACGCAGAAAAGTAAAACGCGCCAACCGGGTACACTTTCAGGAAATAGGCATTCAGCACACTGTCCAGAGCGTCACTTGCGAGTTTCTCCGCCGTTACGGCCCCGGCCGCGAGTTTCTCCTCCGTCACGGCTCCGTCAGCGACCTTGTCCTTCGTCACAGCGCGCATCGCGATCTTGTTGCTGGTGACTGCGGCAGTCGCGATTTTCGCCTGAGTTACACTCTCCCCCGCGAGTTTGCTCTCCGTAACAGCGCCGTTGAAAATATGCCGCTCCTGCACGGCGCTCGAGGCGATTTTGCTCGCCGCGACCGCATTATTCGCCAATTCCGGACTACCAATCGTTTCGTTGGCAATCTGGTGATAAGTCACCGCGCCCTTTGCGATCTTTTCCGTAGTCACCGCACCGTCCGCGAGTTTGTCCGTAGTCACAGCCCCGTCCGCAATGGCGCCCTGCGACACACCGGCGATCTGCGCCTGCACGTTCTCGATCGCTTCCTGCACGTTGGTTTTGTTCACCGCCTCTGTCGCGGCAAAACCGATGCATTTTGCCGCGCTTTCACCGCCGAGCGCCGCGACCAGATCGTTCAGTGCCTTTTTCAGCAGGTTTCCTGCAAGGTCAAACTTTGCTTTCAGAGACGCGGCGGAAAGTCCACCCACGTCGTTCGGCTCGTTGTCCAGTTTGGCGATGATGTCCATGTCCTCGTTGCACGTCGGAAGTGCCATATGTAACCCTCCTATCGCACATATCCTGTGAACCGCACGCGGATGTCGGCACTCGTGACAGTCGCCGTCGTGTCTGCGTCATCGTTCGTCAGGATGAGCTTGTAGTATGTAAATTTCTTTGCTTTCAGTTTCAGCCGCGTCATATACGGGCGCTTGTTCGTGTTGAACGACCAGTGCGCAAAATTCGCGTGGTCAAACGCTGCGCTGTTGCGGAAAACCAACTTCTTTGAGAAATCCGCTTTCCGGTCTGTCATGACCGTCACGGTCATCGACCCGGCGTGCGTCGGAACGAGACCGATCCACAGCATGGCGGAGTATTTGCGCATGAAATCCGCGCCGAAGTGCATGTTGCCGCTCTCCCAGCGCGCGTCGATCGCTTCACCGCAGTCGCTGCGGAATGCGTTTGAAATCTCCACAAGCGTGTTGCCGCGCGCGCCGAGCAGTTTCCCGTATACGCGGTAAAAGTGCTTGACAGGGAAGTTCGTATACAGATACCAGACATTGAGACCGTAGTTGTGCACAATGGCCGTGTCACCATATATGCAGTACCATTCTTTGCGGTCGTTGTCGTCCCAGCAATACGCCTGACGTAGGTCAAAGTCTTGCAACGCTTTCCACACGCGATCGGAAATGCGCTTCGCCTGCCGTTCGTCGATCGTCAGGTTGCTGGAGTAGCTGCTGTTGTTTTTCCATGTGTAGACGCTCTCCCCGAACAGGGTGTAAGGGCTGTTGTCCACAAGCCGCACCTGACCGGGAGCAATGTTGCCGATGGCCTTGTTCACCTGCGTCCAGTAAAACGCAGGGAGGATTTTGCCCTCCGCGTTCGTTACCGTGCCATACTGCACGGAGTATGCGCTGTCCTCTTTGAAAGCCAGCAGTCGGGAGTAGTGGCGGATCATCGCCGTGATCGGCGTGTTCTCGTCGCCGATGTCCAGCACGTTCATGTCAGGAAAGTATTCCGCGGTCGGGTTGCCGTCAATGTCCAGCCCGGAGTACAGCGCCTTGTTGCTTCCGTCACCGTAGAGGAACACGCGGTTGTCCGTGGCGCCGTTGTAAAGCTCTGCAAACTTCATTGCCCTGACCGCGCCGGAATCGTCAGATGCCACGGTGTATTCTACTTCGTACACATCCGCACCGGCAGGGGGCACGCTCGTGAATGTGATCTTTCCACCTGCAAACGTATAGTCCGTACCGGCTGCCAGTGCTGCGCCTGTTGCCCTGTTTTTCACGCTCACAGACAGCGTTCCGCTTTCCGGGCACACATACACCGTGGACTTTCCGTCCGTAGCAATGCGGTATTTTCGCTTGCTGGATAGCTTGTTGATCTGTTCCAGTTCCGTGCCGCTGCCGTCCGCACCGACGCCCACAAGCACGGTCGGGACGTACCCTGTCACATCGTCGAGCGTGTGGCCGTCAAACACCTTGTACTGCGTGCCGTTGAGGATGTAGAGTTTTTCCCGGAACCCGAAAAACTCCGTGTGTGCGTCGGCGAGCGCTCCCAGCTCTGAGACCGCCGTAGTGGCTGGAAACCCAATTTTCCACAGCTTCCCGGCAGCGGCCGCTACCTGCACATATTCTCCGCCGACGTAGCCGCACCACGTTCCCTGAATTTCTCCGGCGAACGTATGCACGGCTTTCATACCGGGGCGCTTTCGCAGCGTGCCGTCCTGCGTCACGCGCCAGTTGCGCATTTCGGATGCCTCACCGAGTTTCAGGCTTGTGTCGTCGCTGCCAGCCTGATTGATGCCGAGCCATTTCTGGATTCCGACGATCTTTTCATTCATGCGCGTCACCAGCTCCCGAATTCGCCGTACTCGATGCCGCCGTACACATCCTCGACCGTGTCCATGCTGCACTGCGCGTTTGCCTTGTGCATCGTCACGATCTCGTTGTAGCGCCGCTTGAACCGGTCGGATGCCTCCGGGTTCTCGTCCGTCAGAAGAGCGGAAGCGAGGCCGTATGGCATCGCACCGAGCGCAAGCGTGTTGTCGATCTCCGAGATCGTGTCGTCGAATTCCTCAACAGGCCGCCAACCGGATGCAGTTTTCCCGGCCTTCTTTGTTTCCGAAAACGGGTACAGCTCCGCGATCATGGTGTTGATGATCGGCACGGTGCGGTATTTATATTCGTCCGTGTCCGTCGTCTGCGGTTTCCCGCTGTCGCTCAGCTCGTCCATGATGGACATTGCAGCGTCAAACACGTCGCTGACTTCTGCCACAAAATCACCTCGTTATCTGAAAATAGGCGGCGGGATTTCCCGCCGCCTTATCCGTTGCCTCAGGCGGTAGCCGTCATAATGCCAGAATCGAGCGCGCCGGTCTTGCTGGCGTAAGCCTTGACCTCCGTGCCTGCGGCAATGCCGGTCGGCTTCGCGCTGGCGCTGTAGGTCTGCGCCGTGGAGGAAGTCTTCGGGTTGCTGCCGTCGATGGTGTACTTGATGGTCTCACCGTCACCGGCAGTCAGCGTCAGCGTGCCGTCGGAAGCAGACATCGTCGGGGTCGTGCTGCCCGCGGTCGCGTGCACGCCGATGGCGTATGCCTTCTTGTCCAGCACGAAGCTGTCGAACATCACGCGGTACTCCGCCACATCGCCGTCGATACCCAGCGGGTTCTTCTGGATGCGCATGGTCTGGTTCTTCACCGGGTCTACGCTCGCGCCCTTGCGGAAAATCACAAAATTAACACCTGCGGGCAGATAGCTGTCCGGGATGGCGTACACGTCGTTGCCGTCGAGCTTGCCCAGAGAGCCGTTTGCGACGGCGTCCTTGCCCAGCACGTCAATGCCGACGATGTAGTCCGACAGCTTGCACTTGGCGAACAGCGTGTGGCCGATGAAGATCGCGCGGTTATCGGTCGGCACAAGATGGTTGGACATCTCCGCGCCCATGTTGACAATGGCGTCGATAGCCGTCTTGCCGGTCAGCGCGGTCGCGTTGACGGTCACAACACCGGCGCCGCCGACCCACTTCTGCAGGCGGTACTTGTCGATGCTCGGGGTGACCTTGCCGTCCCACGTCGCCTTCATGCGCGCGTTGCACTGCTTGACGTTAAACTGTTCGGCAGCGTTGCCCGCGTCAATCGAGAACGTGCCGCCCTTGTCCTGCGTCATGCGCATGGTCTGCACGGTGTCGCCCAGCTCCTTGATCGTGCCGAATCGGCTGGAGCCGCTGCGGGTGTAGTCGCCGAAGTCGCCCTCGTCGGAGCTGTACACGTTGATTGCGTTTACGCCGACAAAGTCGTAATCCTTACCGGCGAATGCGTCGGTCACACTCTTCTGGTGGAAACGTTCGTCGATCTTGGTGCTGTATTTATTCATAACATTGATTGCCATTATGTAATTACCTCACTTAAAAATTCAGAATTTCAGGCGTCGGCAAGCCCTCATTTCACGCGGTCAGTTGCCGTCGTACCACAGCGCGTCAAACGCTTCGTCGCTGCCGGTCTTCCCGGCGCTGCTCTGGCTACCGGTGCTCCTCGCGGCGTTTGCCGCGTTCCGGTCGCGCGTTTCCTGTTCGGATTTCATGCGCGCGATCTCTGCCTCCAGCGCCTTGTTGCGTTCTCTTGCGTATGCCGAAACCAGCGTTTCACCGCGGTTAAAGGCTTCCCACACGCCGTTCGGAATGGAGGCCGGGTCAACGTCGGGATAGGCTTTTGCAAATGCGTCAAAGCACTCACCGCGCCACTTCTCGTTCGCTGCCTGCTGCTCCTGCTCCTGTTTCTGGGGTGCCAGTGCTGCCCGTTCCTGATCGAGCGCGCGGCGCTCTCTGTCGAGCTTTACGCGCTCGAGCGCCATGCCGTCGTCATCGATGCCGTATTTACTCTTGGTAACGGCAATGAGCATGTTTTCCACAAGCTCCTCGACGGTTGTGCCGCTCTGCTTTGCCAGCTCCTGCAGCGCGTTCTCGTGTTCCGTGAGCTGCGCCAGTTGCTGTTTCTGTTCGGACACCTGGGTTTCCAGCTGCGTGTTTTTCTCGGTCACGCGGTCGTAGTCCATGCCCTTCTGGGCGAGCGTTACGACCTCGTCCCGGTTCACATTTTTCGTCTCGCCGAGGTGCTTTAGCTCAAACAGTTGGCCGCCTGTCTGCGCCTGCTGCTCCTCGTTCTCGCCCGGCTGCGCGGCATCTGCATCCTGCCCGCCGTCGTTCTGTTCGATCTCCGGCTCGGCGTCGTTGCTCTGCGGCTCCGTGCCCGGCACGCCCTGCGCGTCGTCCTCGATGTCGGCAAAGCTGTCCGCCGTGATGTCGCTCCAATCGTCTGCGTCCGCCGTAAAGGCGGTGTCCATTTCGTCTGCCATGTCAAATCCCTTCTCCCGCTATGGTCGGCGGGTGCGGCGCTATGGTCGGCGCCACGTGTTGAAATTTATCCGGTAATGTATTTGCAAGGCGGATTGTCCGCCGAGCGTTCGTTATTCGGCCGTTCCGGTCTGCATGACCTTGCGCTGCAGGTCGCCGAAGCCGCCGCCGCCGCGAATGGGCGTCTTCTGGCCGAGATCGACCAAAGCGCCGGTCTCCGGCGTGCCGCCTGTGCTCTGTTCCTCCGGCTGCATCATCTGCTGCTGCGCCGCCTGCTTGCGCGATGCAATCAGCTCCTGCCGCTTCGGGATGTAGCCGTCCGGGATGCGCTCGAGGTATTCTTCGATCGTGATCTTGTCCTGCATCAGCAGGTTATCCAGTGTCTGCACCGACGCCATCTCCGACCAGTACGAGCTTGCACCTACGTCCAGTTTCAGCGCCATCGGCATATCGTTCAGAATGCCGTAGTCGAACAGCACGGTTTCCAGCTCCTCTGGGTCTTTCCCGGCGAATGCGAGAATGTCCGAGCCTACATCCGGCATAGACACCTGCACTTTGCGTTTCCCGTAGTACGCCGCCATGAAGTCCAGATAGATGCGCCCCAGATCTTCAATGGATTTGTAGAGGTTCTGCTTCGTGATCTCCGACGGGATGCTGGCAGCGCGCTGCAGGGCGATAATGGCCGACGTGTTGTCCGGCCGCGTCTCGCCAAGCGCCGCACTCGTCGCGCCGAGAAACTGCCGCGTATAGTCCACGCTCGTCTGGATAAACTGCGCGATCTGTGGACTAATCTGTGCCGGGTCGATGATCTTTGCCACGCCGGACACGTCGCCGCCATTGACGCCGATCGCGGCGCCGACTGCGTTGTTCCATTTCGGGATGCGTGTCTTGTCGTACACCGTGCGCGGAAACGCGCTCGTCATCAGCGAGATCATGGACATTGCAAACAGCTTGTTGACAAAGATCTGGTTCGGGATCAGTCCGGTCACGAGCGCCTGACCGTGATAGCTGTCTGGAATGTAGTCCCAGTTGATCCACGTCACCGGGTAGAGCCGCAGCCCCATGTCCCACGGCTCGCGCAGCATGACGCGCCCAGAGACTTCGCACGCCCACACCGTGCCGGTCTTGCGTTCCTTCCACATCCGCAGCAGCACCGTGCTGCGCTCTGAGCTGTTTTTATAGCTGTCAGTGTTGTGGTTCTCGGTATCCGGCTGAATGTCGTTCCAGTGCGGATTTCCGGCCTCCTGCGCCGCTCTGCGCAGCTCCTTCGTCATTTCTCGCCGTTCGATGAGGATGTATGGCTGCTTCTGCGGGTCACGGCACGCTGTGTTGCCGAAGCCGACGCGCATATTGTCCACGATCTCCGTGCGGATGCCGCCGCGCAGTCCGAATCCGGCGTCAACCGTGTCGTCCCAGAACGTGAACAGGCAGCTATCACCGTCCACAGCGGCGTTTCGCATATACTCGCGCACGAGGTTCGGCACGCGGTTGAATTCAAACAGCCGGTCAAATTCCTTGTTGACGATCTCCGCGACGCGCTCCACGTCCTCCGGCGTGCGCTCGCACGCAAGCGGAGTTGCCTGCATCTTGATGTTGTCGGTCGTGATGTTTGCAACAGAAAACAAAACGACCTGTTTCAGGAAGTTGTATACCGGCGTCGGCAGACCCTTCGCGTCCACGCCCTCCCATTGCTTGCCAATGAAGAAGTTCTCGTTGGCGCGCACCGTCTCGTCGAGGTTGACCGCGGTGTTGTAGCCGAGCGTTTTCTGGTACTCTGCCTGTACCTGCTCCGGCGTGATCTTCTTGTCAAACTCGTCAGGCATCGTCGCTCGCGTCCTTCTTTCCGGCCATCAGATAGCTGTAGTTCATGAGGTTGGACACGCCGTTGGAGAAGTCCTGCGCCATCTGCAACGCCTGTTCCACCTGTTCAGCGTGGTCTTCGTCGAGCTTGTCCGCTCGCTCGCACAGCGCGGCCGCAGTCTCTTCCAGCGCCTCTACGCGCTTTTGTAGCTGCGACACGTCAAGCGACGTATCTGCCAGCATATCCATCGTCGCGTCCTGAAATGCCCGCAGCTCGTCGTCCCAGCGCCGCAGGCTTACCATCGTCAGCACAAAGCACGCCGCGATCACCAGTAGGCCGATCAAACTGATAGTGTTCATGTCTTCCTCCTAATAGCTGATATATCCGGCAGACGGTGCGTCTCCGGTCATGAATTCCTCGTAGCCCTCCTGCGCGTCCTCGTCCTCGTAGATGATCTCTGACAGGTTCGCATCTCTTGCGTCTGCGCGCATTGTTCTCGATACGCAGTAATAGCGCACGGAATCGACCGTGTGCGTGATTTCGTGCGGCTCTTTGGCGCAGTCGTTCGGGTTGCGCTCGTCCGCCTGAATGTCCTCGAGGTCTCCGATCGTCCGTTCGCAGGTCTGAAAAATTACAAGCCCCGGCTTTCCGTCCGGCATATTTGCGAGTGCTTCCTTCACTTGCAGGAAACCCTGCACGCGGTTGTTGCTCGCCCGCACAATGGGCACGCCGCACTGCATGAACACCTCTGCCATCGTCTTGCCGGTGTCCTTCTGGCGCGACCAGATGTCCGGCGGGGCAAAGGTAATCTCGATGTGCTCGTCCGGCATCGTCATGTCGAGGATCTGCTTTGCCGCATCCTGCACGATCAGCCCCGGTTGCACAAGCTCGCGGTACATGTACGAGCGCCCGTTTTCGTCCACCGCGTACCAGCCGACGGCGAGCATATCCAGACCGTAGTCGAGCGCCCTGTACCGCTTCCAGTGCTTTGGAATCTGGAACGGCTTGCAGGTGTGCGTCGCCTTGCTGAATTCTGGGAAATACGTGCCGCACAGTGCGTCCCAGTCGCCGTAGCGGTGCGCCTTGCGGATGTTCTCCGGCAACTGAG